>Ga0316190_10004340_pt1 | contig 10313 bp, 8 predicted proteins | sample Eddworburrow2_MG_FD_204929 | JGI IMG/M metagenome (GOLD analysis project Ga0316190, IMG submission 204929) | Coastal sediment microbial communities from Maine, United States - Eddy worm burrow 2 | ecosystem: Environmental > Aquatic > Marine > Coastal > Sediment | place: USA: Maine | collected... | reverse complement strand
CTGATAGCAAACGCCGAGACCGGCATCAGCAATACCAGCAAAATCAAGTATAGTTTTTGTAGTTTTCTCGGTCTCATGGAGTTCCAGGCGGTTCCCGGCGAAATCCTAAATATGTGAACGATTCTATCGCAATCAGGTGAATTCCCGCTGAATAACTTCAGAATCACAAAAGATGCATGGTTATTAATGGAAATCCGGACTGAACTTCTTATTATCATGATCGTGGATTCAGAAAAGCCAGTGAAGCCCGGTTGCTTTGAGTGTTTTAAACACACCTCTTTGACGCTTTGTCGACCACCCTTTCATACCTTTTATATCCAGGGTTTTCCGCCGCAGTTCCAGCCATTGGGGACTACCCCAGCGATAGGACAACCCAACCAGGTAATCAAATGCTTCATTCAGATCCCCCGCCAGCGGTTCGCTCTTAAAGAAGTAACCCATCTCGCTGTTAAAAAGCCGTGACCGGTAGTCGAAATTCGTTGTGCCAACAAAGCCAATTTCATCATCGAGAAAGAACTTGGCATGCAATTTCCCATAATTCGCCTGCCCTTCACCGAGCTTGCTTGAATCAAGCCTGCCGGTTTCGTATACCGCCAATCGTGGGTGGTTTACCTGTTCCAGCCAGGCCGCAGATGATGTCAGCGCTCCTCCAAACTCATCTTCGGCATTTAACGCGAGCCATGCATCGCGTGTTTCCTGGTCGAGCAATAATCGGGGTGCTGTGTCCATGTCAATAACTGATTGCGAAGGGAAATTATCAGAGGTCAAAACAGAGTTGGTAACAATCTCGATTCGCGCTTTGGGATGCTTATCCAGCCACTCCCTCATGGCGACTGCTTCATCGACGATGACATTACCCTGCTTGTCTTTATACTGTGCCAGGAAAAGATAGGGAGAAACGATTCGCGTAGTTTCCGTGCCAACTGCATTTTCAGTGATTTTGCTCAGCACATAGAGCATGGAATTTGGGTTCTCTTCCAAATTTTGGACCGCATTCCTGGTTACATTTTTATTGGTCAGATTATCGAGGTTATGTGCGAGTAACACATCGGATGATATAAACCCCTCGGTCATAAAATCATCCATATGCTGCAGATGAGGCTTTAGTAAATCAAAATCTTTAATGGTTAGCAGGCTTTGCCTGGCTTTGATCCGTTCATCTATATAAATATCCCTCGCCTGGTTATTATCGACCGGTATGATCTGTTTGTTTCCCTTATACAAAAACAACAGCGTGAAATAGCCTGAACTGACTTCGCCGATGGTGATGTCATTTTCGGTTTCAGCAGGCCTGATCAGAATTTCACTGTCACGGTAACCATAAGGATCATAGGCCCCCTCAGCAGTCAAACCATAGTAATCCAAAGAGATATTCCGGCCACCGGTCATCATCAGTGCCTTGTCATGAAAGTCGGCATCGATAATCAGCAGTTTGTCATGTGAGCGTCGATTGGGGCTGGTCGAAATCTTAGTGATTGCATTAAATACCATTACCTGCACGCGGGCTTTTCGGGTGGTCGGCTGGCCGGCTTCGTTAAGCATGAACCCGGCCTGGTTTTCGCAGGTTTTCAGGGCTGCCAGCGTTGACCTGCCGGTTTTCATTGAACCAGCCGAATCCACCATGACACGTATGTCTACCCCTCTTTTGACCGCTTCACACATGGCACCGATCATGGCGTAGCCGACAAGGTCCGATTTAAAGATATAGTAGCCAAAGTCTATCGTGTGCCGGGCATTCTCAATCATCCACAGCTTGGCGGCGAGTGAATCAATTGCACCCTCATCGTCCGGGCCCAGTATTTTGCCCCCTGCACCCTGGATTGGGATATCCGCATTAACTCCGTATGCCACAGGATCCTCTCTAAGCTCCTTTGGCGGTTTCCAGGTTCTGTATGCATATATATCTTCAATCTTTTCATCAACGACTGCAGACAAAGGTGGACAGTCAGCTAATTGTTGAGTGTTTGGAGGGCAGACCGGCGCAGAGGGTACTGTTGCGCACCCGGCCAGCAACAGGCTCACAAGAAGGCTTATAAAAAGTGCGGAATTCAGGCTAGCTGGATTTCTGATCATGACGGGTATTTTACCTACTCACTCAGTTTACTATCCCACGACTCGTCTGGTTTTCCAACCAGTCTCAACGTTGCCAGGACCGGTTGATGGTCAGAAAGTACGGCCTGCGCTACCTCGTAAGTCACAAACTCAAGATCGTTGGATATCAATATCCAGTCAAGACGATGTTTACCAGACTTATACGTGCCAAGTACGGATGATTCCGGCTGGTAAACTTTAAACCTCCCGCCTTCAACGATTGCTTTAAGAGCGGATTTTTCCTTTTTCAGGTCGGTGTTGAAGTCTCCCATGATAATCACCGGTGTCTCGATTTCAGCTAATACAGCACGCATTTCGGCCACTTGCGCATCACGTACTTTTTTGCGGGAAAAGTCCAGATGTATCGAAATCACACTAACCGTTACAGGCTCCGGTAACCGGCCATCCGGGTTCCAGCGCACCTGCCCCATGACAAAACCCTTGTTGGTAGTTGGCGGCGATGGCTCGAAGGTATACCTGAGCTCATTCGCAAAAGGCACGCTCGAAAGCAAAGCTGTTCCGAAGTCATACATGTATTTTTTTGCATGTCGGGCGTGAATATTGCAGGGATAAGGGCTATTTTCAGAAACAAACTCTACATGGTCGAACTTGCCAGACCAACGCGATGATGCATCGGCTTCCTGGAGTGCAACGAGGTCGGCACCACTGTCGCTGAGAAAACTGGAGATATCCTCCAGGTTCGCGCGCGTGGTGCTGGTTTTCTGAAGCATCTGGTTAAGTGCATCTTTGCGGCCATGGGCCATGTTCAGTGTCACCACCGATAGCAGGGGCGAGGTCAAAATCCCGGTTTGGTCCTGCTTACTGCATCCTGGTGAATCTGATGGCATATCCGGTGCTGCACAGGCAACCTGGCTCACCAGTAGACCGAGCGCAATGAATAAGCTTTTGAGCAGGAGCAAAACCGGTTTGGCCATGAATTCTTCGGAGATATTGACAATCACAACGGCGTTGCTTCGATGCAACGCGATTTACCCGCAGTTTTCTTCATGGTGGCCAGCGCCTGGTTAAGCAAATCAATATTGTTATCATCCCTGTAGGCGTTTTCACTCAGATATCGCCGCCAGGCTTTCGCACCCGGTAAACCCTGGAACAAACCCAGCAAATGCCGGCTGATGTGCTTTACCGCCACGCCACTACTCACCTGGCGTGCGATATACAGACTCATGGGTTCTATGATGTCTTCGCGGACTTTTAGGATTTGCTTTTCAAATAGCTGTTGCTGACACTCGGCCAGAAGCCACGGCGTATGGTACGCAGCCCGGCCCAGCATGACACCATCCACGTGCTCAAGATGACCATTCACCTCGTCAACTGATCCGATTCCACCGTTGATAATAACCTGCAAGTCCGGCGACTCTTCTTTTAAGCGGTAAACCCAGTCGTAGTGTAAAGGTGGTACATCGCGATTCTGCTTCGGGCTCAGGCCCGCCAGCAGGGCCTTGCGGGCATGCATGATAAAAACCTCGCAGCCCGACTCAGCCACGCGCCCTACAAAGTCACTCATGTACTGGTAACTGTAGTGATCATCCACGCCCAAACGGGTCTTGATCGTCACCGGAATATCCACCGCATCAATCATGGCTGACATACAGTCCCTGACCAGGTCCGGTTCCAGCATCAGGCAGGCACCAAAGCGGCCACGCTGCACCCGGTCGGACGGACAGCCGACATTCAGATTGATCTCGTCATATCCACGCTGTTGCGCAATACGGGCGCAGGCCGCCAGGTCTTCCGGATCACTGCCTCCCAACTGTAAGGCCACCGGTTGCTCTTCCGGGTTGTAAGCCAAAAAACGATCAGCATCGCCATGGATGATGGCACCGGTGGTTACCATTTCCGTGTACAACAGGGCCGAGGGCGCCAGCAGGCGATGGAAGTAGCGGCAATGCCGGTCAGTCCAGTCCATCATGGGCGCTACTGATAGCAAGCGATTGATTTTATTTTGATTATTCTGGCTCATATGTGTGTGATTTTATCAACGTGCACAGGATTTGTCATACCTTACCACTGCATTGGATTAGGGTAGACACACTTCACGGTTTGATGTTGGTCCAGAAGTTGCCAGGGATGCTCGTAGTAACCTTAAACACAGAATCCTGAATACCAAGGGCCAGCTGTACCCCGCCAGAAAACTGACTCGACTTCACCATTCAACTATAGGTAAGTTCGCACAGCTTGACTTGAGGTTCGAGTTGAAAGAACACATTAGTCGCGAAGAATGAGCCGATCCTTCCCTGTACCGGTATGAACAACCATAGTTGCTCAAAGGCCCAGTTCTCCCATGCCCCCGAGGTACTGACCTCATCATTTTCGGGTTTCATTGCACTGGTTTTTTTTATGGTTTACGGTACGGCAATTGAACTTGGAAATTCACAATGATTAAGCACCTTTGCCTTTGTCCCGGCATAATGGTTTTAACCTTGGTACCAGGTAGCCTTCTGGCACAGGAATATGATTACCACCCTATTCTTTCGGACCGATTCACTGCTTCTTTAGGGGCGATGAGGTCGTCAAACTCTTTTGATGTAGAGGCAGGTATACCGGGAGACCCCGGCGATTATATTGATTTTAACAAAAGTCTGGGTGTGAGTGATCACAGTAGCTTTTTTAATGGCAAGTTGCGTTGGAAGTTCGGGGGTGCGCGTAAGTGGATATTGGCGGGACAGTATTTCAGTAATGATGCTACCGGTGACGCCGTGCTTACAGAAGATGTTGAGTGGGACGGTTTGACCTTTCGTGAAGGGTCGTTTGTAAAGTCTGGTGTCAAACTTGCGGTAACACGCATTTTTATCGGACGAAGCTTTATCAAGAATGCCCGCACTGATTTCGGCGCCGGTATTGGTCTACACAACCTCGACATGAATGTGTTCATTGAAGGTGACGTCCAGATAAACGACATGACCACCGAGTTCCAGAGGAAGGAAGTCAGTGCAAACCAGCCGCTGCCCAATATTGGCGGGTGGTACAATTTTTCGCCAGCCAAAAGATGGCTGCTCCACGCCCGGGTGGACTGGATAAGTGCGAATGTCGGTAATTACGACGGTGGGCTCTGGAATACGTCCGTCGGTATTAATTATCAGGGCTTCCGGCATGTTGGCTTCGATTTATCCTGGCAATATTTTAACCTGAACCTCAAGGTCGACAAGACCGACTGGCACGGCAAAGTAGATATGATATACAGTGGCCCGGTTCTTGCCGTGACTTTCGGTTGGTAGCTGTTAGTTCAAACGCTCCTTTGCCAGTGAGCGCATCACTGCATTCCGTTCGATTGCCGCAGCGGTTGTCTACTACTACGGAGATTCACTCCAAACAATTGATGCAAACATGGAAACATCAGCGGTGACCGCTGCAATCGCAACTGCACTGGAGAAATAGGTCATTTTCAAATTCAATTGAAGCACTGCGGTCTGGCACCGCACTCCGGTGCCTTGAATGGCCGGTGCAAGTCCGTCAGAGTACCGGCGCCAGCAACGCAGAACCACGGCTTTTCAGACGCTCCCAGGCCGAAAGTTTTTCGAAGTAAGCCGGTCCAGCCTCGCTGGAATTTGCCAGGTCCTTTTGAAGCATTGTTTGGACTTCGTCCGCGAAATCTCTATTGGAGAGTGCGGCAGTGATTTCGAAATTGAGCCGGAAGGATCGATTGTCGAAATTGACGGTGCCTACCATGGCGAGACGGTCATCAATAAGCATGACCTTCTGGTGCATGAACCCTTTTTCGTAGAAGTAAATCCGCGCACCCATTTCGGCCAGGTCCTCCAGATACACGTTGGACGCGTGACGCACGAACCAATTGTCATTCAACTCGGGGGTGATGATTCGAACATCCAATCCTTTCAGCAAGGCCAGACGTAATGCGACCATAGTTGCTTCGTCAGGAATAAAATAGGGAGTCGCAATCCATATGCGTTCTCGAGCCAGGTTGAGAGCCTGCGTGAAAAACAGGCTGGCTGTCTCGTGCTCGTCTGCCGGCCCGGATTGCAATACCAGGGCATTCACACCATCCTCACCATTCAACACATTTTCGGGAATACTGGGTGTCCAGTTGAGTCCGGATATCAGATCGCGGCTTGCCCAGTGCCAGTCTGACAAAAACACGGCTTGAGCGACAAGGGCAACGGGGCCGACGAGCTTTAAGTGCGTGTCCCGCCATGGCGTCAGTTTTTTATCTTTGCCAAGATAATCATCACCAACATTCAGGCCACCAAGCCAGGCCGCTTTTCCATCAACGACAACTATCTTGCGATGGTTTCGGAAGTTCAGTTGGAAACGATTCTGCGGTCCCTGGCGGGTATTGAACGGGATCATCTCAATGCCAGCATTGCGAATTTCATTGATCCATGCGACCGGAAATTTGATGCTACCCAGTTCGTCGTACAGCACAAATACCCGAATTCCCTCTTCTGCCTTACGGATCAGCAATTCCTTGAAACGATTGCCAGTTCGATCGGCACGGATAATATAAAATTGGAACAGAACGTGAGACTGAGCCTGATCAATACCAGTGTAAATACTCTCGTAGGTCGCTTGGCCATCGATCAGCAATTCGGCAGCGTTTCCTTTGATGAACCCCGTATCCGCGAGCTCCCTTACCGCCCTGAGTTCAGGAAGCAGTGCAGAATTGCCCACAACAAATGGGCTGAAGCGCTGCCGGATGCTTTTTAATTCGTCATCGATGGATAGAGAAGTATCGCGCCACGCATTGACGTAACCATGAAACTTGCTGCGACCGAACACCCAATATGCCGGGACGGCGACAACAGCGACGGTGTTAAGGCTAACAGCCCAGGCAATCGCACCCTGGGGGGTTCGGGCGTTCAAAATGGCGTGAACCGAACTGATCAAACCGAGGATCTGAAAAAAGGTAAAAAGGTAAACCATTATTCTTACTTTCTTTTTGAGGGCCATAAGACAACTTACTACTTATGTATCGATAGCCGATGACTGGTCAGCCACTCAACTCCGCTGGCGAGCTGCGTAAATCGCCCTGACCATAGCGTCGTAATATTGCTCCAGTGCTGACTGTATTTTTTCTGCCGCCGGGAATATGCGCTCCCGATTGAGTTTTGCCATATTAGCCTGATGGCCGGCCATACCCTGAACCTCTCGGGTGTACCACTTTCTCAGCTCTTCACGGGTTTCGACGATGTCTGATACCAGGCCCAATTCCAAAGCTTTCTGGGCGTCGATTGTTGCACCGCGGTTGATCAGTTCCAAGGCCCTGCCCAAGCCGATAAAACGCGGCAGCAGGTACGTGAGACCAGGGCCAGCCGGGATGCCTGTGCGTACATTCTCGAACGTAAAAATGGTGTCAACGGTTGCGATACGCAAATCAAAGCACAAAGCCAGGCCAAGGTATTCGCCGCTTACCTTTCCATCAAAACCAGCGATCGTTACCTTGTTCATATTCATTAGTGCAAGCTGGATTCGGCCCAGGGTATATCTGAACAGGGCTGCCAGGTTATCTTTCCGTAAGCCTTGGTACCGGGTCCGTTCCACCATCTGATTATCTTTGTCGACCACGGTTTGGGCCAGGTCTTCAACTGCTTCTTGCCCGTATGATTCACCGTCATTTATTTGCACATAAGCCAGGATGTCTTTTGCATCATTGACGGAATCGAGCACGCTGCAAAAGTCTGAGGCAGTCGCTTTGTCGGTGAGTATTCCCAGTGCCTGGCTTTTTAGATGTACCACCAGCGCATTTTCAACCAGGACCGACTCGAAAACGTCTGCACTCACACCAACACTTTTCATAGGACTCTCGACTCTTACTGCTTAAGGAATATTTTTCTGCGCCACTCCGGTCTGGATCAGGCAATGAAACGATACACTTCCGTACCATCCTTCGCAAACTGCTGGAGAATAAATCGAGGGATTAGTGGACACCCTTCCATTTCAAGGACAAGGTCAGTTGTATTAATATAGAGTATGCATAACAAACAGCCTAAATGGCCGAATAAGAGACCGCAGTTAGCTATATCCCAATGAATTTTTTAAAATATCTTCTGACCGGCCTGTTGATACTGACTAGTGTTGAGTTGGCCGCACAGGAATCTGGTGACGCACAGGAATCTGGTGACGCACAGGAATCTGGTGACGCACAGGAACCTGGTGAAAGTGAGTCCTGTGTGGATGGAACGGATTCCGAAACATGCCCCGAAGAAGAACCAGACCTGGATAGCGATGGTTCCATCGACGATGCCGAGAGTTCGATCGGGGATGCCGTGGAGAAACGTGGATGGACCCTGGGCGGTGACCTTCGTATCAGTTTTGTGCATGCCGATGTCGAGTTTACTGACGTACAAAGCCTGAACATCGATCAGATACGGACACGCTGGCGGCTTCAATCGTCCTATGGGATCACTGAAAGTCTCAGGTTCAACACGCGACTGGCAGGTTTGTGCTCCAACGATGAATGTCAGCCGGAATTCTACCTTGAGCCGGAGATCCCGACCCCTGTAAGCATTGAAGATGGCCAGATCACCCTGGATGAATTGTTTCTACACTGGTTTCGCACGGAACGCTTTGATCTGGCAATCGGACGTTTACAAACCAAGTTCATAACCCGGGGAGGTGTTTATGCGAAATCGCTGGATCGTAATGACAGCAACAATTTACGTGTTAACTGGACTGATGGCATTCACGCTGTCCGCAGGTTCAAAAACGGCTGGGCCACCCACCTGATCCTGCAATATAACTCGGCGGATGGTCCCGGTACTGTACGGCATCGACCCCTGGATTTCACCGACGATGGTTCGCGGACGAGCTATTTTTTGGCTTTCGAAAACAACAGGCAAAAGGGGTCCGTATTGCAGCGAGGCCTTGACATTTCATACCTCCCCGATTCACTGCTCAAGGATGGCACGCGTTTTGGCCGTATAGAAAATTACCTGGGTATTGTCGTACGTGGTGCCATGCGTTGGCCGGCACAATCGGAAGGCCCGAACCTGCGTCTGTCGGCTGAACTTGGCTATGCCCCCGAGACACAGACCCGGGCGTCAGCCGGGCTGGCAGGTGATGGTGATGTAAATGGCCTGGCCTGGGCCGTCACGGCCAGTGTCATGAATTTTCTGCCCAGGCAAAGTGTCGGTATCAACTATGCCCGAACGGATGCCGGCTGGTTGCTGTCACCCCAGTATGGCAAAAACGAGGAGTTGTTTGAAATACGCTACCTGTGGCGGCGCAATCAGCGCCTCGCGGTAGATATACGCGGGCGCTGGCGCAAGGATTTGGAACCGGTTTTCAGTACCGAAAGACGGGAAGACTTCGATTTCTACCTGCGCTTTACCTGGGGCTTCAGCGACAGGGAATTATGAATCGTCAGATCTGGCGATCAAAGTACAGGTGCCAGCAGGGCTTACATCGTGGCCTGTTTCGGATTACCAAACAGCCAACTTTACTTTAGAACCCCTGAAAAACGATTGACACTAGTGTCATATTCACTGAATATGACACACATGATAGATAGAATTCTACGAAATGCCATTGAAAACCATACCAAGAGTGTTCTGCTATTGGGGCCAAGGCAGGTTGGAAAAAGCACTTTGTGCGAGGAGCTTAATCCAGACTTTAGTCTGAATCTTGCCGACGAAGAGTATTTTCGACAACATCTGAATGATCCCGGCCTGATCAAACGGATCATTAACGCGCTCCCAAATCAAAAGAATCTCATTCTTATTGATGAAATTCAACGCATTCCCAGCATACTTAACACTGTTCAGGCTCTCATTGATTCAAATAAGAATTTGAGATTCTTGTTAACCGGATCGTCAGCAAGAAAACTACGACGCGGACAGGCCAACCTTCTCCCGGGAAGAGTCCTGATAGAATATTTGCCACCCTTGGTTTATTGGGAAATCAAGCACAATTTTGATTTACACAAGGCATTAACCATTGGCACCTTACCTGAGGTGTATTTACAGGACTATGGGCCTGAATTACTGCATTCCTATGTTGCTGCATATCTGAAAGAAGAAATCCAGGCAGAAGCATTTACTAAAAACCTGGCATCCTACAGTCGGTTCCTGGATTTGGCAGCAGAGCTTAGCGGTCAATACATGAACTATTCAAAAGTTGCATCTGATAGTGAAATACACAAGGAAACGATCAGAAGGTATATGGAAATATTGTCAGACACACTGCTTGTCGAACTTATTCCCAGTTATAAGGATGTAGATAAAAAGAGACGGGCAAGGCAAAAAGAA
>Ga0316190_10004338_pt1 | contig 10315 bp, 4 predicted proteins | sample Eddworburrow2_MG_FD_204929 | JGI IMG/M metagenome (GOLD analysis project Ga0316190, IMG submission 204929) | Coastal sediment microbial communities from Maine, United States - Eddy worm burrow 2 | ecosystem: Environmental > Aquatic > Marine > Coastal > Sediment | place: USA: Maine | collected... | reverse complement strand
TAAAGTCAATTGTAAAAAAATGACATGAATCTCTCGAAGATTTGCCACATTCAAAAACTTCCGGTACTTTCTAGCAGCCCTTCAGGCTGCAATCTTTAACTTGTTAATACCCAGGGCGTTGCCCCGGGCTGTTGCAGTGTAAGCCCCTTGGGCTATGGAGTTATCCAGAATTTAGGTCGGGTGCGTATGGGATAAGCAGGATCGCTATCGCGGCAGGATAGTGTAGAAGTTCTTGCCCCTTTATAACCATCAAATTGTTTACTGAAATAGGATATGAATTGGGCCTATTATCCTGTTTATCCTGCCGCGATAGCGATCCTGCATATCCTGTAAAATTTTCTGATTTATTCGACCTTTAGCCCCAGTTCGGTCAACTGCGCATGATCCACCAGCGATGGACTCTCCATCATCAGATCCGATGCCTTCTGGGTCTTCGGAAACGCCACAACATCACGAATATTATCAGTTTTCGTGATGATCATGATCAATCGCTCAACTCCTAAGGCTATTCCTAAATGGGGAGGTGTCCCGTATTTCAACGCATCGATAAAGAATCCAAAACGATTTTTCACTTCTTCTTCTGACATTTGCAAAGCCTGGAAAATCTTCTCCTGCAAATCGCCACTGTGAATCCTCTGCGATCCTGAAGCGATTTCATATCCATTCAATACAAGGTCGTAACTCGATGAGCGGACCTTCAACGGTTCAGATTCCAACAATGGAATATCTTCTGCAAGAGGTGATGTAAAGGGGTGGTGCTCAGTTTCTAATCGGTGCGTTTCCGCATCCCAAGTAAACAAAGGAAAGTCGGTCACCCACAGAAACTCATAATGAGTCGGGTCAATCAAATTGCGGTCTTTTGCTAATTTTCGGCGTAACTGATCGAGTGCCAAATTCGTTCGTCCATTTTCATCGGCAATCATAAAAATTAAGTCGCCAGACTCGCATTCAAGACGGGCTTTTAACTCTTTTTGTAGCTCTTCGTCAAAAAATTTCACGATGCTTGAAGAAAGCTTGCCATCTTCTTGCACCTTCATCCAAGCAAGCCCTTTGATACCTAAATGCCCCACGAATGTTGTGTACGCGTCAATGAATTTGCGGGAGATGTCTGCTCCACCTTTGACACAAAGGCCTTTGATGGTTCCACCACCTTTGATTTGATCCTTAAACACACTGAAATTCGATCGCTCGCCAATATCATCAAGCTTAACAAGCGGCATACCAAAACGGAGGTCTGGTTTATCTGTTCCGTAGTTCTCAAGGCACCAGTCATAGGTCTCCCGTCTGAATTTCACCGGGATGTCAGCTTCTGCGCATTGCTTGAACATGTCTCTTAGCATTTCCTCAACCAAAGGGAACAGATCGTCAGGGGTGCCAAAACTCATCTCCAAATCAATTTGAGAGAACTCAGGCTGACGATCAGCGCGCAAATCTTCGTCTCGGAAGCATGGGGCTATCTGAAAATAACGATCCATACCCGAAACCATCAATAATTGCTTGAAGATTTGAGGTGATTGCGGGAGTGCATAAAAGTTACCCGGATAAATTCGTGAAGGTACCAGGTAGTCTCTAGCCCCTTCAGGAGTTGATCTTCCTAAAATAGGGGTGGTGATTTCTAAAAATCCTTCATGGTCTAAGTAGTTGCGAACGGCCATCATCGCCTTGTGACGTGTGATCAATTTCTTCGCAATGGAACCACGGCGAATATCAAGAAAACGGTATTTTAAGCGTGTTTCTTCGTTCACTTGGATCGCTTCGTCACAAACGGAAATAGGAGGTGTCTTTGCCTTGGACAAGATGTCCATTTCAGAAACCATCACTTCAATTTCCCCAGTGTGGAGATTGGGATTGGTCATCCCCTCAGCACGGGAGATCACCTCTCCTTTCACAACAAGCACAAACTCTGAGCGGAGGGATTCTGCAAAGGAGTGGCACTCTGGATTAAGATCGGGATTGAAAACAAGCTGTGTGAGACCAAATCGGTCACGTAAATCAATAAAAATTAATCCACCGTGATCGCGACGGCGATTGACCCAGCCGGTCAGTGTGACCGTTTCTCCAATCATTGATGCAGTTAGGGTTCCACAGTTGTATGTTCTTCGATAATCCAGCATGTCTATTCTTCACTCTCTTCAATTAAACCTTTTAATTCAGCGATCTGCTGATGAAATTTCTCTGTCATCATTTTTGTTTGCTCTAGGGTGCGATGCACTTTCTGCATAAAAAATTGAGCGTCATCTTTGCTTTCGAATGGTTTTTCCATTTCTTCTAAATAGGCGAGATAGGGGCCGCTTGTTTCGAGAATCCGCAAAATCCTCACGACTGAATCTAAGGGGATTCGTTGGTTTGTACCCGAGTCCATTTCCTTTAATTCAGCAAAACCGGTTTCAATCTCTTTGTCCCCAATCACGAGCACATTCTGAGCACGCACTTGATTGGCCATCTGCATAGCTTTTCCCACTTTGCGCCCAGTGAAATCCATCTGAGCAGAAATATTTTGTTGCCGAAGCTCTTGCAATAATTTGAAAGCGTATTTTGAGGCAGTTTCGCCAAGAGGAATCAAAAATAAAGTTGGGCGCGGCTCTACGGGTAGGGGACAATTCTGTGCAATCACTGCTTGGATGATGCGTTCGATTCCGGACCCAAAACCAGAAGCAGGAACATCAGGACCTCCCATCATTTTCAGTAGACCGTCATAACGTCCGCCTCCGCCGAGGCTGCTCTGCGCGCCAAGGTCAGAGCTCACAACTTCAAATACCATTTCATTGTAATAGTCCAATCCTCGAACCAACTGGGGATTGACGATGTATTCAATTCCTATATCATCCAATAACTCTTTGACTTTTTCAAAATGGAGGCGATTCTCATCGTTGATAAAATCAAGGATAGATGGAGCGCCTTTCACCAATTTTTGGTCATTTTCGTTTTTAGAATCCAAAATACGAAGAGGATTGGTCTCAAATCTTGCCTGGCTCTCTTTTGAAAGCTCGGCTAAGTGGGGTTGTAAAAAATCCTTTAATGCGTGCTTAAAGGCATCCCGCACGCTGCGGTCGCCGATGCAGTTGATGTGGATTTCCAGATTATTCAGCCCCAATCGTTTCAACAAAGTATAAAGGAGCGTGATCACTTCCACATCTTGCTCTGGAGATCGATTGCCGATCGCTTCAATGCCAAATTGGTGGTGCTGGCGGTAACGCCCCGCCTGAGGCCGGTCGTAACGGAACATGGGGCCTATGTAGAAATATTTTTGATTACGCCCCTGGTTCAATAAGCCGTGCTCTATAATTGCTCTCATGACAGGAGCTGTCCCTTCTGGCCGCAAAGCGAGCAGGCGTTCTCCTTTGTCCTGAAAGAGATACAATTCTTTTGAGACGATGTCTGAAGTTTCTCCTACACTACGAAGGAAAAGGTCCGCTTTTTCAAAAATGGGAGTCCGAAGTTCTAGGTATCCAAAATCTTGCGCGATCTCCCTGATTTGGGACTCAACATAGGTCCAAATGGGTGAGCAGCGCCACTCTTCTTTCGGGTCCTTGGGGAGGATGTCAAAAAGGCCTGTGGGAATTTGATACTTCATACTGACTCCGTAAATATACTCTGCACGGTGCAATATTAACGGAAAAAGAATTATCGATAAAGAAAGTTATGAATGAAGAGCTACTCTAATACAGAGGAGTTATCCTCCGACTCGTCCTGGACTCTGCCGCGAGCCTGAATCAAGGGGTTATACTTACGTTTTGAAGGGGATCTCTTCTGTACATAGGGTGTCAATCCAGTGGCCTTAACATAGGCTAAGAATTGTTTACCGGTCACCTTCTGATCACCCAGAACCTTCTTCTTATACAGTTTTTTAAGGGTCCGGCTGATCCTTCTCTGTTCGGTTAAGTCAACCTTTTCATAATTCTTAAGCTGAGTCACTAACTGCTCTTTAAATCCTTTTAACGGCGCTCCATTATTCTCATAAAGCAATTCATTCATCTGCTCAGCAATCGGTCTTAGGGCCTGTTTTCTTTGACTGGATAGGCGGGTCATCGCCTGGTAAAGTTCCGATTGAATTTTGATTGGTTGATGGGATTTCTGCCTCTTTCCAATCTTCTTGGCCTCTGACTGGGGAGACTGGTTCATGACTAATAATTCAGTTTTTGTAGGAAGATGTGTCTTAGGGTTATATGTGAAATAACCCACTAAAAGCTTCTGTGAAGTGATAAAATCACTCAAATTTTTATATGATTTGACGGCTGACTTAACACCCTCGGTCGTATAAAAAACCAAATGAGGAATGCTCATCAATTGATTCAGTTCTTGCAACAATCCGGGTGTGATCTCACTTTCAAGGGCTTCTGACAATAATGGTTCAGTCAATTTATGGTAACGAGGGGCATTGTAAACGTAATTTTGAGCTCCGGGAACAACCATCTGCAGCTCATTCGGCGGTGTAAACTGCAACACTGGATTGTATTGATCGAGCTTATGAAGTGGTATTAAAGCCCCTTCCTTCAGTAAAGTGGCAATGCGTTGTGTTGTTGTGGCATTTAAATTATTAGTGTTAAAGATGATGCGATTAAGAGGCTGAATGTCTTCAATTTTTCGTATTTCCATTGTGGTTGACTCGATAACCATGGAATTTTTCGGAGAGGCCCAGCTGATTAAATTGGGTTGTGGTTGTGCGACTAAGACGAAGCGAGAGGCGTCATCATTTGTGTAAACACGCAAAATATAGGGGAAATCATTGAAATTACCCTGTGCATCAATCGAACAGCAGGTGCCTGTGGTCTTGGGAATGATTTGTGACAGGATATGATGCAAAAATTTTGGATCTGCCCAGTTGCGATTAGGAGGTTTGATATTGTGTAGCTTGGCGTATAAAAGTGCCATTGCTACGTCGGCAACTCCCTGTCCAGCTTTGAGTTCTTCTTCTTCTGTTTTGACGCTGGAACTCAAGTAGAGTGTCGTGAAGAAGGTGCTCACCAGTAAGACACACACAATAGACAGGGTCATAATCCATGGGCCTTTAGGCGAGCTTGGAGGCGGGGGTGGTGTTTCCCTCTTCTTGGGTGCAGTATCAATTTCAAGCGATTCAACTTCGCGCATTAACGTGGCGAGTTCATCGTCAAAAGATTCCTCAACTTCTTTACCTTGAGCTCTTTCTTCAACCATATCGTCAATTGAATCGATAACAAGTTCGATGTCATGAATAGTGATTTTACTTCCTGACATGAGCGTTCGACGACCAAATGGCAGAGTATTGAATCGAAGGTTTGGATCGTTGGCAAGATTGAAAATACAGTAGCGACCATTATGCTCTTCGATTCTTGCGTAAGGGAGGATTGACGATTCGATAGGAAGGGGAACGTCGACATCGGGGGAATTTTTTGGGCCCAAGGTGATCGAACGTTTCTTGAAGCAAAAACGCTTTTCCGTGCCGTCGAGTTTGAGAATGAGCGAAATCATCGAACCTCGTAATATACCACTCGTGATTGAAGAATCGGTTTTTGGCAAAGAGAAAGCCTCCGCGATTAAACGATCACAAGTCGGTTAATATTAATAATATGGACCGACTTGTGATCGTTTAATCACGGGTCTTTCTCAAAGTCAAAATCCCGATTCTTCGATCACGAGTGGTATAAGTCACTTTTTCTACCATTTTTAATAATTAAAGAGAAGAATTGATTGGATGTGGGCGAAGAATTGTGAATGAATCGAACTCGCGGTTATAGATTTTTTTCATTCGATGGTTTATGATCTACCTAATCATGAGGAGAAATGGTGAAGAATTTTTTCAGTTTTTTACAAGCTGCGAGAACGCGTGAGCCTATAAAAGATTCAAAGCAGGTAGATACGGAATACCGTTATTGGCGTGTCAGGATTTTCTACTCAATGTTTGTTGGCTATGCTTTTTTTTACCTGACTCGTAAAAGTTTTACTTTTGCCATGCCGGCTTTGATTGCAGATCTCGGCTTTGACAAGGCGGAGCTGGGGATCTTAGCGACAATCCTGTCATTATCATACGGCCTTAGCAAATTTGTCAGTGGCATCTTACAGGATCGTTCGAATGCGCGATACTTCATGGCGATCGGCTTGATTGTGACTGGATTTACAAACATTTTTTTTGGTTTATCATCTTCTCTATGGTTTTTTGCTATCTTCTGGGGTTTGAACGGGTGGTTTCAAGGGTTCGGGTGGCCTCCTTGCGCAAGGCTTTTGACTCATTGGTATTCTCAGAATGAACGGGGAAGTTGGTGGTCTAGCTGGAATGTTTCCCACAATGTCGGGGGAGCGGCAATTCCTATTATCGTCGCGGCTTGTATTGGGATTGGAGGTTGGCGATTTGCTTTGATTGTCCCGGGTGTTTTGTGTATTTTTGGAGGACTTTTTTTGCTTAATCGTCTTCGCGATACGCCAGAGTCGCTTGGGCTGCCCCCTATTGAAGAATACCGTGATGACTATGGAAACATGACTGCCGCAGAAGTGGCTGCGGAGGAACAACCGTCCACGAAAGAGCTGTTATTTAAATACGTGCTCTATAATCCTATTATCTGGGTATTGGCGATTTCATACTTTTTTGTTTATGTGGTTCGAATTGGAGTGAACGACTGGAGCGCATTATTTTTGGTTGAATCAAAAGGGTATTCTCAAATCTCAGCAAATGGATGTGTGTCTTTTTTTGAAATTGGTGGATTTGTGGGAAGTTTAACTGCCGGCTGGATCTCTGACCGCATATTTTCTGCGCAGAGAGGTCCCGTCAATGTCATCTTTGCTACGGGAATGCTGCTTTCAATTGGATGTTTTTGGATGGTCCCCCAAGGATACGTATGGTTAGACTATCTGGCCATGTTCTTCGTCGGATTCACCGTTTTTGGTCCACAGATGATGATTGGGATGGCGGCAGCGGAGCTGTCGCATAAAAAAGCCGCCGCGACTGCAACGGGGTTTGCTGGTTGGTTTGGGTATGTTGGAGGAGCCGTTGCGGGGTATCCTTTGGGAAAATTGGCTCAAGATTATGGCTGGAACGGGTTTTATTGGGCGATCATTGCGTGCTGCCTGATTTCGATCCTTCTCCTTCTGCCACTTTGGCCCGCACAAGCATCAAATGTTGAACCGGAGCTGGCTTAAAATGTTCGTACATCTACACAATCACTCACAATTTTCAATTCTTGATGCCGTTTCTTCTGTCGGTAAAATTGCCAAACGGTCAGCAGAGTTTCAAATGCCGGCTGTGGCGCTCACAGATCACGGAAATATGTTTGGGGCAGTGGGGTTTTACAAGGCGTGTAAAGCTGAAAATATCAAGCCTATTATCGGGTGTGAAGTATATCTAGCCCCAGCGTCGAGACTGGAAAAGACCAAAACGCCTTACAATAAAAATTCTTATCATCTCACTCTCCTGGCTAAAAATGATACCGGTTATCACAATTTATGTAGATTAACGTCACTCGCTTATCTGGAAGGGTTTTATTACAAACCAAGAGTTGATTGGGAAATTCTTGAGAAATACTCAGAGGGGTTGATTTGTCTTTCAGGTTGCATGGCCGGGGAAACTGCGCAAGCGGTTCTTCATGGGTCACGAGATGATGTTGCGGCAAAAATCGAACACTATCAAAAGATTTTCGGCGATGACTTTTATCTAGAAATTCAACGTCATGCCATGAGTGAGAATGATATCGAGGCAGATGGATTAAGAAAAGAGTCTTGGCTTGAGCAATATTACCAAGATTATATCACTAAGCAGAAGAAGATCAACGAGACGTTGATCGAGTTTTCTCACGAGAAAAACATCCCTCTCGTCGCAACCAATGATTGTCACTATATCGATCGCGACGATTGGTACGGGCATGAAATTTTGCTTAATATTCAAACTGGTGAACCGTGTGAAATATGGGAAAAAGATTCGCTCGGAAATCTTAAGTACCGCAAACCTAATCCCAAAAGACGTACATACCCCTCTCACGAACTTTATTTTAAGTCGGGTGATGAAATGGCGGCGCTTTTCCAAGATCTTCCCGAATCCATTTCGAATACTTTAGTCATTGCCGATAAGTGCCAAGTTGAACTTGATTTTGATACTAAACATTACCCTTCATATGTTCCTCCTTGTTTGGAAGGAAAGAGCGTTTCTAAAAAAGAACAGGCAGTCGAGGTTGAAAATTATCTACGCGAGCTTTGCCGGGAAGGGATTAAGCATCGGTATACCCCTGAGCGCCTTGCAAAGGTGCAAGAGGTCTATCCCGATCAAGATCCGTTGAAGGTGGTGAACGATCGACTGGAGCTTGAGTTAAGCATCATTGCTCCAAAAGGGATGTGCGACTATCTCCTTATTGTTTGGGACTTCATCCATTGGGCTAAAAAGAGCGGGATTCCTGTGGGTCCGGGAAGGGGGTCGGGTGCGGGATCGATTGTTTGCTACTTAATTGGAATTACCGATATTGAGCCGCTTCGTTTCCATCTATTCTTTGAGCGTTTTATCAACCCCGAACGAATTTCCTATCCCGATATTGATGTCGACATCTGTATGCACGGGCGAGACCGTGTCATCAATTATACGTTGAATAAATATGGCAAAGACAACGTGGCTCAGATCATCACCTTCGGTACGATGAAAGCGAAGATGACGATTAAGGACGTGGGCCGTGTCTTAAATGTGCCACTCAGCAAAGTCAATGCCATTTGTAAGCTGGTTCCCGATGATCTCAATATCACACTCGAAAAAGCTTTGGAAACTGATCCTGATCTTCGTTCTATGGTGGAGCAGGATGAGGAAGCAAAACGGATTATGGAGATTGGGAAGCGGCTTGAAGGATCCATTCGTAATACGGGGATTCATGCGGCAGGGATTGTGGTTTCTGGAGATCCACTCATTGAACATATTCCAGTTTGTAATTCAAAGGATTCAGAACTACCTGCGACACAGTTTTCTATGAAACCTGTTGAGCAGGTCGGCATGCTGAAAATCGATTTTCTAGGGCTCAAAACTCTCACCAGCATCAAAATCTGCGTGGAAGGTATTCAAGAGGCGCATGGGAAAGAGATTAATTGGGTTGATCTTCCACTAGACGATGAGCCGACATTCAAGTTGCTGAATCAAGGGAAGACAATGGGGATCTTCCAGTTGGAATCGACGGGGATGCAGGAACTCGCACGGAATCTTCATCTTGACTGTTTTGAAGAGATTATTGCGGTAGGAGCCCTTTACCGTCCTGGTCCGATGGATATGATTCCTTCCTTTATCAATCGAAAGCACGGACGCGAGCCGATAGAGTACGATCACCCTTGGATGGAAAAAATCCTCTCTGAGACGTATGGAATCATGGTCTACCAAGAGCAGGTGATGCAGATTGCCCAGAAACTTGCCAATTATTCCCTTGGAGAAGGGGATGTTCTTCGTCGGGCTATGGGAAAAAAAGATCACAAAGAGATGAATACGCAGAGGGAAAAATTCCGGGACGGGTGCTTGGATAATGGAATTGATGAAGCCACGGCGACGCTAGTTTTTGATAAAATGGAGAAATTTGCTTCATATGGATTCAATAAATCGCATGCTGCTGCGTATGGGTATATCGCTTATGTCACTGCTTTCTTGAAAGCCAATTATCCCAGTGAGTGGTTGGCTGCTTTAATGACATGTGATCGTGATGACACGTCGAAAGTCGCAAAGTTTATTCGCGAATGTAAGGCAATGGGTATTTCTGTATTGCCGCCTGATGTCAACGAAGCTGGCGATACATTTGGAGCTACCGATAAGGGCATCCGCTTTGCCATTTCCGCGATTAAAGGTGTGGGATCGGGTGTTGTGGAAGCCATTGTTGAAGAGAGAAAAAAGAACGGTCCTTATCAAAATCTTTATGACTTTATCAAGCGGATTGACACAAAACGTGTTGGGAAAAAGGTAATTGACTGCATGATTTATGCGGGATGCTTTGATTTCACAGGATGGAGTCGCGATGCGCTCAGCATGAGCGTTGTGCCCATGTATGATGTATCGTCCCGGGAACAGAAAGAGGCCTCCCTTGGGTATATGAGTCTTTTTGATTCTTTAGGCGATGAAAATGAAAAACGATTTGCTGAGCCTCCGAAAGTCATCCATCAGACCCCGAAGAATACACTTCTCTTTCGGGAAAAGGAATCACTTGGCTTTTTTCTAACGGGTCATCCGATGGATATGTATCACGACATTATGTCGCGTCTGTCGTGCGTTGCCTTGCGCAATGCGGATCAAATGGATGATGGCGCCGTATTTCGCTCAGCCCTTTTGATTGAAACTGTTCACGTTCGCGTCTCGAACCGAACGCAAAGAAAATTTGCCATACTGACTGTAAGTGAT
>Ga0316190_10004335_pt1 | contig 10317 bp, 7 predicted proteins | sample Eddworburrow2_MG_FD_204929 | JGI IMG/M metagenome (GOLD analysis project Ga0316190, IMG submission 204929) | Coastal sediment microbial communities from Maine, United States - Eddy worm burrow 2 | ecosystem: Environmental > Aquatic > Marine > Coastal > Sediment | place: USA: Maine | collected... | reverse complement strand
TGGCACAAGTTCGCCCGTTACTGGGACGTCGAATTGCGGGAGATCCCCATGGAGGGCGATCGCCTGATCATGACGCCGGAAGAGGCTGTCAAGCGCTGCGACGAGAACACCATCGGCGTGGTGCCGACCCTGGGCGTGACCTTTACCTGCCAGTACGAGCCGGTCAAAGCGGTTAGTGATGCGCTCGATAAGCTCCAGAAGGACACCGGCCTGGACATCCCCATCCACGTGGACGGCGCCAGCGGCGGGTTTCTGGCACCCTTTGTGGATCCCGACCTGGAGTGGGATTTTCGCCTGCCGCGGGTCAAATCCATCAACACCTCGGGACACAAGTTCGGCCTGGCGCCCCTGGGGGTCGGCTGGGTGGTCTGGCGCGACAAAGAGGACCTGCCCGATGACCTGATTTTCTGGGTCAACTACCTGGGCGGCAACATGCCCACTTTCGCGCTGAACTTCTCGCGACCCGGCGGACAGATCGTGGCCCAGTACTACAACTTCTTGCGCCTGGGCAAGGAAGGCTACCGCAAGATCCAGCAGGCCTGCTACGACACGGCCCAGTATCTGGCCGATGAGATCGACAAGCTGGGTCCGTTTGAGATCATCTACAACGGCCGCGGCGGCATTCCGGCCATGAGCTGGTCGCTTAAAGAGGGTGTGGATCCCGGTTTCAACCTCTTCGATCTTTCCGACCGCATCCGCATGCGCGGTTGGCAGATCGCGGCCTACGCGATGCCGGCCAACCGGCAGGACCTGGTGATCATGCGCATCCTGGTGCGCCACGGGGTCAGCCGTGACCTGGCCGATCTGCTGGTCACAGACCTCAAGAGCTGCATGGCCTACTTCGAGAAAAACCCGTTAACCCACAAGGGCACCGAAGAAGAGTCCGGCAGCTTCATGCACAGCTAATGGCCGGGGCAACCGGTAATTGATACGGGAGGGTGCGGCCTGCGGGGGGGAACCCTTTCAGGCCGGCCTCACTAAAAGGGAGGAAGACATATTATGGATAAATCAATATTCAAAAAGCACAGGGGCCTGCTTGGAAAAGCACGCTGGCTGACCGGCGCCGGTCTTTTGGCCCTGGTCGCGATTGCGGTCGTGCTTGCCTTGGGCAGCGCTCAGGCTGCCGGTGCCGCGCAGGGCCGAACGCTCCAGTCAGACGACGGAGGCAGGATCCTGCTAGCGGCCAATGACGCCCATGCGGCGGGTACGGCACAGAAGGACGCTGATAAAACAGACGCTAAAGACGCCAAAAAGGAAGCGGCCAAGGCACCGTCGGGGCCGCCGCCCAGCAGATTTTGGATCGTCAATGTCCTGCGGGCCAACGCCGCGCTGGTGATTTTTTTAACGCTGGCCCTGGGCTACTATATCGGAAGCATTAAAATCGGCAACTTCAGCCTGGGTGCGGTGACGGGCACGCTACTGGTGGGGGTGCTCATCGGACAGCTGGACATCGCAATCTCGGCCCAGGTCAAGTCGGTGTTCTTCACCATGTTTCTTTTTGCCGTGGGCTACAGCGTGGGGCCACAGTTCGTGCGGGGGGTCGCCCACGACGGTGCCCCCCAGGCGATCTTTGCCGTGGTCATTTGCGCGCTCTGCCTGGTCGTCACCTATATTGCGGCCAAAATTGCCGGTTTCGACGTGGGGCTTGCCGCCGGTCTATGGGCCGGTGCCCAGACCATTTCAGCCTCCATCGGACTGGCCACCGATGCCATCAACAATTCCGGTATCAGCAATGCCAAGGAAATGCTCAACCAGATCCCCGTCGCTTACGCCATCTGCTATTTATGGGGCACCATCGGCACCGGTGTCATCCTCTCCATGCTCGGGCCCAAACTGATTGGAGCCAATCTCGAAGAGGCTTGCAAGGATTATGAGGCCAAACTCTCCAAGGGCCAGCCGGCGACCGGCATGGGCAGCGCCTGGCACCAGCTTCAACTGCGTGCCTTCGAGATCGCGGCCGACGGCCAGGCGGCCGGCAAAACCGTCAGAGAAATCGAGGCCTTGCATCCGGACGAGCGCCTGTTTATCGAGCGCATCCGCAGCGACGGCAAGATCATCGACTTCGATGCCGGCACCACCCTCAAGGCCGGCGACGTGGTGGCCGTATCGGGTCCCACCGAAGCCCTGGTGGCCCTCGAGCAGCACGCCAAGGAAGTTGCGGACAAAGAACTGCTCGACATACCGGTCGAGTCCGTGGACCTGGTCGTAACCCACAAAGACGTCAACGGCAAGACGCTGGTGGATCTTGCCAAAGAGGACTTTGCCCGGGGCGTTTACCTGCAAAAGATCACCCGCGGTTCCACAAGTGTCGACATCCCCGTCCTGGCCCAGACCACGGTTCACCGCGGCGATATCCTCAAGCTCTCCGGAACCAAAACGCACATTGCGCGAATCGAAAAGGCCATCGGCTATGCCGACCGCCCATCGAACATGACGGATATGGTCTGGGTGGGCCTCTTCATTCTCGTTGCCGGCCTGATCGGGGCGATTACCGTGAAAATCGGCGGCGTGCCCGTTACCCTCTCGGTTTCGGGCGGCGTGCTCATCGGCGGCCTGGTCCTTGGCTGGCTGCGTTCGGTGCACCCCACCTTCGGCCGTCTGCCGGCGCCGACCCAGTGGTTCATGAACTCCGTGGGGCTGAACGTTTTCATTGCCATTGTCGGGATCTCGGCCGGGCCGGGTTTCGTGGCCGGTCTCAAGACGGCCGGCGTGGGCCTGTTTCTCTGGGGCATAGTAGCCACCTCGATACCCATGCTGTTGGCGCCGTTTATCGGCAAATACATCTTCAAATTCCACCCGGCCATCTGCCTGGGCATCTGCGGCGGGGCCCGCACCAGCACGGCCTCGGTGGCCATGGTGGGCGACGTGGCCAAGAGCAACATCCCCATGCTGGGCTACACGGTGCCTTATGCCGTCAGCAACACCCTGCTGACCCTTATCGGTATGATCATCGTGTTGATTTATTGATTCAGGCAGGTATGATAGCGATAGCGTTGGACTTAGAGTAACAGGGTTCAGCCCAGCCGAAACAGAAAAGCGAAAACACCGACACCCGAACCCTGCGCCCGAGTCTTCCCAAAAGATGAAATTTAACTACAAGGAGAAAACAAAATGGAAACCGAGGACCTTAGAAAATACGACCAATTGAGCCCGTTTGAGGTCAAAGACAAATTGATCGAACTGGCCCAAAGCCACCACGAGCGGATGATGCTGGATGCCGGTCGGGGCAATCCCAACTGGGTCACCACCACGCCGCGCCACGGGTTTTTCCAGCTGGGCCTGTTTGCTTTAAGTGAAGCCGAGCGCTCCTTCACCGGCATGGAGCATTTCGGGGGCTACACCCAGGCCGAGGGCCTAAAAGCCCGTTTTGATCAATTCATACAGGAGCATGCCGGGACGGCCGGCATCGATTTTTTGAAAAAGGGTGTCGACTACGCCGAAAAGCAGTTGGGCATCCCGCCCGCCGACCTGTTGCTTCAGTTCTGCGATGCCATCATCGGCAACCATTACCCGGTGCCCGACCGAATTCTGAAGCACTGCGAAACGATCTGCGCGGCTTACATCCGCCAGGAGTTCGGGGCCGGCCGGCCCTTTGACCGCCCCTTCGACCTGTTTGCCACCGAGGGCGGTACCGCGGCCATGACCTATGTTTTCCAGACCCTCAAGGAAAATAAGATTCTTAATGTGGGGGACACGATCGCGATCGGTTCGCCGATTTTCACGCCCTACCTGGAAATCCCGCGGCTTAACGACTACCAGTTCGTGGAAGTTGAAGTTACGGCCAGCGAAGATGAGAGTTGGCAGATCCCCGACAGCGAGATCGACAAACTGGTGGACCCCAAGGTCAAGGCTTTCTTCGTCACCAACCCCAGCAACCCGCCGTCAGTCAAAATCCAGGATGCGACCATCGACCGGATCGTGGAGATCGTCAAAACCAAACGTCCGGACCTGATCATCCTGACCGACGATGTCTACGGTACCTTCACCCAGGGCTTCGTCTCCCTTTTCGCCGCTATCCCGGACAACACCATCGGTGTTTATTCCTGGTCCAAATACTTCGGGGCCACCGGATGGCGCCTGGGTGTCATCGCCCTGTGTGAAGGCAACGTTTTGGACCGGATGCTCGCGGAACTGCCTCAGACGGACAAGGATGAGCTGGCCGAGCGTTACAACAGCATCACCCTGGAGCCGGACAAGCTCAAGATGATCGACCGCTTCGTGGCCGACAGCCGGGCGGTGGCGTTGAACCACACCGCCGGGCTTTCAACCCCCCAGCAGGTCTTCATGTCGCTGCTTTCGCTGTTTTGTCTGATGGACAAGGACGACGCCTACAAGAAGGCAGCCCAGGATCTGGTCGCGCGGCGCTACAACAGCCTTTACGAGGCACTAGGCATTCCCCAGCCGGCCGACCCGAATTCCGCCCACTATTACACCGAAATCGACATCCGTCAGGTGGCCGCAGCGGCCTATAGCCAGGAGCTGGCCGATTGGATCGACCAGAACATACACCCGCTGGATTTCGTCTTCCGGCTTGCCGATGAGGAAGAAGTGGTGCTCATGCCGGGCGGCGGCTTCGACGCGCCCAAAAGCTCCGTGCGCGCTTCGCTGGCGAATTTAGACGATGCGGCTTATACCGCGATCGGCAAGCGCACGCGGGAATTGGTGGACGAATACTACCAGCGCTGGAAGGCGGCGCAGGAATAGGCGTATCATTAAACCACTACCCCCCTTTTGCAAATGCAAAAGGGGGTTCCAAGAAAGTACGCTTTCTGATAGCGCTGTCCTGGGTCAATTCGCAGCCGGTAAGTGTGGAAGCGGGCGCCCCGGTGGGAAAGCCGGAGGACTTCAGATTCTGCGTTGCTTAGTGTTCGAAGTAAAGAACTACGACTTCACCCTAAGACGCCCCCGCTTTGCGGGATGAAGCTTCTATTTCTCATCAAAACCTATTTAAGGTAATGTTCGGGGCGAAACAATTAAACTGGACTTTTCTAACGAATTTTATAGAATGACCATGCATATCCACACACCGGTCTTCATCCGATTCAGCTATGAATTTTTACGTATTGTCTGGCATTTCAAAACCATTTTCCTTTCTTTAATCGCTCTGACGGCAGGCGGTGCGGTTGTCATTACCCATTATGAAGGTTTGTCCCTGGGCGAAGCACTTTACTTTGCCGGTGTAACCGGATTGACCATCGGCTACGAAGACATTGTTGCCAAGTCGACTGCTGGAAGAACCGTTGCCATCTTGATTGGATTTATCGGGGTTTTGTTTAGCGGTTTGGTCGTTGCGGCTGCATTACGGGCTGTCGGCCAAAGCATAAAAAAAGCACCAAAATAAAATAGGAGCTAACATAAGTGAACTTTTTCATCCAACGACCCATTTTTGCCATGTCCATCGCGCTGGTCATGATCCTGGCCGGGGCGATCGCCATGGTTGTACTTCCCATTGCCCAGTATCCACCGCTGGTGCCGCCCCAGGTCCAGGTTTCCACCCAATACATCGGCGCCGGGGCCGACATTGTTGCCAATACGGTAACCTCCCCCCTGGAAGAGAAGATCAACGGCGCCGCAGGTGCGATTTACATGTCATCCACCAGCACCAACAACGGGGATTCGGCCATCACCGTCACCTTCGATGTGGGATTTGATCAGGATATCGGGCAGATGGAGCTGTTGACGCGCAGCAACGAGGCCCTGTCCGAACTGCCGCCCGAGGTGACCCAGGTCGGCCTGACCATCCAGAAGCATTCGTCTAACATGCTGCTGGCGGTCAACCTGATTTCTCCCAAGGGAACTTATGATGCACGCTTTCTGCAAAATTATGCCGACATTCATATCACCGATGCCCTGTCGCGGATCCCGGGGTGGCTCAAATTGAGAATTTCGGTCTCAGTAAATATGCCATGCGGATCTGGCTCGATCCGGCCCGCCTGACCAACCTGGGGCTGACGGGCATGGACGTGGAAAATGCGATTAAGGAGCAGAACCAGCAGGCCGCCACCGGCACCATCGGACAGGCTCCGGCGCCTGCCGGTCAGGCCTTCCAGTTTCAGCTCAACACCCTGGGGCGCCTGGAGCAGGTCTCGCAGTTCGAGGACATTATTGTGCGGGCCAAACCCGATGGCTCCGTGGTGCGCATTCGCGATGTGGCCCGGGTGGAACTGGGCGCCGAAGAGTATGACTGGGACACCAAATTAGACGGTAAACCGACCGCCACTGTGATTGTCTTCCAGCTGGCGGAAGCCAACGGGCTCCAGATTAAGACAGCCGTCAGTGAAACCATGGACCGGTTGGCAAAAAATTTTCCGCAGGATATGCAGTGGGTCATGCGCTATGACACCACCGAGTTTATCATCGAATCAATCAAGGAAGTCATCGTGACCCTGTTGGAGGCAGTGGCCCTGGTGGTGCTGGTGGTGTTTATATTCCTGCAAAATTTTCGGGCGGTTTTGATTCCGATCATTGCCGTGCCGGTGTCGCTGATCGGCGCCTTTGCCTTCATGAAGATGTTCGGGTTTTCGATCAATTCTCTCAGCATGCTGGGCATGGTCCTGGCGGTGGCCCTGGTGGTGGATGACGCCATCGTGGTGGTGGAAAACGTCATGCGCAAGCTGGAGGAAGGCGGGCAGCGCGACATGAAGGAGATCACGGCCGAAGCCGTCAACGAGGTGCGCGGCCCCATTGTTGCCACGACCCTGGTGCTCATGGCCGTGTTCGTGCCGGTGGCGTTCATCCCCGGTATGACCGGGTTGATCAACAAGCAGTTCGCCCTGACCATTGCCATTGCGGTGGGCCTTTCGGGCTTCAACTCCCTGACCCTGAGCCCGGCCCTGTGCGCGATCATGCTGCGGCCGGGATCCGGCAAAAGCAATGTTTTTTTTCGGACCTTTAATAAGGGATTTGAAAAACTGTCCTCCGGTTACGCTGCCAGTGTCAAGGTAATGGCAAAGATGTGGTACCTTGTGTTGGCTGTTTTTGTCGGCCTGTGCCTTTTGACCGTTTTCTTATTTAGCGCCATACCCGGAGGCTTTGTGCCCGAGGAGGATCAGGGCTATTTTCTGGCGCTGGTGGAACTGCCCGACGCCGCCACCATCGAGCGCACCCAGGCCGTGATAAAGCAGGTCAACGACATTGCGCTCCAAACTCCCGGTGTGGCGAATGTGGTGGCAGTGGCCGGCTATAATGTCATCGACCAGATCAAACAGCCCTTTTACGGCTTTGCCTTTGTTATCTTAAAGCCCTGGGGTGAACGCAATAAACCGGAAACAAAACTGGAAGCCATCATGGCCGCAATGCGTGCCAAGGCCAGTGAAATTCCCCAGGCCCAGGTGCTAATCGCCAATGCACCCTCGATTCCGGGCCTGTCGGCAACCGGCGGCTTTAAGTTTGAAATCCAGGACCTCAACGATCAGGGAATCGAAGCGCTTTCGAAGGCGGTTGACAATTTTATCGGGGAGGCCCGCAAGCGGCCGGAGCTGGTCGGCGTGTACACCACCTTTAACCCGGCAGTGCCCCAGCGCTACCTGGAAGTGGATCGCACCAAGGCCAAAACCCGCAAGGTTTCGCTCAACGATATCTTCGATACCCTGCAAATCAACCTGGGCTCGCTGTATGTTAACGAGTTCAACAAGTACGGTCGGGTCTACCGGGTCTATCTGCAGGCCGAAGCCGACGCCCGTTCCGATGAAGCCGACATTACGCGGCTCAAGGTCCGCAACCAGGATGGGGATATGATCGACCTGAGTGCCTTTATCCGGACGCAGCCCATGACCGGCCCTTACAACATCCCGCATTACAACATGTACAAAGCTATCGCCGTGAACGGCAACAACGCCCCCGGCTACAGCAGCGGCCAGGCCATCCAAACCATGGAAGAACTGGCGGACAAGGTGCTGCCGGAAGGGTTCGGTACCGAATGGACCGAACTGACCTATCAGCAGCTCAAGGCCGGCAATCTGGCGCCGATTATTTTTGGGCTCTCGCTGGTGTTCGTGTTTCTGGTGCTGGCCGCCCAATATGAGAGCTGGGCTATGCCGATAATGGTGCTGCTGGGTGTTCCGCTGGGGCTGATGGGTGCTGTGGGGTCCTTATTGCTACGCGGCCTGGATCTGGACACATACGGTCAGATCGGCCTGGTGATGCTGATCGGCCTGACGGCCAAAAACGGTATCCTGATTGTGGAGTTTGCCGCCGAACAGCGCCGGCAGGGGGCCAGTGTTTTAGACGCGGCCATGACAGCCGCCCGCGTCCGCCTGCGGCCGATCCTGATGACGGCCCTGGCCTTTATCATCGGGCTGATGCCCCTGGTAATCGCCAGCGGCGCCGGAGCCAATTCCAGGCGTTCCCTGGGTACCACAGTGGTCGGCGGTCTGACGGTTGCCACGATTTTGATTATCTTTGTGCCGATATTTTATTACGCGATTGAAAAAATCAGGGAGCGAAAATCAACACCAAAAGAGACCGATTCAGCGTCAAGGCCCGCCGAGGTTGCTTCTGACGGCGGAGGAAAAACGCCTAATGTTTGAAAACGATATTTGTTTTTTTTGATGCATCTATTTATTGGTTAATGCGGCTATAATTATTTAGACACCCGAAATTATAATTCACCGCAGAGCCGCAAAGTGCACAGAATTGGTTAAAGAAAGGAATATTTTAAATGCAAACAATTTTACCAAATCGATACCCATTCCGACCCTGGCTTTATGCAGCCCTGGGATTAATCGTCCTTTTGGCGGCGGCCTGCGACGGCAAGACCAAAAAACAGGCTGTCAAACCGGCACCCCCCGATGTCCAGGTAACCGAGGTCACCCAGGCAAATGTCCCCATCGTCATGGAGTTCAGTGGCACCATCAAAGCGATCAAGACCGTCGATATTATTCCGCGGGTATCCGGCTATATTAATGAGCGGCATTTTGAAGAAGGCACATTTGTAAAGAAGGACGATCCGCTCTATCTCATCGACCCCCGGCCTTACAAGGCTAAGCTGGACGCTCTCGAGGCCCAGTTGAAACTCGATCAGGCCAGTCTGGTCTTCTGGCAAAAGGAAACCAAGCGTTACAAATCACTATCCAAGCAAGGGGCGGCATCAAAGGAAAAAACCGAAGGCACCATCGCCAAACGTGATGAAACGCTCGCGACTGTGGCTAAGGATAAAGCCAACATTGAAAATGCCCAGCTTGATCTGGATTTCACCAATATTACCGCACCCTTTGACGGGCGCATTCAGGAAACCAGGATCAATGTCGGCAACCTGGTTCAGCAGCAGCGGGATGTGCTGACTACCCTGGTCCAGTTGGATCCGGTCTATGTGGTTTTTAATATCAGCCGCAGCATGGTATTCGAAATTCAGCTGCTCAAACGCCAGGGAAAGCTGTTTGAGGTTGCAGACATGCGGATTGAAATCCAGCTGCCGGATGGCAGCACTTACTCCCAGCAGGGCAAGGTCAATTTTATCAGCTATCAGATCAACCCCACCACCGACACGGTCCTGGTGCGCGGCATCATAGCAAACAAAAAAGACCAGGGTGTCGGTGACTTTGACCTGATACCCGGGCAATATGCCCCGGTGCGGCTGATTCTGGGCCAGGATCCGGCCGCCCTGTTAATTCCCCAGCCGGCGCTGGTGGAATCCCAGATTGGCAAGCAGGTTTTCGTCGTCAATCAGGACAACAAGGTCGAATCCCGCAGCGTAGAAGTCGGTCGGGGCTACCAGGGCCAATGGGTCATCAAAAAGGGGCTTAAAAAAGGCGAAAAAGTCATTGTGGAAGGCACCCAAAAGGTCAGAGAAGGTATGGTGGTCGGTCCGAAACCGTACGCAAAAAAAAGAAATAAAAATGGGTGAAAAGTTTAGGGGCCCGGGATGAGAATTTTCATCCGCGTCGGATCTGGAACTGGCGCGTGTGATTTGGGGTGATTTTGATTTGGGGTCAAGCTATTGGGGATTTGGGGTCCGACCCAATGCCGCTGCCACTAAACGAACCTGGATCAGCGGCGCCATCGTATTCACAGCTTTTGGTCTGCTGATCGGCCCGGTGGGGCTGGATCTGATTTCTTTCAAGGCCAATGCCGAAAAGAACTTCGTCGTAATCATGAAGGACGGCAAAATTTACAAGAACACTATTCAGTAAGCTGATCGAGAACCTTGCTCAAGGTTATCAGCCCTAACAGGGAGAAATGAAATGAAACGACTTGGAGTGCTTTTGAGCTTTTTGGCTCTAAACCTTATTATGGTCCTGCCGGCAGTGGCCACCGATTACGATGTCGTGATCAACAACGGCAGGGTAATGGACCCCGAGACCAACTTTGATGGCGTGC
>Ga0316190_10004334_pt1 | contig 10318 bp, 10 predicted proteins | sample Eddworburrow2_MG_FD_204929 | JGI IMG/M metagenome (GOLD analysis project Ga0316190, IMG submission 204929) | Coastal sediment microbial communities from Maine, United States - Eddy worm burrow 2 | ecosystem: Environmental > Aquatic > Marine > Coastal > Sediment | place: USA: Maine | collected... | reverse complement strand
TGATCAGGTCCTTGATGCAGACAGTGTGTTCGCGCTCGTGGCCCCAGTGTCTGAAATAGGCATCCTGCATGATCAGTCCCGCGGTAAACGCCCCGACGATGGTGGCCAGTCCCGCCAGGTTTGCCATCCAGGCCAACACCATGACAAACAGAAACGAGATGAACATTTTTGCTTCCATGAGATCGAGATGGCGCACCAGGCGAATGATGAATTTCAGCAACACGGGCCCCAGGTAGATTGCGCCGGCGAGGAACATGGTCGTCATGATGATCACGACCAGCATCTGGCCCAGCTCGATGCCGCCGGTGACGACAATGCCGCTGACGATGGAAAGCAGCAGCAGGCCGAGGATATCGTCGATGATTGCAGCACCGAGGATAATGCGTGCCATCCGGGTGCTCTCCATTTTCAATTCCTGCAGCACCATCACGGTGATACCGACACTGGTGGCGCCGAGCGCGGCACCGAGGAACAGGCTGGTATGCAGGCTAATATCGGGAATCAGCAGGCGCGAGGAGGCAAACCCGAGTGCGAAAGGCAGCAGTACGCCGATCACTGCCACGCGCAGCGAGTCCGGACCGACCTGACGCATTTCGTCAACGCTGGTGCGCAGGCCGACCATGAACAGCAGGAAGATGATGCCGTAGCGGGAGAACACATCCAGTGTTTGTGCGACCTGGATCAGTTCGCTGCCATGCGGTCCCCGCAGCAGCTCAAGCATGTGCGCTGCTTTCTCCGTGCCGAGTGCATGGATACAGGCCAGTTCCGCGGCATCGCAATGCAGCAGTTCCTTCACCGCGTCAAAAAATGCCGGGCCCTCGCGGAGCACCATGACCAGGTCAAAGCGGAACAGGTAGGCCAGGTTGCCGATCAGGATGCCCATGCCGAGTTCGCCGAGCACCGAGGGCAGGCCCAGCTTGCGCGCACCGAAGCGTCCCAGCAGCGCCACGAACAGGATACCGGTCATGCTCAGCAGCACTGGCGCAATCGGATCGCTGTGCGAGGTATGGAACTGCCAGGCAGACACCGTGGACGGCATGGCCAGCAGTGCCGGCAGGCACAACAGGTAGAGTCGATAGCGAGGCACTGTCATGTGACTGGCAGCGGAGCGCGACAGCGCTCAGCAGATCCTTGGCAGCGGGTCATCCTCGAGTTCTTCCAGGATGCGTTCGCCGCCGAGTTCGGTGCGCAGCAGCACATGGCTACCTGAGCCGTTGACGTTGCCGATGATGGCCGCCGCTTCGCCTTCAGGTAACGCCTGCCAGTGCTGTAACAACTGTGCCGCCGCATCGGGGTCGATGACCGCAACAACACGGCCTTCACAGGCCAGGTACATCGGGTCATAGCCAAGCATGTCACAGACCGACTGCACCGGGTCGCGCACCGGGATGTCCTGTTGCGAGAGCGTAATGCCCATGCCGGTTGCGCGCTGCAGTTCATGGGCGACCGTCGCCAGACCGCCGCGTGTCGGGTCGCGCATGAAGCGCAACCCGGGTACCTTGAGTGCCGCCCGTGTCAACGGCAGCACACTGGCCGCATCGGAGAGCACGTCACCGTGCAGGCCGAATGCCTCGCGTGCCAGCAGTACGGCGATACCGTGATCGCCCACCGGTCCGCTGACAAGGAGGGCATCGCCCTCGCGGATGCGGTCCAGTCCGAGTGTTTGACTACCGCGGATACCCACGCCAGTGGTGGCGAGGTAAAGCCCGCCACCTTCGCCGCGGCGCAGCACCTTGGTGTCGCCGGCCACCACCTGCACGTCGATGGCACGGGCACTGTCGGCGAGGGTCTTGATAATGCGCTCCAGCACGGCGATTTCCAGGCCTTCCTCGATAAAGGCATTCAGGCTCAGGTACTTCGGGGTAGCCCCCGCGACTGCGAGGTCATTGGTAGTGCCGTGCACCGCGAGCGAGCCGATGTTGCCACCCGGAAATTCCAGCGGCTGCACGGTGAAGCCGTCGGTGGTGAACATGATGTCGCTGCCCTGCAGTGCCAGCGGCACGGCATCGGCCTGCACGTCCAGGTCCGGGTTGTGCAGGTGCCGGGCAAATATTTCATCTATCAGCTCGCGCATGAAACGGCCGCCGTTGCCATGCGCGAGCGAGATGTGGGTGTCTTCCATGTCGACTGCCCTGTAGTTACCCGGACACTCAGCTGATCCTGCCGATGGCGCAGCTGACAAAGGATTTGGCCTTTGCCTTTGCGGCCTTGATGCCTTCTGCAGTGCCTTTTTCCGGATAGCCGCTCTGCAGCAGTGTCTGCACCAGTTGTTCACGGCTGCCATCGGTGGCTTCAACGCTGACACAGCCCGCTTCGATATCAACGCTGACCTGCGCAACGCCTTCGAGCTTGCCCAGCTTGTTGACAATGGTATTGGCGCAGCCGCCGCACTTGATGTTTTCTACTTCGATTATGTGTTGCATGCCTTCTCCAAAAAATGATCATTAAACACACAGGTCCATCATGAATGAGACCCGTAGACAAACAGACCGTCCCTTCTCCTTCCGGGAGAAGGACAGGAAGAGGGGATAGAAATCAGGCAGATATTTATCCCCGGCCCCTCGCTTCGCTCTCCCCAGCCCTCTCGGCAAGTGCTCCATGCTTTGCCCTAACACCTGCCTCCATGCAGGTGTCCCGGTGGGAGAGGGGGTTACTTGAATCACCCTTTATTATTACACGCTGCTGTGCTGCCGCATGGCGTATTCGAGTACCTGTCCATAGCTGAGACCGGCGTCGTTGACGGGTATCTCTTCAGGCATGTGTACCCGGAAGCCATCATTCTGCAACCACGTGCAGGCCTGCTCGGTCAGTACCCGGTTCTGGAATACACCGCCGCTCAGACCGATGTGGTTGACGCCATGACGGGCGCGTGCCTGCCGGGCCTGACGCAGCAGGGTATCGGCGAGTGTTGCGTGAAAGATCGCGGCGCGCTCGGTCGCCGTACGGCTGGTATCCAGCAATAGCGGCAACAGCGGCGCCCAGTCCGATTGTTTCAGGCCATCTGCCGTGGTGTTGATCGGCAGGATCACCGGGGCGGCGCTGCCGGCACAGGCGGCTTCCAGCAACATCGGTCCCTGTCCCTCGAAACTGGCATGGGTACACAATCCGGTCAGCGCGGCAGCGGCATCGAACAGCCGTCCGGCAGCGCTGGTCTGCGGGGCATTGAGGTGCTTTTGCCAGGCCATGTGTAACAGCGCGCTTGATTCGGGTAGTTCTGGCCAGTCGTGTCCCGTTTCCCAGCAGAGCGCGGCCGCGCTGCGCCAGGGTTCGCGCCCGGCCTGATCGCCGCCGGGCAGGTGGAAGGGCCGCAGGGTGGCGAAGCGTTGCCAGTGTCCGGGGTGGCCCAGCAGGGCCTCACCGCCCCAGAGGGTGCCGTCCTCGCCGTAACCGACCCCGTCCCAGGTAAACACCAGGCTGTCTGTAGCGACGCGATCGACAGCCGTGGCCGATGCGGCGTGGGCGTGATGATGATAGATGCTATGCACCGGCAGGCCGCAACGTTGTGCCCAGCGGCTGGTGGCGTAACCGGGGTGGGCATCGCAGATGACCGCGGCTGCGCTGACACCATAGAGGGCCTGCAGGTCCTGCACGGTCTGCTCAAACACCGCCAGGCTACGTGCCGTACCCATATCGCCGATGTGCGGCGAGACCACGACGCGGTTCTGCCAGGCCAGAGCAATGGTGTTCTTCATATGACCCCCGACGGCCAGTACGGGTGCCTGGAGGGTGACCGGCAGGGTGAGTTCCAGCGGCGCATTGCCGCGCCCCAGGCGCAGCGGGCGCAAGCGGTCATGAATGACCCGCACCAGCGGATCATCGGCGGGTCGTTCGATGGGACGATCATGGTGCAGGAAGGCGTTGGCGACATGACCAAGGCGTTCCTCGACGGCCGCATTCTCGGTCAGTACCGGTTCACCGCTGATATTCGCCGAGGTGGCGACCAGGGGTGCCGCGAAGTCCGACAGAATCAGGTGGTGCAGGGGACTGTACGGCAGCATCACCCCGATCTCGTCGAGACCAGGTGCAATCAGTTCCGACAAGTCGAAGCCGGGTCGTTTGCGAGCCAGCACGATGGGCCGGCCCGGCGACAGCAGTCGGTCTGCCTGGTCGCGTGACAGCCACACCTTGTAGTTGACACATTTCAACGGGCTGCCCGGGGGGGAAGGGAACATCACGGCAAGGGGTTTGTGGGGCCGCGGTTTGCTGTGGCGCAGCTGTGTGATGGCCTTGTCATTGCCGGCATCGCACATCAGGTGATAGCCGCCGATGCCCTTCACCGCGATGACATTGCCGGCCTTCAGGGCAGCCACGCAGGCTGCCAGTGCCGCCTCGTTGCCATGGATGATGTCGCTACCCGGGGCCGTGAAATGCAGTGCCGGACCGCATACCGGACAGGCTACCGGCTCGGCATGAAAGCGCCGGTTGAGCGGATCGCTGTATTCGCGGCGGCAGTCGTCGCAGAGTTCAAAGGCGGCCATGGTCGTGGCCGCCCGATCATAGGGCATGCCGCGAATCAGGGTGTAGCGCGGTCCACACTGGGTGCAGTTGATAAACGGATAGCGATAGCGCCGGTCATGTTGATTGTGCAATTCCGCGAGGCAGTCGTCACAGGTAAACAGGTCGGGCGGTACATGGATGTTAGTGCTGCCGGAGGCGGCACTCTTGCGGATGGTGAAACGATCAAGCGCGTCAGCCGAGACCGGCTCGCAGCTATCCAGTTGTGGCTGTGACAGCGGCGGGGCGTGCTGAAACAGCCGGCGAGTGAAGGCGTACAGTGCCTGGTTTTCTCCCTGGATATGTATTTCCACCTGGCCGGTGCAGTTTCGCACCCAGCCGGTGAGGTGATGTGACTGTGCCAGGCGGTAGATAAAGGGGCGAAAGCCGACCCCTTGCACCCGGCCGGACACGACCATGTGCAGCGCCTCGATCGGTTCGGGAATTGAGTTGGCGACATCCAGGTCCATGACAGTCAGGGTGCCGGGTGTCTATACCGTACAGGCAAAGCGCTGTATGTCCGTCATGCGCTTGCCTGCGGATGTTTTGGTTTAACCACGGGTTCGCGCATGCCTGCCGACCACCAGATACGGCAGGCGCCCTCATCGGACACCATGCAGGGACCGATCGGGTGGCGTGGTGTGCAGGCGGCCCCGAACAGGCGGCACTCGTTGGGATAGATCTTTCCCAGCACCACGCTGGCGCAGTCGCAGCCCGGCGGCATTTCGCCGGCGCGCTTGCGGGCATCGTCGGCATAGCTGGGGAAGGCCTGACGTGCATCATGGGTGCGGAAATTTTCGTTAATGGCAAATCCGGAGGCGGGAATGATGCCGACACCGCGCCAGTTGGCATCCGTGACATCCATGGCTTGCTGCAGTTGCCGCTGGGCGGCACGGTTACCGCCGGGCTTGACTACCTCGGGATAACAGTTATCGAGAAAGTGCCGTCCCTCGATCAGTTGTCGCAGTGTCGAGTACATTGCAGCCAGCAGGCTTTCCGCGGTGAATCCTGCCACCGCGGCCGGAATGTCATGGCGCGCAACGACGAACTGCCACTCTTCCGGGCCCATGATGGTGGCAACGTGTCCCGGGGCAACCAGCGCATCAAAACCGGGGGAACCCGATTCCAGCAGCATGGCAACCGCGGGCCATGTCAGACGGCCGGACAGCAGTATAAACAGGTTGTCCGGTACCCCCTCGACCAGCAATGCGGCCGCGGGTGCCGTGGTGGTTTCGAAACCGGCGGCAAAAAAGATGACGGGCTTGCCGGCATTGTCGCGGGCAATGCGCGCGGCCTCCTGGGGCGAGGATACCGGCCGCACATCGCCGCCCTTGGTGCGGGCCTGTTCAAGGGTGCGTGCCTCGCAACGGCGCACATTGACGGGTACGCGCAGCATGTCGCCATAGGCCACCAGGATGATGTCCTCATGCAGGGACAGCTGGATGGCCTCGAAAATATCTTCTTCCGGACAGATGCACACCGGGCAGCCCGGCCCGGGAACCAGTTCGACGTTCTTCGGCAGGGCGCCGCGCAGCCCGGCCATGGTGATGGAACGTTCGTGGCCGCCGCAGACATTCATGATTTTTACGCGCGGCGGCAACGGCAACGCATGGATGCGTTGCAGCCAGTCGCGTGCAGTGGCAGCTGTCACGCCGACTCCGCGGCGGCTGTTCCCGGGTGCTGCTCCAGTGAGGCCCGTTCGGCCAGCAGCCAGTCGATCCAGTCGTCCATGCCGGCCGCATTTTTTGCAGATAATTCAAACACCGGCGCGCTGCTGGCCAGTGCCTGTAAATGGCGGCGGGCGTTTTCCGGCTTGAAGTCATCCAGTACCGGCAACAGGTCACTCTTGCTGAGCAACACCAGGTCCGCCGCGCGAAACATCACCGGGTACTTGGCCGGCTTGTCATCACCCTCCGGGACTGACAACAGCGTGATATTGCGGTGCTGGCCGAGATCAAAACTGGCCGGGCACACGAGGTTGCCGACATTTTCGATGAACACGATGTCCAGCTCGCGCAGATCCAGCTGGTGCAGCGCATCATGCACCATGTGCGCGTCCAGGTGGCAGGCACTGCCGGTGGTGATCTGGATGGCCGTGGCGCCATGCTTGCGGATGCGATTGGCATCATTTTCCGTCTCCAGATCGCCTTCAATGACTGCGATGGAGAATTTATCCTGCAGTGCATCGATGGTTGCCTCAAGCAAACTGGTCTTGCCGGCCCCGGGTGATGACATCAAATTGACGGCGAGCACGCCATGCCGTTCAAAGTGCTCGCGATTGTGCGCGGCCGTGTGGTCATTGGCTTGCAGCAGCCCGTGCAAGACACTGACGGCCTCGTGGCCATTCTCTGTTTTTGACAAGCGTCCGCCCGGCTTCAGCAGGTGGGCATTGCCGTGTGTCACATTACAACCGCAGGTATCACACATTGGTTTCTCCTGGAAACTCTGTCCTTCTTAACCCCTTTCGCGGATGCCATCCGCTCCTACTGGTGCCTCTTATTTTACGCTTCGCAAGGCCGCTACCGGCATCCCTGCCTCCCGCGGCACTCGTACATCCTTGGTACATCGCGCGATAGTTTTGCACCTCAATTAAATTGCTGATGACCGGCTGGCTCCGCCGTGTCTTCCTGCGTCTGCCTGATCAGCTCCAGATGTTGCAGTTGCAGTTCGTCGCCTTGCACCAGACTGGTGTGCCAGTCGCCGCAATGTCCACACAGCAGGCGGTTCGGCAGCGCATCCGTCGTCTGGCCACACTGCTTGCAGCTGACCTGCACCGCCATGCTTTCGATCACCAGCTCCGCCTGGTCGGCAACAGTACCCGCGCGCGCGACAAAGAATGCCTGCTCAAGCAGCCTGGGCTCGACACCGGAGAGCGGCCCGATACCAAGGTGTATGCTGACCACCTGCTCTGCATGTTCCGTGGCCGCAATGCTTTCGACCTGCTCCATCAGGGCCTGGCAGACCGCCAGTTCATGCATGCGCGTCACCCTCGCCGTGTTCTCCGGACAGCATCAGGTCGTACATCTCCCAGGCGCTACGTGCTTCCGCGGGTGTTATCTTCTGAATGGCATAACCCACATGAACAACGACGTAATCGTCAACCTGGAATTCCTCGTCCTGCAGCATGAACAGGCTCACCTCGCGCTGCACACCTTTCGCCTCGCAGTTGGCGCTATAGCCATCTATGGATTTGATTTGCATCGGGATGCCTAGACACATGGAGCGTTACCACCGTTTGCCACCGGCGACAGGCCGGCTGATTCGTTAGCGCTTACTTAAACACGGTCTAACTGAATGAGAGTTGATGTGGATCAATAAATCAAGTCATTCACTGCTGTACAAATCGACACTAGGAATCATGGGACGCACCTGATGGCAGCAAACACACTGATCCTGGGCATTGGCAATACCCTGTTGGCAGACGAGGGTACCGGTATCCATATGCTCGCATACCTGGACAGGCATCATCCCGAATTGCGACATTTCACTTACCTTGACGGGGGCACGCTGAGCTTCACCCTGGCACCCTACATCGAGGCGGCGGATAACCTCATTGTTATTGATGCGGCGGAGCTGGGATCTTCACCCGGCACGGTGTCGGTATTTTGCGGTGAGGACATGGACCGTTTTGCCGGCAAGACCAAGCGCAGCGTGCACGAGGTCAGCCTCGGCGACCTGCTGGCCATCGCACACCTCACCGATACCCTGCCGGGTAATCGCGCCCTGATTGCCGTGCAGCCGCATGATGTCGACTGGGGCGAGTGTCTCAGTAACCCGGTGAAACAGGCATTGCCAGAGGCTGCCGGCCACATCATCGATCTGCTGCAGAGCTGGATGCCGTTGCATGACGCGCAAACTGCCGCTGCAAGGGGTGTTGAACATGCGCACTGAGTTTGCGCGGGCACTGGAAATACCCTGCTGGTGGAATACGGCTGGATACACACTAAAAGAGGATAGGGGCAATGGACAATAAAATACTGGTACCGCTGGATGGCTCGGAATCTGTGGAGGAGGTTCTGCTCTATGTCACCACGATAACGCCGCGCGAGTCGACGACCATCACCCTGCTCAACGTGATGACGAGCAAGGATGGCAAGGCAAGCGGTGATGCGCATGCCGCGGAAATATATGATGCGCTCGGTCAGGCTGGCTGGAGCGTCAACCGTGAAACCCGCATGGGTGATCCGGTTGATGAGATCGTCAAATTTACCATCCTGTCATCTGCCACCCTGCTGGTGATGTCGACGCACGGCCGTTCCGGGCTGGAGCGGGTCCGCGATGGCAGTGTCACGGAGCAGGTGCTGAAACAGTCGCCCTGTCCGGTCTTTATCCTGCACAGTACCCGCGCCGAACCTTCGGACCGGCGCAAGGAAAAACTTTTCAATCGAATTCTGGTGCCCCTCGATGGTACCCGGATGTCCGCTTCCATCCTGGAGTGTGTGGAACGCTTTGCCAGGATGCATGATTCCGAGGTCATCCTGTTTCATGATGAGATGGATCAGCCTGAGTATGACCAGGCGGCCGTCAAGGAGGCCCTGCAGGATCAGAGTGTCGATCTTGCAAACCGCAATTTGAAGGTGTCGCTGGATATGACCACCTACAAGCGGCCGATACGCGAAATTCTCAGCAGGATCGATGACATGAAAATCGACCTGGTGTCCATGGCGACACACGGCGAATCAGGCGCGCGGCGTGCCCTGGATGAGTCGGTGACCGCCGAGGTGATCCGGCACGCCAATTGCCCGTTACTGGTCTGGTCTGCGGAGCCGCAGTGCCCGCCCGGGATATTGACAGCAGACGCGCAGCCTTCGTCAGGGGATAAATGACTCCATGTCCTGCCTGACCGACACTAATGTACTCAAGGTCGAGGCTGCGGCAAGCCTGACCCACAACGTGCAGCCGTTGCTGCATGAGATCCGGCATGCTTTAGCCAGGCTGCTGGATGATGGCGGACACACGGTCATCGATTTGCGCAGCCTGCCGCTGGCAGCGGAAGAAGTGGAGCAGCTGCTTGATACGTTGGGACAGGGCGAGGTGTATGCGCGTTTGCATGCACTGGGTCCTACCGAAATTGTCGAAACGCGCTATCCCGGCGTCTGGGTGGTGGTGCATTTCAACAATGATAATGAAGTAATTGGCAAGACTATCGAGATCTGTGACATACCGGACCTGCTGCGTTCGCAGCAGGAAGATATCCGGCTAGGCCTTGGGCAGCTGCAGTCGCAACTTGCTTGAGGCGAGCACTGGATCGCACACAGGAGATGACGATGTCGAAAGACGAGACTTTGGGCGAGGCCCTGCGGCGGCAGGGAATTACACGACGCGGGTTCCTGAAATTCTGCGCGGCAACCGCATCGATGATGGCGCTGCCGCCGAGCATGGTGCCGGCCATTGCAGCGGCACTGGAAAAGGCCAGGCGGCCGTCTGTGATCTGGCTGTCGTTCCAGGAATGCACCGGTTGTATCGAATCGTTGACCCGTTCGCATTCACCGACCGTGGAAGGCCTGATATTCGACGCCATCTCGCTGGATTACCAACATACGCTGCAGGCCGCTGCCGGCAGCGCCGCGGAGGCCGCGCGGGAAACCGCCATGGAAGAGAACTATGGCAAGTACATCCTGATTGTTGATGGGTCGATTCCGCTGGCCAATCCGGGTTACTCCACCATCGCCGGTATCAGTAACCTTGCTATGCTGGAGGAGACGGCAAAAGGCGCTGCCGCCATTGTTTCGATGGGTTCCTGTGCCGCTTTTGGCGGCATACCGAAGGCCAAGCCGAATCCGACCGGTGCTGTTTCGGTTGGCGATATTATCAAGGATAAACC
>Ga0316190_10004333_pt1 | contig 10318 bp, 9 predicted proteins | sample Eddworburrow2_MG_FD_204929 | JGI IMG/M metagenome (GOLD analysis project Ga0316190, IMG submission 204929) | Coastal sediment microbial communities from Maine, United States - Eddy worm burrow 2 | ecosystem: Environmental > Aquatic > Marine > Coastal > Sediment | place: USA: Maine | collected... | reverse complement strand
TCTGCCGCTGCCAAGGCGCATGGTCTGAACACTGCACAGACCTATCGTTATGTCCTGCTGCCGATCTCGTTTCGGTTGATCGTCCCGCCACTGACCTCGGAATTCCTGACGGTCTTCAAGAACTCATCCCTTGCGCTGACCATCGGCCTGCTGGAACTGACCGCACAAAGCCAGCAGATTGCCGAATACACTTTCCAGGGTTTCGAGGCGTTCACGGCTGCAACGGTGATTTATGTCACCATCGCGCTGATTGCCACACTCATCATGCAGGTGCTGGAGCGCCATACACGCATCCCCGGCTATGTCGGAAAGGAAGCGTAGGATGGGTGATTTTGATTTCAACGTTATCTGGTCATCGCTGCCGTTTCTCTGGCAAGGCTTGCAGTTGAGTCTTTGGCTGACTTTTCTGGCAATAATCGGCGGCATTGTGCTCGGTACATTGCTCGCACTGGCGAGACTGTCCGGCATATTGCCGCTTTCTCTGGTTGCCGCGACTTATGTCAACCTGATCCGGTCGGTGCCACTGATCCTGGTGATCTTCTGGTTTTACTTCCTGGTGCCATTGGCCCTCGGGCGTCCGGTGGGCAGCTTCTACTCGGCACTTATAGCCTTCGTGCTGTTTGAAGCGGCCTACTATTCCGAGATCATGCGGGCCGGCATTCAAAGCGTCCGCACGGGCCAGGTCCAGGCCGGCCAGTCTACCGGTTTGAACTACTGGCAAATCCAGCGATATGTCGTTCTGCCCCAGGCGTTCCGCAACATGATACCGATCCTGGTGACCCAGGGCATAATCCTGTTCCAGGACACATCGCTGGTGTTTGTTGTCAGCCTGCGTGACTTCATGACCGCGTCTTCCATTGTTGCCCGAACCGAAGGCCGGCTTGTCGAAATGTATCTGTTCGCCGCGCTGGTGTATTTCGCCATTTGCTTTTCGGGCTCGTTACTGGTGCGCAACCTCAAATCCCGGATGGCCACATGATAGAAATTGAAAACATCAGCAAGTGGTACGCCGACTTTCGCGTTCTCTCGGAATGCACAACCCATGTGGACAAAGGCGAGGTGGTTGTTGTGTGCGGCCCATCGGGGTCGGGCAAGTCCACCCTGATCAAATGTGTGAACGGACTGGAGCCGGTTCAGGAAGGGCGCGTCATCGTCGATGGCGATGAAGTCACGGCGAAAAATGCCAACCTCACGGCGCTGCGCTCGCGTATCGGCATGGTATTTCAGCATTTTGAGCTTTATCCGCATATGTCCGTGCTCGAAAACCTGTGCCTGGCTCAGGAAAAGGTTTTGAAACGTGACAGGGCTGAAGCTGTCACACGTGCCGAGAGCCTGCTGACAAGAGTTGGTATGGCTGATCACGCCGTGAAATATCCAAGTCAGTTGTCCGGCGGGCAGCAGCAACGCATCGCAATTGCACGCTCGCTGGCAATGGATCCTATTGCCATGCTGTTTGATGAACCGACTTCTGCGCTTGATCCTGAGATGATCAAGGAGGTGCTCGATGTCATGGTCGAACTGGCGCGCGAAGGAATGACCATGATGGTGGTGACCCACGAAATGGGGTTTGCAAGGAAAGTTGCCGACCGGGTTATCTTCATGGATGAGGGAAAGATTATTGAAGACCGCGCCACAGGGGAGTTCTTCGACAACCCGGAAAGTGATCGGGCAAAGGATTTTCTGTCGAAAATTCTCAACCACTAATTTTTCCGGCATCTGGCGGGCAGGGAACATTGGAAGGCAGGTTAAGGGCCATGGAGCAACTTATCTTTGAACGAGGGGGCAGTGGATTTCCGCTAGTGCTCGTGCATGGATATCTGGCCGGTGCCGGGATCTGGCGTGAACAGATTGACTACTTCCAGGACCGCTTTGATGTGCTGGCTGCCAACCTGCCGGGCTTCGGTGACAGTGCGCACCTGACAGCCCCCGGCACCATCAACGAATTCGCCGAGCAGGTGCTGGACGGGTTGCGGGCGCAAGGTGTCGAGCGGTTCCATCTGCTCGGTCATTCGATGGGCGGCATGATTGTTCAGGCGATGGCTGCGCGTGCACCGCACCGGATTGCCAGTCTCGTGTGTTATGGCACCGGCCCGGTCGGGGCGCTGCCTGACAGGTTCGAGACAATCGAAGCATCCCGTGTGCGTCTTGAAACGGACGGACTGGAGAAGACCGTCCGGCGAATTGCGGCCACCTGGTTTTTGCAAGGTGACGCGGCCGACAGCTATGAGACATGTGTTGCACTCGGCCTGCAGGCATCCATGCAGGCCGCATTGGCAAGCCTGTCAGCCTGGGAAACCTGGGATGGACGGCCTGACCTGAACGCAATCGAGGCTGACACACTGGTTGTCTGGGGTGACCGGGACCGCTCATACGGCTGGCAGCAGCCGGAGGCACTGTGGCGTGGCATAGCAAACAGTTCGCTGGCTGTTGTGCCTGGCTGTGCCCACAATGTGCATATGGAAAAACCGAACCTATTCAACACAATCGTTGGAGATTTCTTGCCCGCTACGTTGTAGGCCAGGGTGAATTCTTGATTCAATAAAGGGAGTATAAGTGTTTGTTTTCAATATTTTATAAAACTTTTCCGATGGAGTGCAAACTGTGCCCGTCCGTGTTGTTCTAACCAAGACCTGAACCGTAACCGCGGCTGCTTTTGCCGAAACAGCCGTTTCTTAAACCAGTAGGAGACTGTGAAATGAGAAAAATTATTACCGGTGCAATTATGGCACTTTCGATGACTGTATCGACTGCCGCTCTTGCCGTTGAAAAAGTGAATATCGGTGCACCTGCATGGACAGGCGCCCAGGCCATTGCTCATCTCATTCAGGAGATCGTGGTTTCGAAAATCGGTGGCGAGGCCAACCTCGTGCCCGGTGACAATGCCGCAATCTTCGCGGCGATGGATGCCGGCAAGGGCGACATCGATGTTCATCCCGATGTCTGGCTGCCCAACCAGAAGAGCTTTACCGACAAATATGTTGACGGCACCGGCAATGTTGCCCTGTCGGAAAATCCTTATGAGGGCAAGCAGAGCTTTTGCGTCAGCAAGCAGTTTGCCGAAGCCAACAAGGTCACATCGATCTTCGATCTGGCCCGGCCCGAGATTGCCAAGCTGATGGACTCCGACGGCAACGGCAAGGGTGAGATCTGGATTGGTGCGCCGGGCTGGGCGTCCGCCAATGTGAACCAGGTCAAGGTGCGCGACTATGGCCTTTTACCGTTCATGGAGCCGGTACGCGCCGATCAGTCGGTGATGACAGCGACCGTTGGTGATTCAATCAAGAAAGGTATCGGGTATGCATTCTACTGCTATTCACCTCATGCCATCTGGTTCCAGCATGATGTTGTGCGCCTGGAAGAGCCTGCGTTCGATCCGGCCAAGTACAAGGCATTGCAGCCGTCGGAAGATCCCAACTGGTATGAGAACTCAAAGGTGATGACCGAGGATGCGCTCAAGAAGGTGCAGATCGCCTATTCGAAATCGCTCGCTGAGCGCTCGCCTGCGATCACCGACCTGTTGAAGAACATCAAGCTCACCGGAGAAGATGTGTCCAGCTTCGCTTTCCAGATCGAAAGCGGCAAGTCGGCAGACCAGGTTGCCAAGGAATGGGTGGCCGCCAACTCGGACCGCGTTGACAGCTGGCTTGGTTTGTAAGGTGCAGACCTGACCAACACCATTCCGGTGCCCGGCACGGTCGGGCACCGGACCCTCGAAATTCCTGCAATCCTGGATCGGTCGTTCCCATGAGCAATAGCGGATATGCCATAGAGATTTCCAATGTCTGGAAGATATTCGGCGACAAGGCGGATGCCGCGCTTGCCGACATCAAGGCCAACGGCCTGACCAAGAAGCAGGTTCTGGAAAAACATGCCTGTGTCATCGGTGTGGCCGATGCCAGCATGCAGATCAGGCCCGGTGAAATCTTCTGTGTCATGGGCCTGTCCGGCAGCGGTAAATCCACTCTGGTGCGCCATATCAACCGCCTGCTGGAACCAACCTCCGGGCGGATTATCGTCAATGGTGAGGATATCATGGCGATGGCGCCCGATGTGCTGCGCAAATACCGCAACGAACACATTTCCATGGTGTTTCAGAATTTTGGCCTGATGCCGCATCGCTCGGTCCTCGACAATGTGGCGATGCCGCTGGAAATCCGCGGCATCAACAAGAATGAACGCATTGAGATCGCCGAACGCACCATTGACCTGGTGGAACTGACCGGCTGGGGCAACAAGTTTGCCCATGAGCTGTCCGGCGGCATGCAGCAGCGGGTAGGGCTGGCCAGGGCGCTGGCGGCAGACCCGGAAATCCTGCTGATGGACGAACCGTTCAGCGCGCTTGATCCGCTGATCAGGCGGCAGTTGCAGAACGAGTTCATGAAGCTCGCCTCGCAAATGAACAAGACAACGGTGTTCATCACCCATGATCTGGACGAGGCGGTTCGCATCGGGGACCGTATTGCCATCATGCGTGACGGACGGGTGGTGCAGACCGGTACGTCGGAAGACATTGTTCTCAATCCGGCAGATGACTATGTGGCTGACTTTGTCGCCGGCATATCGCGGCTGAAGGTGGTGCGTGCGCATGCGGTCATGCAGGACATGACGGCGTTTGAAACTGCTCATGGCGGCTTGACGAAAACCGCCAAGACCTTTGCCCAGGATGCAAATCTCAAAGAGCTGATCGACCATGCCATTTTATCGGAAGACCCGGTCGCGGTCGTCAATGGGAAAGGCGCGCGCGTCGGGGTGATCACTCGGGCAGACCTGCTGCGCACGGTGGTCGAAGGTACGGAGACATCATGATGAACACCGATCCGGTCATTGCTAACCAGTCGTCAGAGCAACTTGCAGAGAGCCGCGCTGAAAACCGCGACGAACTGATTCGGGAGTTTGTAGAGACAAACCCTGACTATTACCGTCAACAGTTTGCAAGGATCGGTGCCAGGTCCGGGTTCACCTGGACCTTCAACATGATGGCAGCGCTGCTGGGACCGATCTGGTACGGCATGCGCGGGCTTTGGAACTGGGGCCTGCCGTTTGTCATCCTGGAGACCTTTGCCTTCATCCAGATTGCCCGCGGCAGTTTCGGTGATCTGGGGGCTGATGCGAGGGACAGGATTGCGCAGATCGAGGGCACGCTTGCCTTCCGAAACCAGCAACTGGAAGCTGCCATCTCCAAGAATGCCGACAATGTCGATGTGTTCAGGCGAACCATCAAGTCGCTGGAAACCGCCATTGCAGATATCCAGGCCGAGATCGTGGTGGCAGAGGCCAACGCGATCTGGATTGTCCTGTTCGGACTGGTGATGCTGGCTGCGGTCAAGGTGGCCGAAGGCATCATGGCCAATCCGGCCCTTGAAAGCCGGTTCTCGCAATGGCTGTCCGACCGGTCCATCAAGTTCGGGCTCGACAGTGTGCGAACAGCTACAAGCGCGGTGTTCGTGTTGCTGATTTTTGCGGTCTCCATCGTGCATTTTGCGTTTCCGGGGACCGTGTCCTGGCTCGCGGTTTTTCCAACCGACGTCAATATCCGGTTGACGGCAATCAAGCTCGTCGAGCAGTTTTTCGAGTTTGTGCGCTCATCCGGGCAGTGGGCGTTTGATTTTATCAGCTATGGAATCCGGGTCGTGCTGGATGGCCTGGAAGTTCTGTTCGTTGCCACGCCATGGCCGGTGATCGCCAGTTTCATTATTCTGCTGACATGGCTGTCGGCGGGTTTTCTGGCGGCTCTCGCGTCTGCCGGTTTCCTGGCCTATATGGGCCTGTTCGGTTTCTGGGAAAAGGCAATGACAACGCTGGCGCTGCTGGGCACAGCCGCCTGCATCTCGATTATCCTTGGCATTCCATTGGGCCTTTTCTGTGCCAGGCGCCCGAGGTTCTATGCAATCATCCGCCCGATCATGGACTTCATGCAGACCATGCCGTCCTTCGTATTCATGATCCCGGTCATTGCCTTCTTCAGTGTCGGCAAACCGGCGGCTGTCATTACGACAATGATTTTCGGTGGAACACCAGTGGTGCGCCTGACAGTGCTTGGCATGCGCGGTGTGCCGGAAGCGGTCAGGGAAGCCGCAATCGCTTATGGCGCCTCGAAATGGTACCTGCTGACCCGGGTTGACCTGCCGCTGGCCTCACCGTCCATACTGGCCGGTATCAACCAGACGATCATGCTCTCTCTCGCCATGGTGGTGGTGGCATCGCTGATCGGCGCCAAGGGCCTCGGTGAGGACGTGCTGGAAGCACTGCAGTATTCCTCGGTCGGCCAGGGCATTCTGGCAGGCTTCGCCATCCTGTTCTGCGCCATGATCCTCAACCGGGTGATACAGGGCCAGCGGGACTAAACCGAAAAGGCTCTGGGGGTTGCATCAAGTCTCGACGGTTGGGCTTCGCATGCGCCGGTACTGTTTCCAGCCCGCAACCAGGATCGGTGTGAGCCACAACATAATGGTGACGACGCCGAGGGTTGCCGCGATGGGGCGTGAGAAGAAGCCTAACATGCTGCCGTCAGCCTTGATCATCGACGCCATGAAATTGTCCTCGACCATGCCGCCCAGAACAATGCCGAGAATGGCAGGTGCCACCGGAAAGCCGTTTTCCTCCATCAGGTAGGCGACGATACCGAGAACGAGCATCACCGTGATGCCGAAGACCGTGTTGTTGATGGCGAATGCGCCGACCATGCAGAACATGAGGATCAGCGGCATCAGCACGCGGCGCGGAATTTTCAGTATCTGGCGTGACAGCCTGATGGCAGCGAAGCCGAGCGGCAGCAGGGCCAGATTGGCAATAAAGAACGCAATGAACACGGCATAGATCAGTTCCGGGCTCTGGATAAACACCATCGGTCCGGGGTTCATGCCCTTCATGTAGAGGACGCCGATGACGATGGCGGTTATGGAATCGCCGGGAATGCCAAAGACAATTGCCGGCACCCAGGCACCGGCCAGGCTGGCATTGTTGGCAGAGCCTGCATCAACCAGCCCTTCGGGGTGACCGGTGCCGAATTTCTCAGGTTCCCTTGATCGCTTCTTGGAAATGGCATAGCAGATCCAGGCCGCAATATCGGCTCCCGCACCCGGCAATATGCCAACCACGGCGCCAATGGAACTGCCGCGGACAATGTTGAACTTGTAGCGTAACAGGATCGGGCCGAGACCGGAAAATATGCTGCCGACGGATTGCTGCGGCACCTCGATGACGGTGCGTGTGGAGGCCACGTAGCGCAGCACTTCGGAGATGGCAAACATGCCGATCATGGCCGGAATGAAACTCACGCCGCCCATCAGTTCGATATTGCCGAAGGTGAAGCGCGGGTGTCCTGCCGTGCCGTCGATGCCGATGGTGGCAATGAACAGCCCGATCAGCAATGACACAAAGCCCTTTATGGTGGAACCGGTTGAAATGATGACGGCGCAGGAAAGCCCCAGGCAGGCCAGCCAGAAATACTCGAACGATGAGAACTGAATAGCGAACTCGGCAAGGGCCGGCGCGCTGAGCGACAGCACAATGGATCCGGCCAGCCCGCCGATAACCGATGTGACCAGCGCGATGCCGAGGGCGCGTTCGGCCAGTCCCTTTTTTGTCATGGCATAGGCTTCGTCGCAATAGGCGGCAGACGCAGGCGTACCGGGAATGCGCAGCAGGGCGCCGGGAATGTCTCCGGCAAAGATTGCCGTGGCAACCGTCGCGACGATTGCCGCAATGGCGGGAACCGGGTCCATGAAGAAGGTGAACGGTATCAGAAGCGCCGTTGCCATGGTGGCGGTGAGCCCGGGAATGGCACCAACAAACAGGCCGAACATGGCTGCCAGAAGCATCACGCCCAACGTGTAAGGGTCGGTTACAAGGGTAAGGGCTTTGAGGACTGTTTCCATGTCACCACGCAACCGGTAACAGCAGGCCCCAGGGCAGGGGCACCAGCAGCAGTTTTGCAAACAGTGAATGGATCACCATGGTGGAGATTGCGGCAATGATGACACTGGCGGCCAGACTGGAACCAAGCCGTACCAGCAGCACGGTCTGGATCAGCAGGGCAGTGGGAATGAAGCCCAGCCAGGTCGAGAACAAGATGTAGAAAACGACGCTGCCAACCAGAATGAAGACATTGACCACATTGCCGCGATCGTGTGCCCAATCTCCCACGACCACCAATGGCTGGGTTGCCCGCTGCGCCCAGCCGCGCGCAATCAGGATGCCGCCAAACAGCATAAGCCCCGCACCGATTATGATGGGAAACAGATCCGGGCCGTAGTCCTGTCCGTGCAGTCTTGGAAATGTGCGTGTGTAGGAGATTTCCGCAATTGCGAAAACAATCAGGATCACGCCAAACACACTGTCATTGAACCGCATGACCGAACTATTGCTCCCGGGTGGCTGAAAAGAAAGGCGCGCTGCAATCGCAGCGAACCTTTCTTCTCAAAGATGCTGGCAGACCGGTCAGCTACTTGGCCAGGCCTACGGCTTTCATTACCGTGCCGAGCGAGGCGTCACTTTCCTCCATCCAGGTGGCGAATTCCGCACCCGGTTTCCACACCAGACCGAAGCCGCGGCCTTTCATGAACTCCTGAAACTCCGCGGAATTCCAGACTTTTTCCAGAGCCGCAGTCAGTTTGGCGGTTGCCTCATCCGGCATGCCTTTCGGGCCTGCCACGCCACGCCATGCGGCCATTTTCCAGTCGAGCCCTGATGCTTCCTTCAAGGTCGGTACATCGGGAAAGGCGCCCAGTTTGACATCGTCCATGACGGCCAGCGACTTGACCTTGCCGGCACTGATCAGTGCCGATGCTTCGACGACTGAGCAGGTCACGATGTCAACACCGCCTGCGACCAGTTCCTGCAATCCGGGCGCCGCTCCCTTTGAGGGAACCCACGGGGCTGCTGCCGGATCGGCACCAGCGGTGTTCAGCATGCCTGCCAGTGCCAGATGCCAGATGCCGCCCTGGCCGGTTCCGGATGCTTTGAATTTGCCGGGATTTGCCTTGATGGCATCTACAACGTCTTTGGCGGTTTTCCACTCACTGTCGGCGCGCACCTGCAGGCCTGCGGCATCGTAATTATACAACGCTATCGGCGTGTAATCCTTGCCGGTAAGCTCGGTCAGGCCGGCCCAGTGCATCATGCCGATTTCAACGGTAACGACGCCGATGGTGTATCCGTCGGGAGCAGCATTTGCGATGGCTGAATGGCCGACAACGCCGCTGCCGCCGGTACGATTGACAACATTGACCGGTTGGCCGAGTTCGTCTTTCAGCAGGCCGGCGATCATGCGGCCGGTTGCATCGGTGCCGCCTCCGGCACCCCACGGTACGATGAGGGTAATGGGACGCTCCGGATATTCGGCCGCTGCCGGCAGGGCAGCGATTGCAGTCATGAATCCGGCCATAGCGAACATGGCGGTTTTACTCAAAATTCGGCGATTCAGCATCTTGTTGTTTCTCCCTTGGTCAATCTGACAAACATTTACCGTCCGTTGTCGTGCTTGATATTGGTACGAGGGCACACGCCATCGCCAGAAAAGTGTGACCCATGTCGATCAATGGGACAAGGTGCGATTGTCTGACAATGCAGACATATTCCCGGCCCGGGGTGGCATGGCGGTCTCGTACTCTGCTGGATGTGAACCTGAGCGCAAATCATCATTGGCTTGCTGCGCTGCAGCATAGATGGCATTATAGTGCTGTATCGCGTCGGTGCCGCTGTTGTTTTGCGGACAAGTCATCAGCTCATCAGCGCCCTGAATTCTGCCATCCTGAAAGGACAACATCATTTCCACCGCCGCCTTCGCCAGCCAGAACCCGTCCCAGGTACGCGATGCTTCCAAGGATGCCCCATTGCAGGAAGATATTCGCCTGCTTGGACGCATGCTGGGCGACTGCGTGCGTGACAAGGAGGGCAACGAGATTTTCGACCTTGTCGAAAACATCCGCCAGACTTCCACACGGTTGCACAGGTCGGATGACAAGCCATCCCACGACGAGCTGCAGGACTTGCTGGAGCAACTGACGCCGGAGCAGGCGGTCGAGGTCATCCGCGCCTTCAGCTATTTCTCGCATCTGGCAAACATTGCCGAGGATCAGCACCATATCCGGCGCACGCATCACCATGAACTGGCAGGATCTCCGCCCAGGGCCGGTTCGCTGCAACGCGCCATCAATACAGCGTTCGCGTCGGGCATGAACGCCGGCCAGTTGGCGAAGTTCTTCGAAACCGCCCTGGTGTCTCCGGTTCTGACAGCCCATCCGACCGAAGTCCGCCGCCGCACGACCATGTACTGGGAAAGTGACATTGTCGCCTTGCTGCGCGAGCGCGAGCGCGG
>Ga0316190_10004332_pt1 | contig 10319 bp, 7 predicted proteins | sample Eddworburrow2_MG_FD_204929 | JGI IMG/M metagenome (GOLD analysis project Ga0316190, IMG submission 204929) | Coastal sediment microbial communities from Maine, United States - Eddy worm burrow 2 | ecosystem: Environmental > Aquatic > Marine > Coastal > Sediment | place: USA: Maine | collected... | reverse complement strand
AAATCTACATACCTGTCAGCCACCACCTTTCGTTTCAGCTTCAGGCTGGCAGATAGTTCCCCGGTGGCGGGAGACCAGTCTTCTGATACTATCCGGAAGCGTTTGATCCGCTCCCAGTCCATCAGGCTTTCATTAATCTTTGCAATCTCTTCGTTATAGGCAGTAAGCACCTCAGGGATGGCAATTAATTCGGAGCGCTCCTTGCCATTGGGGACCTTGTTGTTCACCATCCACTCTTTCAGGTATTTGAAATCGGGGACCAGCAGGGCACTGGCAAATTTCTGATGTTCTCCTACCACCATGACCTGGTCGATAAAAGAAGATTCCTTGATCCTGTTCTCGATGAGCTGAGGCGCCACAAACTTACCGCTCGACAATTTAAAAATCTCTTTCTTCCGGTCAGTAATCATCAGGAATTTGCCATCCACCAGGTGTCCCACATCCCCGGTGTGGAACCATCCGTCCTGATCAAATACACTCTTGGTCTGCGCTTCATCCTTGTAGTATCCAAGCATGACGCCCTCCCCTTTGCAAAGCACTTCTCCATCCTCGGCAATTTTAAGTTCCACGCCATCAATCACCGATCCCACCGATCCAAGCATGCATCTGCCTTTCTCTATCCGGTTGATGGTGATGATGGGAGAGGTTTCGGTGAGCCCGTAAATGTTGATGATTTTCAATCCGCTGGCCCAGAAGACGCTCTCAAGCCTGGACTGCAGGGCTGCACTTCCACAACCCACCAATTTAGCATGTCCCCCCAGTGCTTCTCTCCATTTGCTGAAGATCATTTTATCGGCCAGCTTCAGTTTCTGGTAATAGAGCCAGCTATTTTCTCCATGCGGTTTGTATTTCAAGCCCAGATCCACGGCCCAGAAGAATATCTTCTTTTTCATCCCGCTAAGACTCCTGCCTTTGGCAATTACATTGTCGAAGATTTTCTCCAGGATCCTGGGCACTGCGTCAAAACCGGTAGCCTGTATTTCTTTCAGGTTGGCGGCAATGGTTCCCATGTTTTCGGCGTAGTAGATGCAGGCCCCGGAATACTGGGTCTGGTAGTTCCCAAGCCTTCCGCCCACATGACACACCGGGATGATGGCCAGGTAACGGTCCTCGTCGTTGAGCTGGAATACGTCGGCTGCAGCCAGGAAGTTGCTAACCAGGTTCTTGTGAGATAACATCACCCCTTTTGAACGGCCTGTAGTACCAGATGTGTAAATGATCGAAACCAGATCGTCAGGGATAATTTCATGCTTAATGGAATCGAGTTTTTCCCTGGTTTCGGAGCTTGCACCCTTCCCCTTCTCCACTACTTCTGTCCAGTGTGCAGCGCCCTCGATTTGGTCAAAAGTGAAAAGGTGTTTGGCCTTCTTCTGGGAGGCAAATCCGGGTTGAATCATATCGTACAGCTTCTGATCCGACACAATCACCATTTTTGCATCGCTGTGGTCCATGATGTAGCTGTATTCTTCCTCGTTCAAGGAAGTGTATACCGGAACATGAACCACCCCTGCCATGGACATGCCCATGTCCACAAAATTCCACTGGGGGCGGTTGTTGGTGACGGTCATGATTTTATCACCCCTGACAAAGCCAAGCTCCAGAAGTCCACAGGCAAATTGATGTGCTATTCTGCTATATTCCTCCGGAGTGTAGAAGATCCATTTGCCCTCAATTTTTTCGGACAGGGCATTTTTTCCAGGGAACATTGTGGTAAACCGTTCCAGGAGATCGAAGTTACGTGTTGGGACCATGAAGCTTTGGTTTGGGTTACCTGCAAGATAAGGAATCTAATCGAAACCTTGTCAAGCATTCCAGCGCTTGCTTCCTATTGGAGCGAGGCTGATTTTTTCAAACCAGGAGGATTACACCACCTACAACAATCACCCCGATCATGTGGCCTTTGTGCAGGACCGCTGGCTTAAAGAGGTGACGCAGTTCCTGGAAATCGACTTTCAGAAGCCTGCTCAATAGTAACTGGAACCGTCCCAGCAATGGGTACATAGCTTTTCTTTGGGCAGACCAATGGCTTCCACCAGGTCGTTCAGGTCCTGGTACATTAGCGAATCGATGTCCAGGTTCTTAGCGATCTGCTCCACCATTTCCCTGTACTTTTCGCTGCTGGAATCGGCATATTCTTCCAGGTGGATTTCTTCACCCTCCAGTTGCTTGATAGCCTTTCGAGTGGCCAGTTCCATGGTGGACCTTGACTGGGAAAAATTGAGGAAGTTACAGGGAAAGGTGAGAGGGGGACAGGCAATCCGCATATGAACCTCTTTGGCGCCTGCCTGGCGAAGGTCGGCGGTATTATCTTTCAGCTGTGTTCCTCTTACGATGGAGTCATCGAGGAATACCATGCTTTTATCTTTAATCATCGCCTTGTTCGGGATCAGTTTCATTTTTGCCACCAAATCACGCATGTCCTGGTGCTGGGGCATAAAACTGCGTGGCCAGGTAGGTGTGTATTTGGAATAAGCCCGTTTGTAGGGGATGCCATTGAAGTTGCCATAGCCAATGGCGTGACCCACGCCCGAATCGGGGACTCCACATACAAAGTCTGCCTTCACGGTGTCCCTTTTGGCAAGGGCAGCGCCACAGCGATACCTGACCTCATCCACGTTGATACCCTCATAAAAGGAAGGCGGATAGCCATAGTACACCCAGAGAAAGGAGCAAACCTGCATTTTTTCCCGGGCGGGCTTCAGGGTTCGGTAGCCCTCGGAGGTGATTTCCACAATTTCGCCGGGACCCAGAAAATATTCTATTTCATACCCTGTATTGGGAAAGGCACAGGTCTCTGAGGCTACCGCATAGGCCCCGTCCTTCTTCCCGATGATGGCGGTGGTTCTTCCCAGTTTATCTCTCGCTGCAATGAGCCTGTCGGGAGTCAGGATCATCAGGGTACAGGATCCCTTGACCTTTTCATGTACATTTTCTATTCCCGCCACGAAATCGTCGGCTTCGCAAACCAGGTTGGCCACCACTTCGGTTGGATTTACATTCCCCTGGAAATTTTCTGTGAAATGTTTCTTCTTCTTGAGGAAATATTTCTCCAGCTCATCGATATTAACCATGCGGCTAACCGAAGTGATGGCAAAGCGGCCCATGTGAGAATTGAAGAGGATGGGCTGGGGATCCGTGTCGCTGATGACGCCAATGCCGCTTCTCCCGCTGAATTTCTTCAGGTCCGGTTCAAATTTCGATCTGAAGTAGCCATCCTCCAGACTGTGTATGGATCTTCTGAAACCCTCGGGCTGGTTGAAGAACACCATCCCGGCACGCTTGGTACCCAAATGGGAATGATAATCGGTTCCGTAATACACATCGTAAACACAATCCTGATTGGAAATTGCTCCAAAAAAGCCGCTCATAAGTGGAAGTAGTTTTAGGTTAGTAGTGGCTCTAAAACTATGAATTTTTCGGAGGAGTGCAAACTGGTTTTCAAGTATCCTTTCAGAAAGTTTTACAGCAGCAAATGCTGTTTTTCCGTCTTGCGCCATCCTGCCTGCGATTCGTATTTAACGATATATATCTTCAGGTCGGCCTGACTTTCGTATTCAACGAAGAAGACCTTTTTTTCTGCCTGGCTGTCATACTCTACGAAATACCAGAGGCCATCTTCGTCGGCCTGGCTTTCGTACTCCACAAAAAAGACCTTCAGATCGCACTGCGATTCGTACTCCACCACATAGACCTTCAAATCGGCCTGTGATTCATACTTAACCTTGAACACCTTCTGGCCATGGGCTAGCGAGGCGCTTAGGAGGAAGATGCATATGATATAGTGTGCTTTCATGGCTGTCTGACTTAGGTTCAGGATAAACAGCACAAAAATCACTCCAAAGGGGAAGGGCCAGGTTTGGCCGGCAGATTTCGTTTCTTTTGTTTTCGGAAAGAGGAAGGAATCAAATTGAAACCTTTGATCCCAAATTTCCGGGCAAGCAACTCCAGCCCCAGCAAGGAAACCACCCCTCCGGGAAGAATCACCATGGTAGTAAAAAAGGAGAACCGTCCCACATCTTTTAATTGTTCAATGGCTTCTTTTACTTCTTCTTCAGAAGGGGGTTCCTTTCGGCCGCTCAAATCCAGTTTGGCCTCAAGCAATTTAAAGAAGGAGAGGGCCATCTTCTCGGTTTCTTCGGCCTCTTTGCCGAAAGCCGTCACCCCCTCAGCGATCAGTTTGCTGGTCTTCTCAGCATATTTTTTAGCAAAGCGCCGACTCCTGAAATCCTTAACAGGAGCATTCCATGCCTTGTCCTTCAGTTCCTTTAATTTATTCAGAATGACTGATTCCCTGTTCATGTTAAGTTTAAAATATTTCCGCCTGGTTTAGTCCCAGACAAATTTCCAGCTTCCGTCTGCCTGTCTTTTCCAGACCGTATGGAAAATACCTTCAGCAACATTTTCATTGCCCAGCGAATCGGTGAGGGTATAGACAAATTTGCCATAGGTATATCCTAAATCGCCGGATCCAGCCACATCCACAAAATCGGGCTCCCAGATAAGACTGACATTCTCATTGGATGATTCCTGAAGGCTCTCGGCCAGGGCTTCTTTCCCAATAATAAGGCTGTTGTTTCTCATTAAAACAGCATCCTCAGCGGCATAAGCTATGAAGGCTGCTGGAATGCCTTCTTTCTGGGCCATAGCTGAGAATTCTTTTTCCGTTTCCACAATCTCTTGTTTCCATTTTTCCAACTGATCTTCCCGGGGAGTACAGGCATGGACCAAAGGAATCAGGAGGATGAAGAGTATTAAGATTCTTTTCATGTTTGTCGTTTATAAAGAGACCCCCTGATAATGGATCAGGGGGTCTCATAAAATAAGCAATTAATTTTACTTCTCTACCAGAACCGGATCGCCAAGACCCAGGCTCTTAAGGGGTTCAAGCTGGGTAGCCGCATCGCCCACCACCACGTAATACATCTTTTGGGGTTCGATATATTTTTGCGCCAGAGAACGGTGTGAGTCCAGGGTCATGTTACGGATAACCTCCTGTTCCTTGCTGATGTAGTCAAAAGGCAGATCGTACTCGCTGATGGATTGAAGCATCCTCAACAGGGAACCCATGTTCTCAAACTGACGGGCATTGGATTTTATAAGTGCATCCTTGGTGAAGGCCAGGTCCTCTTCAGTGATTCCTTCGCGGTATTTTTCCATTTCACCCTTAAAGATCTCCATGGATTCCAGGGTAGCATTGGAACGAACGCTGGAGCTTGCCTGGAAGGTACCGTAAAGATTATTTCCATTGAATGAAGAACGTGCTCCATAGGTAAATCCTTTTTCCTCACGGAGGATCAGATTCAGCACACCACTGAAGGAGCCTCCAAGCTTGTAGTTCATGGTTTGTATGGCATCATAATCGGGATGGGTACGTGTTGGAGCCAGATTCCCGATTTGGATCACCGATTGTTTGGCCCCCGGTACATCCACAAAATAGATGGTGGAAGATTCGGGATTTCCGGGAATTTCGATTTCAGGGAGCTCTACCTCTTTGGATTCCCACCTGGTATTAATTCCCTCAAAGGCGGCTTTCACCTCCGCCGAAGGAATATTTCCCACCACATGCAAGGATGCCAGGGATGGACTCAGCTTGTTTTCATAGTAACTTTTCAGGTCATCCATGCTCATGGCTTCAATGCTTTCAATGGTTCCAGTGGAGGCGGTGGCCAGCAGGCTGCCTTCGCCAAAAGCCAGTTCGTTGAATGTAACATAGGCCAGGTAGTTGGGATTTGCAAGGTTGCGTTTATGGTTATTGATGACCCTGCTTTTTGCTAATTCAAATTGTTCCTCATCCCACCTGGGTTCAAGCAGGATCTCTTCCACCAGGTCCACGGTGCTTTCAAAGTTTCTGGAAAGTGTATTGACATTTACGCTTATGGATTGATCACCGCCATAGACAGAGATTCTGGCTCCCAGCATGTCAATGGCCTCTTCAAGTTCTTCAGGAGTTTTGCTGGCTGTACCTTCGGTCAGCATAGATGCCAGAAGGCTGGCCGCTCCAGGGAGTTCGGCGGGATCCAGCAGATGACCTCCTTTGATCACCAGGGAGTAGTTTACCAGGGGAACTTCATCGTAGGATATCCCCAGAATTTCTATACCATTGGACAGTTCATCGCTCCATACTTCAGGAGGAGTCACTACCGGATCGGGACCCATGGCGGGCTCTGCTGAACGGTCAAAGGAGGAAGGCGTACGAGCAATCTCTTCCGCCTCTTCTGAAATATCCTGGGATACTTCCAGAGCATCTGCGATGCTCTCTTCCACCACATCGGCTTTTTCAGAATCTGCAGCGGCCAGTTCCAGAGAACCTTTGGGAACAAAACTTGTGGCTATGTAATGTTTGTCTTTGACGTAGCTTTCGTATACGCGTAATACATCCTCTATGGTCACTGCTTGAATATTGGCTATGTCCTGTTCGATGAAGGATGGCGAACCTGCATATTCGTTGTAGCGCGCCATTTGAAATCCTTTGCCAAGAATGGAAGAGATGCCGTTGTAAAACTGGGTTTCCAGTCCGGCCTTAATTCTATCCATGTCTTTCTCGGTGATCCCTTCTTCTTCAAACAGGGCCATCGATTCAAAAACAGCATCCTCTACTTCGGCCAGGCTGATATCGGCATTGGCGTTGATGGTGACCCTGAAACTGCCTGCCAGCTCCCTGGAACGATTGTAGGCTGAGGCTCTGGAGGTAAGCTTCTTATCCTTTACCAGTATCCGGTACATGGGTGCTTTCTTTCCGCTGGATAGCAGCTCTCCCAGGAAGTTCAGGGCATAGGCATCTTTGCTGTACTGTTCCACGGTGGGCCAGGCCATGGTGAGCCTGGGGGTTTTGGCAAAATTGTCTTCGTGATACAGTTTTTTAGTTTCGTCCAGGGAGACCAGGATGGGATCCATGTCCTGCATGGGGGCACCTCCGGGAATTTCCCCGAAGTATTTTTCCACCAGTTGCCGGGCTTCTTCCATTTCGATATCTCCTGCCACCACCAGGGTAGCATTATTGGGCCTGTAGAAGGTGCCATGGAACTCTTTTACATCTTCCACAGTGGCATTGAATAGATCCTCCATTTCGCCGATAACCTGCCAGTTGTATGGATGGCCTGCTGGGTAAAGATTTTTGTCCAGCACCCAGGAGTTGTGACCATAAGGCCGGTTATCCACTCCCTGCCTTTTTTCGTTCTGCACCACATTTTGTTGATTGGCAAAGGCCGACTGGGTGACTGTATTGATCAGGTAGCCCATGCGATCCGATTCCAGCCAGAGGGCCATCTCAAGGGCATTTTTAGGAACAATTTCGTAATATACCGTTCCGTCAGAATTGGTTCCGCCGTTCAGGGTTCCTCCTGCCGCCTGGATCTTTTTGAAAAACTGATCCTGACCCACATTCTCGGACTGCTGAAACATCATATGCTCAAACAGGTGGGCAAAGCCGGTGCGTCCCGGTTTTTCACGGTTCGATCCCACATGGTACTGAATGGCTACAGAAACAATAGGATCGGAAGCGTCAGTATGAAGGATCACATCCAGCCCATTGGCCAGGGTGTATTTCTCAAAATCGATAGAGAAATCGGTTTGATTGCCTGTGGGGGTGCAGGAAACCAGCATGAGGAGCAATAGCCCAACAAGGGAAATAAATTTGGTTTTCATGGCTGTACTTTAAGTGAATATTGAGGTTTAATATACTGCATGGCAAATTAGCACTTAAAATGCATAAATCGACTATCTTTGTTCGCTTCTTGCCTGATATGGACAACAAATCCAGCCATCAGGTGTCTAAGAGGAAATAAGAGCAAAAAATATGAGTACAAAAAAGGCTATGTTGATGATTCTCGATGGATGGGGAATCGGAAAAGGAGACAAAAGTGATGTTATCAGCCAGGTAAGCACTCCGAATATGGACAGACTGGAGGCGGAATTTCCTTCTTCACGACTTCATGCCTCCGGGGAGAATGTGGGATTGCCCGAAGGACAAATGGGCAATTCGGAGGTGGGACACCTCAATATTGGTGCAGGCCGCGTAGTATACCAGGACCTGGTAAAAATCAACATGGCTGTTAAAGATGGGAGCATATCAGAGAATAAAGCCCTGGTGGAAGCTTTCTCCTATGCCCGCGACCAGCAGAAGCAGGTACATTTCATGGGACTGCTTTCCGATGGAGGAGTACATTCGCTTGATAAGCATCTCTATAAGCTGTGCGATATGACAGGCGATTACGGGATAAAGGATGTGTTTGTTCATGCATTCGGAGATGGCCGGGATACCGATCCCCAGAGCGGCAAAGGGTATATGGAAGAACTTGAGAAGCACCTGGACCAATCCAATGGAAAAGTGGCCTCCTTTATCGGGAGGTATTATGCCATGGACAGGGACAAGCGCTGGGAGAGGGTCAAAGATGCTTATGACCTGCTGGTTCACGGAAAGGGCCGCCCTGCCACCAGTGTGGTAACCGCCCTTCAGGAGTCTTACGACAAAGGGGTAACCGACGAATTTATCTTACCCATTGTGATTGTGGACGAAGAGAAGCAGCCCCTGGGGACCCTTCAGGAAGGGGATGTGGTGGTTTTTTTCAATTTCCGCAACGACCGCGCCAAGGAGCTGACCCTGGTGCTGACTCAACAGGACATGCCCGAGCAGGGAATGCATACCATTCCGCTGCACTACTGCACAATGACTCCCTACGATGCCACCTTCAAGGGAATGCACATCATTTACGATAAAGAAAATGTGAATAATACCATGGGCGAAGTGCTGTCTGAAGCAGGTTTGTCTCAACTGCGCATTGCGGAAACAGAGAAGTATGCCCACGTGACCTTCTTCTTCTCGGGGGGCCGGGAAGCGGAGTATGAGAATGAACGCAGGATCCTGATCGCATCCCCCAAGGTAGCCACCTATGATCTGCAGCCCGAGATGAGTGCTAAGGGCGTAAAAGATGCTGTCATCGGAGATATGAAGGAAAATGCCCCCGATTTTATCTGCCTGAATTTTGCCAACGGCGACATGGTGGGACATACAGGTGTCTATGAATCCATAAAGAAAGCCATAAGTACGGTGGACCAGTGCGTGGGCGAAGTGGTTAAGGCAGCCAGAAGCCATGGCTACGATGTGATGATCATCGCCGATCACGGGAATGCTGACAATGCTGTGAATGCAGATGGCTCTCCCAACACGGCCCATTCCCTCAATCCGGTTCCCTGCATCCTGGTGACCGACGATTACAAAAAAATAGATGAAGGAATTCTGGCCGATGTTGCACCAACCCTGCTCCATATCATGGGCGTAGAGCGTCCTGAAGAAATGACCGGAAAAATCCTGGTTTAAACCATGGAAAGGGTTTGCATGGAAGCAATGATGATATCGATGACATCCGGTGTTTCCAGCGTCATGCAGTTTAACTTGATATCAAAGCGGGTATAGTCATTTCCCTTGCCCTGGAAGAAGTCCCTGAAGCCTGTTCTCTTTTTGTCTATGTTCTGAGCGTAGCTACGAGCCTGGTCGATGGACCAGTTGTGCTTTTCGGCCACCCGCAGTGCACGCCATTCCAGCGGAGCTTCAAGGAAAATGTGAAGTGATAAGGGAATATCCCGGGTTATGGCCACGCCGCCCCTGCCCACAATGATGGCATTGCCTTCATTGGCAAATTTCCGAATTACCTTGGCAATGGTGGTGCGGATTTTCATGTCGGACTTATAAAAATCTTTGGATTGAGCCATCAGGAGGTCCTCCAGAATTCCACGGCTTTTATAATCAAATACGTGTTGAATCTGGCTGGAGTGCACCTGTAGCTCTTTGGCCGATTCCATCATGATCTCTTTGTCGATCCAGCGCCACGGATGGTCCTTGGCATGCACCTTTTTCACCTTGTTCAGCTTTTCGCTCAGGTCGGCTGCAATTTTTTTTGCAGGGCAACCCACTTCTCTAGACAGGGTGAGTACCGGTCCGGGAAAGATGTTTTTGGCAGGATCTTCCTTATACCAGTTCTCCAGGTATTTCGACAGATCAATTTTCATGCATATAATTTACCATTTTTGCACTCCAATGTCAAGGAATTGGCAGGTGGATGCTAAATAACAACCGCGTGAATGCCCAAAAAAGCTGATGGTTGGTTATATTTGAAGTCCTGACCTAAAAAAAATCTAACCCTATGAACAAAATTACAGTAATTGGAGCCGGAAATGTGGGAGCCACCTGTGCAAACGTGATTGCCCATAAAGACCTGGCCAACGAAGTAGTCCTTCTGGATGTGAAAGAGGGACTTGCCGAGGGGAAAGCGCTGGATATCTGGCAGACTTCCTCCATCAATCATTTCAATACCCGGGTAACG
>Ga0316190_10004331_pt1 | contig 10320 bp, 8 predicted proteins | sample Eddworburrow2_MG_FD_204929 | JGI IMG/M metagenome (GOLD analysis project Ga0316190, IMG submission 204929) | Coastal sediment microbial communities from Maine, United States - Eddy worm burrow 2 | ecosystem: Environmental > Aquatic > Marine > Coastal > Sediment | place: USA: Maine | collected... | reverse complement strand
TTCATGGCTGTAGTGTCAAAAATTTATCGTCATTCAGCGATGCAATTGCAGGACGATTATTGGGTTTGCTCATCCTCTGCCATGAACCTTAATCTATTATTAATTTGAAATTGATTCTTTTTAGTGAGCATCTGTCAGCCAATGGGCCTGTTTGGGTGGGAACTGCAATGCATGATAAATGACTGAAAGAAGCGTCGTAGAGCCGCGCCAACTATTTGTTGTCAGCCGTGGGTGATCGATTTCGGCGTGTTTGAAATTTGGCTGAAGATATTATTTATGGACGTGTAATAACTGTTATTGCTGCTGTTTATTTGATGAGGTCTTTGTAGACCGTTACATATTGATTTCTATTATTTTCTGAGGTGTATGGGGTGATTGCTTCAGCATCATAGTGGGGGTTAACCGCTATTGTTTTGATAATGGCGTCAACATATGAGGCGGGGTCCTGAGTGTGGACGAGTTTACCATACCTGTCCTGACGTAATACCCTTGGCAACCCACCTACAGCATGTGTGATTATTGGTTTGCCAAGGGCTAAGGCTTCGAGGGCATTCATTGGCAGGCCTTCATGGTCTGAGGTGATCAGAAGGCAGTCTATTTGGTTGAGGTATGCCGGTATGTTGGTTTTAAAGCCCATGAAATAGCTGCAGTGACTGATGTTCATAGTCTGAGCTTTTTGTATGAGTCCTGCTTCCAGCGGGCCATCGCCGAAGATATAGGCGCTGTATTTGTCTGGCTGTTGCTGATCCAGTAATTTTATGATTTCCAGAAAGATATCTACCCGTTTCACAGGTACCAGGCGGCAGATTACGGCCAGTTTTATTCGATTATTTGGTCCGGGCAGGGTGACGGTTTGTCTGGAGGCTTTTTGCACTTCCTCGATATCAATACCATTCTCGATGACGGTAATCTTTTTCGCCTTATAGATTCGTTTGAGTTTTTCGCCAAGTTCTTCTGAGACTGCGATGATTCTGTCCTGTATTTGATTGCCACAGTACCGGTCGAGTGCATGGATAAGGCGTTTGTCGATCCGCCACCAGGGCATGCCGATTTCCTGGTCGCCGTGGACAGTACGGACGGAGCGGGTGTGAGGCCGGTTTCTGACGATCAGGCTGCCAAGGATGTTTTCCTTATAGCGATGGCTGTGTATTACGTCAGGGCTAAAGGTGCTGACTATCTGTTTGAATTTTGCCAGCAGGGTAAAAAAACCGTACTGTTTTTCATTAATCACTTCGACGTCGATACTGTTGTTTTGTAATCGATGTTGCAGTTCACCGGGGTTGAGGAGCACAACCTTGAGAATGATTCCATCCGTCGTATTCAGTGCCTTGGCCAGGTAGTACAGCTGTACTTCAGCCCCCGCCCACAGGTCGCCGGAGGCGATATGGAGTATTCGAAGCGCTATGTCGTTGTCATTTGAGTTCATGATAGCAGGTGCTACGGTTTATTAAGCGGTATACTATAGCGCTTTAATGAGTGTCTGGGTGAGTTGCTTTGTGGTGGAGCTAATGTATTGGGTGGCTGTCTTCTGGATTGCGTTGCTCGGCGTAATGTTCAGTTATTTTATCTATCCGTTAACACTGCTGATTCTACCAAAGAATCGAGCACGTGGCCGTGTGCTGCATGACGCTGGGCTACCTTCTGTATCACTGATTATCACTGCCTATAATGAATCGGCCCGTATTCGCGGGAAACTGGATAATGCCCTGGCGCTGGATTATCCGGCGGATCGTTTTGAGGTGATCGTAGCATCGGATATGTCTACCGATGACACCGATGACATCGTGACTACTTATGCCGATTTAGGGGTGAGGCTGGTAGGGGCCGAGCAGCGTCTGGGTAAGGAGTATGCCCAATCACTTGCTATACAGGCAGCCAGGGGCGATATCCTGGTGTTTTCCGATGTGGCAACGAATATGCCAGCCGATAGTGTGCGGCGGTTGGCGGCCAATTTTGCCGATCCCGGGATCGGCGCGGTATCGAGCGAAGACCGTTTTGTCTCGGCCGATGGGAGTCTGGTGGGCGAGGGTGCCTACGTGAAATACGAGATGTGGCTGCGTGGACTGGAATCGCGGGTCAATAGTTTAGTGGGCCTGAGTGGTTCGTTTTTTGCAGCCCGGCGTGAGGTATGTGGGGAGTGGGATATTCATGTGCCCAGTGACTTCAGTACAGCGTTGAACTGTGTCCGCATGGGCCTGGTGGCGGTGTCTGATCCCGCGGTGCTGGGATATTATCAGGATGTCAAAGACCCGCAGCGGGAGTATCAGCGCAAGCTGCGGACGATTATTCGTGGTCTGGCCGGGCTCTGGCATCGGCGAGAGGTACTGAACCCGTTTCGTTTTGGTCTGTTTGCCTTTCAGGTATGGGGGCATAAGGTGATGCGCTGGCTGGTGCCGTGGTTCATGTTGCTGTTGTATGGGGGCGCATGTGTGCTGCTGGGGGAGGGCTGGGTGTATCAGGCCGTGTTTGGGGCCGAGACAATATTTTTTCTGTTAGTAATCGCCGCCACTCTGTTGCCGTCCTTGCGGGCGCGTTTATTATTTAAGATCCCGTTCTATTTTGCCCAGGTAAATCTGGCCATTGCCCATGCGACAGTGCTGTTTTTACTGGGCAGGCGCATTACGGTATGGCAGCCGTCGCAGCGCTGATGGGGTGTTGGATATATGTGAGGAGGAGCTTATTCTGGTCGAGAAGTCATATGTATTCCCAGGCAGAGTATCGAAACGAGATGGGTCAGCAGTGGCAGCGGCGCGGTTCGCGGTAGAGCCGTGCCCCGAGTTGAGCATAACGTAGGATTATTAGATGTTAGGGATTGGGTTCGGGTTTATTGTAGGAGCACCTCTGGCGCGCTGGGTTAGTGATAGTAGAGGCTTATCTCGGCGGTGCCGCTTCTGCGAAGGTTCTTTTTTTGTCTGATGAATTTATTTAATACGGACACAGCTTGATATGGCGGCCCATCTACCTCCAGTAGGTAACCCCATCACCAGGCAATTGCTCGCGCATCCGGCAGAAATCCTGGCATCTGTGTTTTCAGGTTTTGATGTGTTTTTATACCGCTCGGGGACAATGGCCCTGGGGGCTTCTCTGGTGGCGACGGCGACAACGGCGCGCGACAGGGGCCTTAAGGGTGCCCTCGAGGTCCTGATGCCGGCCTATGCCTGTCCCGATCTGGTCAGTGCGGTTGTTTATGCCGGGCTCAAGCCAATTCTGGTTGATTTTGAGGCCGACAGACCGTGGATGGATCTGGATATGCTGCGGCAGCGCCTGAGTCCGCAGACGGTCGCGGTAATCGCTGTAAGTTTTTTAGGTGTCTCTGAACGCTTGGGACAGATCCGCGATGTGATTGGCGGACGTGAAGTGTGTTTGATTGAGGATAGCGCCCAGTATTTTTCGCGCAAGGAAGCGACTCCGCCACACTGGACCGGCGACCTGATCGTGCTGAGCTTTGGTCGCGGTAAGCCGGTCAGTCTACTGGGCGGCGGGGCTATTTTATGCCGCAAGGGTGTGCCGGGTCTGTATCCGGCCCCGGCGCTACCGTTGGCCGCTGAGGCGGCTGCCCTGATTTTTGAAAAGGCGGGGCCAGGCTTATCCTGGCAGTACAAGATTGCTTTATACAACCAACTGCTAAGACCGAGTATTTATGGCCTGCTGCGGACATTGCCCTTTTTGCATATTGGCGAAACGCGTTATAAGCCGCTGTCATCTATTATGTCGGCTGAAGGCGGTACCCCAGCCCTGCTAGCGGCGAATATCCTGCAGTTTCAGCAGCGTGAACGACAACAACAAGGCTGGGTGGCCGATCTCATTGCCCGGCTGGACAGCGCTCGGATCGTTGATTTAGCAAAGGCCTGTGATTGTGATGCCGCTGAACCCTTGTTGCGCTACCCGCTCTTGTTATCATCCAGTGAGTCAAGAGACCGCCTGTTGGCCGACCTGCAGGCTAAAGGCCTGGGGCCTAGCGGCATGTATCCGGCGATATTGCCCCACTTGCCTGGTTTGTCGCCCTTGTTGACTGGCAAGGCTGAATTTCCCAATGCAGAACGTTTTGCTGCGACCCTGCTGACTTTACCGACCCATGCGGGGGTTGGTTTGCCTCATATCAAAGTGATGGCGGATGTGTTTGAGGAGAGCCTGTAAAAAGGCCCTGTTACTGTCAATGTAACGTAACCCATGTACACCATAGTTCATGTATTCGACGCTACAGTTGTCATCGAAACAAACTGGCTTGACCATAATCATGGTGGTGTTATGCAGGGTTCGTGGCTTAATTCGAACTTCATGTCTGGAGCAGGGTAATCATTTGATGTGAGCTTTTCTACTCCTCAAGGTGATAACAAAACCTGTTTCCCATGCGATTATAATGTTGGTGTTGGTGTGATGCGCTTTTGTTTGCCTAAAAGCAATACTGCAAAATATTGGTTTTATTATGGCTGCACAAGATCATGCCCGTACGACCTTAGCATCGGAGTCCTGAAATTTTCCCCGTGAATCTATAATCAGTTTTGCATGTTCGGCAATCAACGAATAATTAAAGCGGCTGTGATCTGTTGTCAGTATGACACAGTCATAGCGGGCCAGTGTCTCGGCGGTCAGCGATACGCTGTTCAGATCGAAGTGGTATTTTCGCATCTTTGGGAAGGTCGGCACATGGGGGTCAGAATAGCTGATGATGGCGCCACGATCAGCCAGACGCTGCATGATTTCAACGGCCGGTGATTCACGCATATCATCGACATCCTTTTTATAGGCGATGCCGAGTACCAGTATGTGGCTGCCATTGATGGCCTTCCTGTGGTGATTGAGGCCGGCAACGACCTTGTCGATTACATACTCAGGCATATAGCTGTTGATTTCACCAGCCAGTTCAATAAAGCGAGTATTCAGACCATACTCCTTGGCTTTCCAAGTCAGATAAAAAGGGTCTATAGGAATACAATGGCCGCCCAGACCGGGGCCTGGATAATAAGGAACAAACCCAAAGGGTTTGGTTGCAGCGGCACGAATCACTTCATAGATGTCGATACCCATGCGGTCGGCAACCATTTTCATTTCATTGACCAGGCCAATATTGACGGCGCGATGGATGTTTTCCAGCAGTTTGGTCATTTCTGCGGCACGGGTACTGCTGACCGGTACGATCTGATCGATGATGTTTTCATATAAGGCGCAGCCTACTTTGAGGCAGGCCTCGGTAGTGCCGCCAACGACTTTGGGGATAGTGTGGGTGCTGAAGTCCGGATTGCCGGGATCTTCGCGCTCAGGCGAATAGACCAGATAGATGTCCTGGCCGACCTTCAGGCCGGTGTTTTCAATACGCGGCTGGAGTTCTTCGTCACTGGTGCCGGGATAGGTGGTGCTTTCCAGCGAGATGACTTGATCACGGTGGATATAGGGTAGCAGGGCATCCAGAGTGTTGAGGATAAAACTCAGGTCAGGTTCGCGGTGCTGATCCAGTGGTGTTGGTACACACAGGATTAACGCATCGGCCTGATTGGCCTGACTGAAATCGGTTGTTGCGGCAAAGCCCTGTGACACGGCCGTGGCAATCTTTTCATCCGGGATATGCTCAATATAGGTTTTACCCTTATTGATGGTGATGGCCTTGTGTTCATCGATGTCGAGTCCCAATACTTTGTAGCCAATCTCTGCGTAACGTATGGCCAATGGCAGGCCGACATAACCCAGGCCGACGATGCCGATGGTGGCCGATTTGTTGGCTAGTTTTTCAATTAGGAGATTCATTCAGGGCTCACTATAAAATATTGGGTATATATATTTTAACTTTTTGATTATTAAAGAATAATAAGTCATATTTACATACCCATGTTAATGTATCGGTATGATGGCGTAAATAGCCATTAAAGTAATATCGATTAAGTAGATATCAGCTGTTAGTGAGCAGGTGCTATGTTGGTGCCTTAATTGAGCCAGGCTTGCGCTGGTGGATAGTCAGCTTATTAGGTAAGATGCACGTTTAAGTCATTTGAATTTAACCACATGTTGCGTCTGTTACTGATCCTGTTTCTGACGGTACCCCTGATCGAGATATATTTGCTGATCCAGGTCGGCAGTGTCCTTGGTGCCCTGCCGACCGTTGCCCTGGTGGTGTTGACGGCTATCCTGGGTGCGGCGATGCTGCGTTTGCAGGGTTTTGCGACCATGCAGCGGGTGCGCCAGACCATGGCGCGGGGTGAAATGCCTGCTATTGAAATGCTCGAGGGTGTAGTGCTGCTGTTCTGTGGCGCCTTGTTGCTGACTCCGGGGTTTTTTACCGACGTCATTGGTTTTCTCGGTCTGGTGCCATCGCTTCGTCGCGGTTTGATCCTCTGGTTGCTGAGTAAAGGCATGCTCCGTGGTCAGATGAATGTCAATGTCAGGACGCAGGGGCGGCAGGATCAGTCGGGTAACAGTCATCGAACCATCGAGGGCAAATACTGGCGTGATGATGAATAAAATAGTGCTGAGTCAGGGGTGAGTAACCCCCGCTGCTTGTTTAAACGCGGCTTTTGAAGATTTTTTTATTTTTTTCCCTGTCCATGACTTGATTCTGCCTTTTTCGCCCCAATTATTGTTAGCACTTTGCGGAGCGGCATCAAGCTGGATCCGCATTTTATTTGTAACTTACTGATTTTTATCGAATACATTCGAGAGGAGCGAGAGCTGATGAATATTCGACCATTGCATGATAGAGCTGTAATCCGTCGTATGGAAGAGGAGCGTACTTCGGCTGGCGGTATCGTCCTGCCGGATTCGGCCACTGAAAAACCGAGTCGTGGTGAAGTTATTGCCGTAGGTAACGGCAAGGTGCTGGATAGCGGTGATGTACGACCACTGGATATCAATGTGGGTGACACGGTGCTGTTCGGAAAATACTCCGGCACTGAAATCAAGGTGGGTGATGAAGACCTGGTTGTCATGCGTGAAGATGACATTATGGCGATTATTGAGTAAGACCATACCATCACTGACATCCAATAGTATTTAGATTTACTTATAGAGGAATTAATCATGGCTGCTAAAGAAGTACAATTCAGCGACGAAGCCCGTCACCGCATGGTGGACGGCGTTAACATTCTTGCCAATGCTGTAAAGGTTACCCTGGGTCCCAAGGGGCGTAATGTTGTTCTGGACAAGAGTTTCGGTGCCCCGACCATCACCAAAGATGGTGTATCGGTGGCCAAGGAAATCGAACTTGAAGACAAGTTTGAAAACATGGGTGCACAGATGGTCAAGGAAGTGGCTTCACAGACCTCTGATGTTGCCGGTGACGGTACAACAACAGCAACAGTACTGGCTCAGGCCATTTTACGTGAAGGCATGAAGGCGGTAACGGCAGGGATGAACCCGATGGATCTCAAGCGTGGTATCGATAAGGCCGTAACCGTAGCCGTTGAAGAGCTGAAGAAAATATCCAAGCCTTGCGCTGATGATAAGGCCATTGCCCAGGTCGGTACCATCTCTGCCAACTCTGATGAGTCTATCGGCGGCATTATTGCTGAGGCCATGGGTAAGGTGGGTAAAGAAGGTGTGATAACGGTTGAAGAAGGTTCTGCCCTGCAGAACGAACTCGATGTTGTTGAGGGTATGCAGTTTGATCGTGGTTATCTGTCACCGTATTTCATCACCAATCAGCAGAACATGAGCGTCGAGCTGGATAATCCTTACATACTGCTGGTCGACAAGAAGATCTCGAATATCCGTGATTTGTTGCCGATTCTCGAAGGTGTAGCCAAGGCCGGTCGTCCGCTGCTGATTATTGCTGAAGACGTTGAAGGTGAGGCGCTGGCGACACTGGTTGTTAATAACCTGCGTGGTATCGTTAAGGTGTCTGCTGTTAAAGCCCCGGGTTTTGGTGACCGCCGTAAGGCCATGCTGGAAGATATCGCTATTCTGACGGGTGGCCAGGTGATTTCTGAAGAAGTTGGCCTGACACTGGAAAAGGCAACTCCGGAAGAACATCTGGGTTCTGCAAAAAAGATCCAGATCACCAAGGATAATACAACCATTATCGATGGTATTGGTCAGGCTGCGGCTATTGAAGCGCGTGTTAACCAGATCCGTTCACAGATGGAAGAGACATCTTCTGATTATGATAAGGAAAAGATGCAGGAACGTGTGGCCAAGCTGGCGGGTGGTGTTGCCGTGATCAAGGTGGGCGCAGCGACTGAAGTTGAAATGAAAGAGAAGAAGGCCCGTGTTGAGGATGCCTTACATGCAACACGTGCTGCTGTTCAGGAAGGTGTTGTACCTGGTGGTGGTGTGGCTCTGGTGCGGGTATTGTCTGCGCTGAAGGATCTTAAGGGTATTAACCATGATCAGGACATCGGTATTGCGATTGCCCGTCGGGCGATGGAAGAACCGTTACGCCAGATTGTGGCCAATGCCGGTGAAGAGGCCTCTGTGGTATTAAACAAGGTGGCCGAAGGTTCGGGTAACTTTGGTTACAATGCCGGTACCGGTGAATATGTTGATATGGTTGAGGCCGGTATTCTGGATCCGACCAAGGTGACACGCACTGCCCTGCAAAATGCAGCATCAGTTGCCGGTCTGATGATCACCACTGAGGCCATGGTTGCTGATCTGCCGCAGGAAGGCGGTGCTGCTGGCATGCCGGATATGGGCGGTATGGGCGGTATGGGCGGTATGGGCGGTATGATGTAATCGCCAGCCGCGAGAAAAGCTCAGTAACAGGCCGGTACATCCGGTAACAAAAAACCCCCGGCGGATATCCGCCGGGGGTTTTTTATTGATCGGGCCTGCAGTTAACGACCGCTGCGGCGGAGGTTAGAACCTTCATCAGCATTGGTTTCTTCGAGGCTCAGACTTGAGAGTGGGCCACCCTCTTTATCATCCCCGAGTGTTTCCTGTTTTTCGTCGAGACTGATACGCAGGCGCAGATTATTCTGTGAGTCGGCATTACGCAGGGCTTCATCCAGCGAGATCCTGCCCTGTTTGTAAAGTTTATATAAGGCGCCATCGAAGGTTTGCATGCCGAGATTTTCCGATTTTGTCATGATGTCCTTGATCAATCCGATTTCCCCCTTGAGGATCAGGTCGCTGATCATCGGGGTGCCCAGCAGGATTTCGATGGCGGCGGCGCGTTTGCCATCGAGTGTTGGCACCAGGCGCTGCGAGACAATGCCGCGTACATTCAGTGACAGATCCATTAGCAATTGCTGGCGCCGGTCTTCCGGAAAGAAGTTGATGATACGGTCAAAGGCCTGGTTGGCATTATTGGCATGTAATGTCGAAATGGCCAGATGGCCGGTTTCGGCAAAGGTTAACGCATGCTCCATGGTTTCACGATCACGGATCTCACCAATCAGGATGACGTCCGGCGCCTGACGCAGGGTGTTTTTCAGGGCTTCTTCATAGGTGTTGGTATCCACACCAACTTCACGCTGGTTGACGATCGATTTTTTGTGAGGATGGACATATTCGATTGGATCCTCGACAGTGATGATATGGCCGGCACTATTGGTATTGCGGTAATCGATTAATGCTGCCAGTGAGGTTGATTTACCGGAGCCTGTGGCACCGACAAACAGGACCAGGCCACGTTTTTGCATAATCAGTTTAGTCAATATCGGTGGCAGGCCGAGATCCTGGATTTTGGGAATCTCGGTTTTGATGTTACGAATCACTAGGCCAACTTCGTTACGCTGTTTGAAGATATTGACGCGGAAACGACCGATATCGGGGTCAGATATCGCCAGGTTCATTTCCGGATTGTGTTCAAATTCCGCCTTTTGATCGGCATCCATGATTTGATAAGCTATACGCTTGGTCATGCCCGGCGCCAGCGAGTTTTTCTCCAGCGGTGTCAGTGCGCCCTGCACCTTCATGCTGGGCGGTGCACCGGTCGTCAGATAGATGTCTGATCCGTCCCTGGCGACCATAAGCTTCAAATAATCGTTAAGTTCCATGATGTTATGTCTACGCAGAAATGAGTTGCTGTTGTGATCAGGATATCGACCGAAGCCCTCCTAACTTGATAGCTGCACTATGCTATAACTACGATCGTAACCCTTATTGCAACTGATATCCGGGGAATTATGACTCATCCAGACACATTGATTGCCACAGGCCTGCAAACCTTACCCGCAGGCCTGAGAAGCATGGTGGAAGGTTATTGGGCCAACTTCATGGCGGCACTTGATGAAACTGAATCCGGGGAGGGGCTGGATTCGGCGGCGCTATGGGCACTCATAGCCGAGGATCAGGGCGTGGCATTGTGCCGGGTATGGGCCTGTAGTGAATTTGTGGTGCGAAGCTGCACCCGATATCCGGCCATGTTGCTGGATTTGTTACAGAGTGGCG
>Ga0316190_10004330_pt1 | contig 10322 bp, 5 predicted proteins | sample Eddworburrow2_MG_FD_204929 | JGI IMG/M metagenome (GOLD analysis project Ga0316190, IMG submission 204929) | Coastal sediment microbial communities from Maine, United States - Eddy worm burrow 2 | ecosystem: Environmental > Aquatic > Marine > Coastal > Sediment | place: USA: Maine | collected... | reverse complement strand
ATGGAGGCATGCGGGGTTTCTCCAAGGTCCGGGTTGCATGCTGTCATGGGGGTTGGCCTGATGATTAGCATCATTGTTGCGATACTCTCCTTGTCAGTTGTTCCCTGGTCAGAGGAGCGAATTTATCAGATTCGTGATGAACAGCAAGTTGGGTCAGCATTGGCTGGGTTGGTGGCTGGCCGTTTTATTGAGCCGCGAAATAGTAGTGGCGTCATCTATGCAGAACAAATAAATTCTGCAGAAAAGACGATGGATAATATATTTATCGAAGGTAAGCTGACGAACCAATCTCAAAGGCGGGTTGTATTGGTGGCTCGATCAGGGCAGCAACAATACGATCGCCGTAGTGGTGATCATTTTTTGATATTAAATAATGGCACTCGATATGAAGGGTCACCGGGTGAACGTGATTACCGGGTCATTTCCTTTGAGCGTCACGCAATAAGGATCAGTGAACCACCTGTCATCCGCTCGTATCGAAAACGTAGGGCCTTGAGAACGGCAAGTCTGCTTGGCACTGATAATGTGGCTGATGTGGCTGAGCTCCAATGGCGATTGTCCGCGCCGCTTTCGACACTATTGTTAGCGATACTGGCTGTGCCCCTGAGCCGAACTGCGCCTCGACAAGGAAAATATGCCAAGTTATTTGTTGCGATTTTGGTTTATGTCATCTATAGCAACTTATTGAGTGTCTCCCAGACCTGGGTAGAGCAGGGGGATATTCCGGCACCTATGGGCTTATGGTGGGTGCATCTTGCATTAGCTATTTTTATATGGTCACTGTTGGTGCGTCAGTATGGGCATGGCTGGTTATTGCAGCGCTTATTACGCAGGCAATATTAAGTGCGTATCCTTGATCGCCATATCGGTATTGCAGTTATTGGTGGCTCGTTGCTGGCGCTGGGCGTGTTGCTAGCGCTGTTTTCATTTATCACTTTTATTGGCGAGCAAGATTCAATTGGACAGGCAAATTATGGTTTGTCTGAAGCACTATTTTACGTTTTTTTGATGACGCCACGTATTGCCTACCAGTTATTGCCATTGGCCGCATTATTGGGAAGCCTGGTAGGTTTGGGGGTGCTGGCGAGCCAGAATGAATTGATTGTTATGCGGGCGGCAGGAATTTCTGTACAGCGTATTATTTTTTCAGTTATGAAGGCTGGACTGTTACTTATGCTTCTGGCTGTTATTTTAAGTGAATTTGTCGTTTCGGAAAGTGAAAGGATGGCATTTGAAATGCGTGCGAGTGCGCTTAATTCGCATGTCACCTATCGAACAGGCGATGGTTTTTGGACGCGAAATGAAAATAGTTATATCAATGTCCATACGGTGTTGTCTGATGGTCGTATGGCAGGTGTTCATATCTATGAATTCGATCCGAACCATCAGTTGACCCGCATTACTCAAGCACGACAAGCAATCTTTGAGCAGGATTTTTGGCGGCTGAGTGATGTTGTACGCACTGAATTTCAAATCGATCGGGTGCTGAGTCGCCACATCAAGACCGTCAATTGGCAGACCTTATTAGATCCACAGATGGTTGAAGTCGTTGCTGTAAAGCCGCAAAGTCTATCTACTGCCGGCTTGTATCATTACATACAATACCTGACAGGAAATGGCCTTGATGCTGCACGCTATGAAATGGAATTTTGGGTCAAACTGGTATTGCCGCTGGCAACAGGTGTGATGGTATTTTTATCCGTGCCGTTTGTGTTTGGTTCACTACGTTCTGTAGGTATAGGTCAGCGCATTATGATGGGCACAATGCTGGGTATTTCATTTTATCTGTTTAATCAAATATCGACTTATGTCAGCCTGGCTTATCAATTCAACCCTGTTGCCAGCGCAATAATACCTACGGCGTTATTCTTTTTGTTGGGGATCTACTTGATGAGGCGCATGGCCTGATATCAGTTGCACATTGCTATCGAAATATTGCCACCCAGGATTTTGCTGGTTAGGCTATGACGTCAATTAAACTCCCGATCATTTCATCGGTGGTTTTTACCATCTTTGCTGCAGCCTCTACCTGGAATTGATGGTGCTTTATTTCAACCAGCGGAGTCGTTAAATCTTTATTCGCTGTGCCGTTCATCTGATCGGCGCTGGCTATTTCAGCGGCATTCCGTTTCATTCCTTCGAGGCCGCGAATGATACCGGTGGCAGCGCTATTAAGTGGTTGTATGATAGACATATTTCCTCATCGGCTGGTTGATTGCTGTCGGTTAAATATATACAGCAGCATATATTAAATAGTAGCGACAGTACGAACGATGTATTGAGTCATTAACAATAAATATTAGTTGTAACCTTTGGGGTGTATAAATGCTCAAATCGATTCATATATTAACAGCTTTAATTAGTATTATTTTCTTTAATATCAGATTTATAGGTCATATTAGAAATGCGCGGTTTATGCGCCAGAAATGGGTACACATTGCCCCGCATTTAAACGACAGTATTCTATTGTTATCAGCGATACTGCTTGCTTTACGTCTGGGTCAATACCCGTTCACCGCCAATTGGTTGACTGCAAAGGTGTTGGCACTGTTATGTTATATCCTTCTGGGGATGATGGCCCTGAAGTGGTGTCGGCTCCTGGTATGGCAGGTGATCGCTTGGTTGGGTGCAATGCTGGTTTTTACCTACATCGTATCAGTCGCTATAAGCCGTGATGCGGGTGGTGTTCTCAGTACATTTTTGTAGCATATGCTCATCTAATGCAGATGAGATCACATGATAATAGTGTCAGATGCGACAACTCCTGACTTAATAGACATTAACTTATTGAAAATTATGAAATTAAAATTTACCTTTATCAGTTCGTGTCAGAGAGGGTGGGAGTAGTCATATTTCAATAAAAAAATAAATATTTGACGCAAATTACCGATAACTTTTTCAAGGCACACTCTTACAAATTTGGATTAAGTCTAAAATGAAGAATAATGGAAAAGTACAATCATCAAATATCCGCGTGTTAAGCATCGGTGGAGACCAGGAACAGTTAGTTTCAATCAGACAAATGCTTGAAGGTGGTGGGCACAAGGCAATCATAACGGGTGCTGATACGGAGCAAGAAGCGGAACACGCTTTGAAAAAAAATGTTTGGGATGTCATTTTTGTAACTGCCAATAATATAGAGCCAGCGGCGCTCAAACGATATGTACAACAGGCCGCTCAACGCTCATCGACCCCGGTATTGGCTATCGCTGATGATGTTGATGATCAGGCCGCAGCGTTTGCCTACTCAATGGGTGTCCGAGATGTTGTCAATCTTTTTAACCCGCAACGTTTCCTGCTCGTGTTACAACGTGAGCTCACCGATCTGGATGAGCGTCGTAACCATTTGATCGTTAAAAGTCAGTTCAGGCTGACGCAAAAAGAATTGGTTGCCCATAACGCTCAGGAAGGTGATGGAGGAGGGCGTGAGTTGTTGGTGGCAAACGATGCTAATTCTAAAAAACTGATGACATATTCCTGTGCCAAATATGACCTTGCAACAAATCTTTATTCACAACAATACTTCATGGCTGAGCTGACAAATGTGCTATCTGAAATTGACGCCATTAAGAAAAAGTACGCTGTGCTGTATTTTGAATTTTCCAGTATGACCGCCATACGGTCAGAGCTCGGTATTAACGCCAGTGAAAATTTGTTGAATGAGATCGCTTCAATTATGCGTGATAATATCGGTCAGCTAGGTCCAATTGCACGATTTTCAAATCAAGTCTTTGCTGTGCTTGTGGCTTTTTCAAATATTGATGAGCTTTTAAAAGTAATTAATATCACGCGTGCGATGGTATCGGACCATATCCGCTTGTCATTTGTGAGGAAGGGCTTAGGATCACAAATAAACGTTGGAATGTGTATGGTGAACAAGATGAGCGGGTCTGCTTATCAATTAATAGCCAAAGCAGAACGTGCCTGCGATATAGCAACAAGCATCAATCAGAGCGGCGTTCATATCTATAATCCTGAAATTGATGATGCTGAATCAAAAAACCAGTCCAATACATTAAGGAATTGGGAAAAACAAATACGTCTTGCCTTGCTAGATGGCCGGTTTAAAGTGGTATTTCAAATGATCAGTCGATTGGACTCGGCAGGTGGTAACGATTACGAATTATTATTTCGAATGAAAGACAAGGATGCCAACGTAGATATTTTGCCAGGTGAATTCATTGTGACAGCAGAACAGACTGGCCTGATTGTTGTTATCGATCAATGGGTCACTAGTCAAGCGATTAAAATGGTAGCAGCTGATATGGAGCAAGGTCGTGATGGCCGGTATTTCGTCAAGTTGTCAAGCCGAACATTATTGAGTGATTCTTATATACCTTGGTTGCAGGAAGAGCTGAAGAAGCAAGCGATAGACACTACGCGGCTTGTTTTTGAAATAAATACGACTGAACTTGTTAAACGGCCTATAGAGGTGCAAGCCTTTACTCGGGCGCTAAAAAATCTGAAATGTCTCGTGGCCCTTGAATATTTTGGCACACAGAAAAATCACATGACAATTATGGAGCAATTTTCTGTCGACTTTATCAAGCTTGATCGTTCACTAACCCATAATTTGGCGGGTGATCTTTCTCGCCTTGGTCCTGTCAAGGCTATCGTATCTGAAGCGAATACAGCTCATGTTGAAACCATGGCGGAATTTATCGAAGATGCTCAAACGTTGAGTATTTTATGTAATGCGGGCATCGGTTATATTCAGGGGCATTTCGTGCAACATCCCGGTGGATCACTTGGTGCAAATAGTGCGTAAAATATATTTTTATCGAATGGCCATCTTATGAGAGGCTGGTTGATTAAAAGCCTAGTCAACCTTTATGGCAGTTGCAGTTGCGGTAAAGATTAATATTGTATGTAATACCTTGTCAGGCCAAATTATTTTAATACCATTTGCATAGAGCATTAATTGCTGACGAAAAGTCTCCACTATATTGTCAGATGGTGAGCAGCCAGACTTATAGTCGATCAAGGTTATGCTCGAGTCATCAATGATCAATCGGTCGATGACGCCATGAATATTTTGTCCGCTATCTTCATAGGATATTGGCACTTCATTTAAAGTCTGTTTTCCTTGCTCTGGATTGAAATATTGTTGTAATGATTGGCTGTTGACTAGATTGTTAACTTCAGTAACACAATCATCGAAGATGTCATTGCTCGTCTGAAGTAAAAACTCAAAGCGTACTTGTTCAAAAGCTTGCGGTAAGTTTGTCGTTGCAGTCGTTGAAAACACCTCTAGCAGGCGATGTATTATGATGCCTCGAATACGAGTGACATCTTCATCAAGACTCTCGAGATCAGCGTATCGAGTGTTGTTGGTATCGCTGGGGCTTATTATCGCTCTGGATACTGGGACGGCCATGCCTCGAGATAGCTCAGGGAATATCTGTGAGTGATGTTGTGCGGTATTATTTCCGGGTATATCAACCCGTATTTGATTGCCTGGGAAATGTACCGTCGTCAAAACCCGCTGTTCGTTGTTGGCATCAATGCTGTCAGGGAAGGCCGCAGCGATATGTTGATACCAGCCTTGACCATCACCTTGGTGTGCACAACCCGAGATAAACAAATATTGCCGGGCCCGTGTCAGGGCTACGTAGAGTAAATTGCAGTCTTCTCGCAGATTTTCCTCTGCCTCATTTTCTAGCCGCTTGCGGCTCCAGCTATCGAGTGTCTTGCTGCGACTTGTCAGAGTGAAGTTCTGCGGTGATGCGCAATCGCTGGGCCAGTCTATCAGTGTTTGCCATGCTCGAGGTTGGGGTCGCTTGTAGCCACTGTCTATTAAATAAACGGCCGCTGCCTCCAGTCCTTTTGCTGCATGAATTGTCAAGACACGCACAGCGTTACTGGTGTCTGTCTCGCCGACAGCATTGGTTTGAGTGATATTATCGGGTGAGTGTTGTTGTAATTGATTTAATTTATCCAGAAATGCAGGCAGGCTTGGGTAGCGTCCACTATCGATCTCCAGGGCGATTTCAGCGAATCGCAGTAAGTTGGTTTTAACGCGTTGGCGTAGGTGTGGAGGAAATGCGGCCTGGTACCGGTTTTCTATGTTGGCTTCGGTATAAATGCGGTCGAGTAAATCATGGACCGGTAATGTTTGCGCAAGCGTCCGCCAGTTGGACAGGTGTTTGGTAGCGCGGGCTAATGGTGAGTTTTCAGACAGGGTATCGACGCTATGGTTATTTATGCGATATAAGGCTGTGATCCAGTCGCTCGCGATATGCTGGTTGTCAGCGTTCTTTTCACGACAATAGGATGCCACGAGTGCGAGTTCCTCGTTGCTACATGCAAAGATTGGGGAGCGTAATGTTTGCGCCAGCGCAAGATTATTACCGGGGCTGGTCAACGTTTGTAATAACGCGACCATATCCTGAATCTCCAGTGTGTCCAGCAATGTCTTTTTACCATTGCCAGTATAGGGTATGCCTGTTTCTCTCAAGGCTTGTTCGTAGTCGTGGAGATGGGTGCGCTGACGGACAAGAATCATGATGTCACGAAATGCCAGATCAGGCTGCTTGCCAAGTAAGCTGCGTATATGACTGGCAATCATGCGCCCCTCATAAAGGTGCTGATCATTGGTTTTGATAATTCTGGGTGTTAGTAACGGATTTCGAAATGCTGGCTCGCCAGTTTCTATGATATCAGCTGAAGAAGAGTCATCGGTGGTTCGAACTAAAGGAAGAAGTTCAGCGCGACCTGCCAAGTCATGACGATGGGTCTGGTGAAGTGTAAAGCTTGGCAGGTATTTTGCCAACTTACTTTGACTGAATACGCGATTAACACAGTCTATGATTGCTTGTGAAGAACGCCATGATGTTGAGAGAGGAAGCGATGACGCTCCGGTATTTTCAGTCAACCAGTGTGTGGCGGTATCAAACAGGCGCGGGTCAGCTCGACGGAACCGGTATATCGATTGTTTTTCATCGCCAACAATAAAGATACTTTGCTGACGGTCAGAATTTCCATGGCCGCCATTTGCAGCAAGTTCTTGTAAAAGAGGTAGAAGTAGTTGCCATTGTGTTGGATTAGTATCTTGAAATTCATCGATAAGGATATGGTCTATACGCTGGTCTAGTTTGTACTGTATCCAATGGCTGTGTTGACCATCGTTGAGTAAACAGCAGGCGCGCCATTCAAGATCGGTGAAATCCAATAGCCGTTGTTCTTGTTTCAATTGTTGATAATGACGGGTTAAATATTGACCCGCTTGGTACCAGGCAGTAGAGAGTTTCAAGCTTTCCAGGCGCTGTTGTGCATCGATAGCCTGATCAAAAGCTGATTTTAGACTTTCGTGTAGATCCAGAAATCGCAGCTGACCTTGTACGCCCATGGCTTTTGCGCGAGCATTCGAAGCGCTGGTTTTACGGATGCCGCCTGTTTGTGTGTAAAACAGCAGTTCGATATTGCGGAGTAAAATATCATGCTGGGCTTGCTTCTGATCAAGTGAGAAACATATTGACTTAATCAGTGCTGATAGCTTGAGGTTAATTTGGTTGACGTGTAAACAAAGCAGATCATTGTAGCTCTGTAATTGATTTAGACATTCTGCGGAAAAAAATTCTTGTGCGGGATTCTGGGTGGCCTTTATATCGAGTTGTTGACTTAAATGGTTGCTGGCCCAATCAACAGCTAGTTCAGGTGCAACATGACGGGTAAATGACCACCAATCACTACGGTGATGAAGAAAATCAAATAGTGATCGACGACATGTGTCGATACTGCCGCAACTCTGAAGCAGATATTCTAATGCTTGGGCTGGCGCAGTATCAGGATTTGTGGTTGCGTCATACCATATGCTGTTCCAGGCACGTTCTGCCATAAGGCCAGTGTCTTGCAGAAGATCGAAGCCTGGTGGAACATCTGCCTCCAGAGGGAAGCGCCGCAGTATATCCTGACAAAAGGCATGAAAAGTAGTAATTCGTATCAGTTGATCATTTCGCAATACTTGCTCATACAGTTGTCGTGCCTGGTGAAGCATATTGGTATGCGTTATTGTGTGCGGGTCAATGCCAAGTAATTCTAGTTGGCATGCAAGATCCTCATTATCGGCTTTTAGCCAAGATAACATACGCTGGTGCAGGCGTTGTTGCATTTCAGCAGCAGCCTTGCGTGTGAAGGTGATGGCCAATAGGCTGGATGGCTCCGCGCCTAACAACATTAATCTTAGCAGGCGAGAGACCAGCAAATAGGTTTTCCCAGTGCCTGCAGATGCACGAATGCTCGAATTTTGTTGTGGATCAGTTGTCTGGATATTCAAGTTTCGTGTCTGCTTGGAAGTGGCTGTAATATCTTGAGTCATGACGATTTCCTGGGCGTCATGATCAGTTGCTCGGGATCTAATTGCAATTGCTCATGATCTTCCCACACTTGCCGTCGGCACAGGCCAGTCATATCACAGTAACTACAAGTTTGATCATCACCCCAGGCTGGCAATGCCTGTCCATGATCCATTGCCGTGTAGAGCTGCTGTATCCTTGTTGCGTGTTTGTCAGATAATGTTTGTAATTCAGCGCCTTCAAGCAGTGCTGAAGTTTTGGCCTGGTATTGGTTGTTGATTTTGCCCAGCTGTAAGTATTCCACTTGCTTCAGATTTTGTGGTTTTAGTAGGGCATAAAATGGCAGCTGAACAGCTTCTCCATCAATGATTTCTTGAGAGGATGGGGGTTTGCCTGTTTTGTAATCAATAATTGCATAGGCCCTTGATGTATCAGCCTCGGGTTGAGTTATATCGCTATCAATGCGATCCAGTCGCCCCTTCAGGGTAATGTTGGGCAGGCCACTTAGTGTGGTTTCCGCGCTGAGTTCTGCAATGGTGGGTAGCCAAAGTGTTTGGCGTGCTTGTTGCCATTCCAGGTAAGCGGGTAGTACGGCTAGCCATTGTTGTAGCCAGCCACGGTGCAGAGCATTATCTTCGAGGTCGCTGGCAAAGACACATTGTGAAATTTCTACAAGGCATTGTTTAGCCTGTGCCTTGTTGTTGTCATTAATTAACGACTGGAATGGCCCAGGCAGACCCGTTACATCGCTATGAAAGGCTTGTAGTATGCGATGTATCCGCTGGCCATAATCCGATTTTTCCAGTGCTTGTTGGACAAGTTCGGAAGCCTTTAAGCCGAGACAGTCTGCTGCAAAAAACAGATAGGGGCAATTGATCAGACGTTGATAACGTGAAGACGAGAGGTCGTCAGGTAATAAATCCCCTGTGACAGGTGCGGGTTGCCGGGTGGGCACAGGTGTTTGAATCTCATCACACAAGATAATCTGGTGTTGTGGCTCAATTCCGATTTGAAGTCTATCCATATCTTCCAGGGATTGGCCATAGGCCAGGACATGAAAGGTGTCGAGTAATTGGACCCAGGTGCCTGGATTGACCGGGTTGTCCCCATCCATCTGGTGCCAGCTGATTACTATCTCGGGTGCTCGCTCCAACAAATTACGGAACCGTGCTAATTGGTGCTCGTAGTGGTGGCTTTGAGTTTCCAGTCCCAATTCGTGGCGTACTGAATCGTTAAAAAACGGTGTGCTTTTGGGTGTGGATGGCATCTGAGTGTGGTCGGCGCTAGCAAAAATAATAGCGTCATAATTACAGTAGGGAGTATCCGTGAGTGTCAGCAGCTGAACTTGCGGACCCCCTGCGTCTATCATTGATGGTGAAAAGCGCGATTGTTCCAGCGCTTGACCAAGCCAATTGCGAAATTCCTGCCAGCTTAAATTAACCTTGCGACCCTGGAGTGAGTCTGTCAATGATTGCAATACCTCCAGTAGGCATACGCCGGCAGGATCATCCTTCAATGTGGTAGTGAGCCCAAGTGTATCTAGCCCATGGTACAGTGCTGTTAGGTATTTAAATGCTGGTTTATCAAGCGCTGTAGTCATGGCTAATAATGGTGATACTGCAGCTTCAATCGTGTCGAGTAACTGATTGATCGAGTTGTTTGTCTCGATAGTCCAGCCGAGCCTGTTTTGGCGCCAGAGAATATGCTGTCGATACCGTTGCAATCCCTGGGCGATGTTTTCATTCTGTATAATGTCGTGTTCAAGTCGCCATGTGGCGTTGAGTCGTTCATCCTCATCCCAGTCGGGCAGGATATGTGGTGACTTTAATAAATCCAGAAGCGGCTGCTGGTCGTAATCCGCCTCGGCTGTTTGTAAAAGGCGCTCGAGAATTGCTGCAATACGACTTGTTGATAATGTCCAACCATTCTGGTCGCGTAACTGCACATTGGCTCGTTCGAGCAGTGCACGGAGTCGCCGGCTTAGTCGCGTGTCTGCACAGATAACAGCTATATTTTTTTTGCCATCGA
>Ga0316190_10004329_pt1 | contig 10323 bp, 8 predicted proteins | sample Eddworburrow2_MG_FD_204929 | JGI IMG/M metagenome (GOLD analysis project Ga0316190, IMG submission 204929) | Coastal sediment microbial communities from Maine, United States - Eddy worm burrow 2 | ecosystem: Environmental > Aquatic > Marine > Coastal > Sediment | place: USA: Maine | collected... | reverse complement strand
GTATTTTAAACGAATACGAACGGGGTGTAATTTTCCGCCTGGGCCGGGTAATCAAAGCCAAGGGGCCGGGGTTGATCATTCTGATACCGGTGATCGATAAAATGATAAAAGTGAGCCTGCGCCTGATAGCGATGGATGTAGACCCCCAGGATGTCATCACCCGGGATAATGTATCGGTCAAGGTGAATGCGGTGATTTATTTCAGGGTGATCGATTCCATCAAAGCCATAATAGAGGTGGAAAACTATACCTATGCCATGAGTCAGCTGGCGCAGACAACCTTAAGGAGTGTCTGCGGTCAGGCGGAACTCGATGAACTTCTGTCTGAAAGGGATAAAATAAATTCTGAACTGCAAGAGATTCTTGACACCCATACCGACCCGTGGGGCATAAAAGTGGCTACGGTTGAGCTCAAGCACATCGATCTGCCCCAGGAGATGCAGCGGGCCATGGCCAGGCAGGCCGAAGCGGAAAGGGAACGGCGGGCCAAGGTGATCAACGCCGAGGGCGAATTTCAGGCAGCCGCCAAACTGGCGGAGGCTTCAGTGATCATTGAAAAACATCCCACGGCACTCCAGCTCAGGTATCTGCAAACCATGAATGAAATGTCCACCGAGAGCAATTCGACCATCATTTTCCCCATACCGATGGAACTGTTTAAGCCCTTTTCGAATTTGACGAAGGACCGGGATGAGAATACCTAAACAGGGTAAGCGGCCGTTAACGTATCCGCTGGTTTAGGAATCTGACCTTGCCTTGTCGTTGCTGCTTTGCTATTGACTAAAACTGGAATAATCGTTAAACAAATTAGTTTCACAATTATTTTTCATAATGGATCGAAGGGCGGGGGCTTTACAGCCTCCGCTTGTGCTTTCCGATAATGAAGAGAAAAGGAGATTGATGCCCAATGAGTGATAAAAAAGCTGAAGCCACGGATAAACCGTTGGAGAAAATGACAGTCAAGGCCCTGAGGGAGATGGCCAAGGAAATTCCTGAAATCACCGGCGTCCACGGGATGAAAAAGGAGGAATTGATTGTCGCTATCAATGAAGTTAGGGGTGTCGAAGCAGGAACCGTCAAAGCAGACAAAAGCATCAAAGGAAAGCCGGTCAAAAAAACTGGTTCCACCACCGGCGAAATAAAAAAACAGATAAAGGCACTTAAGGCGCAACGACAGGCCGCCCTCGGGACTAAAGATAAAAAAATGGCGACCGTATACAAGCGCCGTATTTCCCGGCTTAAAAAGAAATCCAGAAAGGCGGCCGCTGTATCAGCCGGTTAATGGTATGATTATTCCGGTTTCAGTGGCCTTTGACATTGACGGTGTGATTGCCGATACCATGGCCCTGTTGCTTGATATTGCCAGGGATGTATTTCACATTAACGGGATCCGTTACGAGGATAATGCAACCGATGAAGGCAAAGCCGGTTGAGAACCTGATCAGCGTTTTTATAGAATCCATGGCCACTGAAAAAGGGTTCTCGGAAAATACCTGCCGGGGTTACCGCAATGATTTAGAGGAATTTTTGAAATATCTGGCGGAAAACCGCCGCGCCCGGAGTAGCGACCCGGTCGAAATCGATTGTGTGGATAACCTTACCATCAGGGGTTATCTTGGCTATTTGCATAAACGCAACAAAAAAACCACGATTGCGCGTAAGCTCTCTGCGTTGCGTTCATTTTTCAATTACCTTGTCAAACGGGGAGTGACGGAGGATAATCCGGCCGAATCAATCCTCACACCTAAACAGGAAAAGACCATTCCGGCTTATCTTTCCGTTGATGAGATGTTCCGGCTGCTCGACTCTATTCAGACCGGCAAAATGCTGGATTTGAGGAATCGGGCCATTTTTGAAACCCTGTATTCCTGCGGCATCCGGGTGTCGGAACTGGTGGGATTGAACACCCTTAATGTGGATTATAGACAATCTCTGATCCGGGTACTTGGCAAAGGCGGCCAAGAAAGAATTGTGCCCATCGGTAAAAAAGCCCTCGCCGCCATTAAGACCTACCGGCAGATTTTGAATAGGGAATTCAGGGTCTCCGAGAAAACGAACGGCCCCCTTTTTCTTAATAAAAATAAGGGGCGCCTGACCGCCCGGTCCGTGGCCCGTATTCTAGACAAACTGGTTTCGGTCTGCGGTCTATTGACACCTGTTTCCCCGCATACCCTGCGGCATACATTTGCGACCCATATGCTGGATGCCGGCGCTGACCTGAGGGCTGTTCAGGAACTGCTGGGACATAAAAGTCTTTCCACCACTCAAAAGTATACGCATGTAAGCATCGATCGGTTAATGCAGACCTATGACAAGGCGCACCCAAGAAAGTAAAAAGCAGGTGTCAGGTGTCAGCCTCCGAGATTCAAAATTCTGACACCTGACACCTGAAACCTAAAAACAGGAGTCAAAATTAACTCTAACAAGGATAGTAAGGTTAAAATGGATTTTCATGGTACGACTATAATAGCGGTTAGGCATCAGGGCAAAGCAGCGGTTGCCGGTGATGGTCAGGTTACATTGGATAAAAACGTGGTCAAACATCATGCCCGAAAAGTCAGGCGCATTTACAACGACAAAATTATCGTTGGATTTGCCGGTGCCACATCAGATGCATTGAATTTGTCGGAGCGGCTGGAGGAAAAACTGGAACGCTATAATGGAAATCTGACCCGGTCGGCTGTGGAACTGGCCCGGGACTGGCGCACTGATAAATATCTGAGGCGGCTTGAGGCCATCATGATCGCGGTTGACGATGAATGTATTTATCTGATTTCAGGCAATGGAGACGTTATTGAACCGGACGAAGGCGTCGTCGCTATCGGCTCCGGCGGTGTTGCCGCCCAGGCAGCCGCCACGGCCCTGATCGCAAATACCGATCTTGATGCACGCGGCATCGTGGAAAAGGCCATGAAAATTGCGGCTTCCATATGTATTTATACCAACGATACGATAACGATAGAAGAACTCTGATATTCCGTTGAAGTGCTTGAAAAATACTGGGTTCAAAGCTTAAGCTGTTGAATGCCTAAATCATACAAGTGTTCGAGAAGGTTGTGAAATGAGCGATCTCAAGCCATCAGAAATTGTAAAAGAGCTGGATAAATATATCATCGGCCAGGATAAGGCCAAACGTTCGGTCGCCGTTGCCTTGAGAAACAGGTGGCGGCGGCAGCAGGTGCCGGAAGAGCTTCGTGATGAAATCGCCCCGAAAAATATTATTCTGATCGGGCCGACCGGCGTCGGTAAAACCGAAATTGCACGCAGGCTTTCCAAGCTGACGGATTCTCCGTTTAGTAAAGTAGAGGCATCCAAATTTACAGAGGTCGGTTACGTCGGGCGCGACGTGGAGTCGATGGTAAGAGACCTGGTGGAACTTACCATAAACGGGTTCAAAGTGAGGGCGCAAGAGGACGTGCAGGAAAAAGCCATGCAAATTGCCGAAGAACGGATGCTTGACCTTTTGCTGCCCAAATCAGAAGCACAACCGTCGGTTAAGAATGAAGAGTCCCACGAGGTTCAGTTTGAGCTCATAACCCAAAGCCGTGAAGAATCATCCTCTACCAGAGAAAAACTGCGCAGCATGTTGCGAAAGGGCAAACTCGACAACCGTTATGTTGATCTGGATGTTGCTGATCGCAGCATGCCCATGGTGGAAATTTTTTCCAATGCGGGGATGGAAGAAATGGGGATTAATCTTAAGGATATGCTGGGCGGTATGTTCCCGAAAAATACAAAACGGCGACGGGTGAAGGTGCCTGAAGCCCTTGTATTGATGGCCCAGGAAGAGGCCCAGGGTCTGGTGGATATGGATAGAGTTGTCAAAGAAGCCATTGCCAGGGTCGAGCAATCGGGAATAATCTTTCTGGATGAAATCGACAAAATAGCGGGTAAAAACGGTACCCAGGGCCCTGACGTCTCGCGTGAAGGCGTGCAAAGAGATCTATTGCCCATTGTCGAGGGCAGCACCGTAACGACCAAATACGGACCGGTTAAGACGGATCATATTTTATTTATCGGCTCGGGCGCTTTCCATATGGTCAAACCATCCGATCTGATACCGGAGCTGCAGGGGCGATTTCCGATACGTGTCGAGTTGAACTCTCTGGGGCAAAAAGAGTTTATCAGGATCCTTACCGAGCCCCGCAATGCCCTGTTGCTTCAATATATGGCTTTGTTGAGAACTGAAGGCATCGATGTTGTCTTTGAAGATGATGCTGTTGCCGAAATTGCCAGAATGGCGGAGGAGGTCAACGATCGCACAGAAAATATCGGGGCGCGCCGGCTGCACACCCTCATGGAGCGTTTACTCGAAGATATATTATTTGATGCGCCGGATATGAAAGAACAGCGGATAACCATCGATAAAGCCTATGTCGAAGACAAATTAAAGGCAATTAAGGATGATGAGGACTTGAGTCGGTACATATTGTAGTTGAGGAACTATTTAGAAAACAATTAGAATCCAAGCACTTTTTTTCATATTCAATTACTATTGGAGTGATGGAGTATTGGAGTACTGGAGCAATGGTTGGTAAAGCGGATATCTTTTTCCAACACTCCAATACTCCATCACTCCAGTGCTCCATGAATTTGATTGGAGAGTCGGCAATGACATCTGAGATTATGGAACTGGCGGACCGGGTAATCGCGAAAACCTATAAGCGGTTTCCCCTTGTGCTGGCAAAGGGCAGCGCCTGCACCCTGTTTGATACGCGGGGCCGCAGCTATACGGATTTCGTGGCGGGAATCGCCGTGTGCAACCTGGGTCATTCCCATGCAGGGATCGCCCAGGCGATCTCTACCCAGGCCCAGACACTAACGCATGTATCCAACCTCTACTATACGATTCCCCAGGTCGAATTGGCCGCCTGGCTGGTTGAGCACAGTTTTGCCGATCGGGCTTTTTTCTGCAATAGCGGTGCCGAAGCAAATGAAGCGGCCATAAAGCTGGCCCGTAAATACTTCAACGATCGCGGTGAAAACAACCGTTTCAGAATCATTACCATGGAACAATCCTTTCACGGGCGAACCATGGCAACCCTATCTGCTACCGGACAGGACAAAATCAAGAAAGGCTTTGATCCCGTTCTGGAAGGCTTTGATTATGTTCCGTTCAATGACATTGATGCGCTGCGGTCAAAAATTGATGCAAACACCTGTGCGGTTATGCTGGAACCGATCCAGGGGGAGGGCGGCGTGCGCTGTCCGGATCCCGGATATCTCAAGGCCGTGCGCCAGATTTGCGACGAAAAGGGACTGCTGCTGATATTTGATGAAATCCAAACCGGCATGGGACGGACGGGTAAGCTCTTTGCCTATGAGCATTTTGATGTCAAACCCGATATCATGACCCTGGCCAAAGCGCTGGCCAACGGGTTGCCCATTGGTGCCATGCTGGCCAGGGAACAGGTGGCCGAAGCCTTCGGTCCCGGGGCCCATGCGACGACCTTTGGCGGCACTCCGCTGGTGACCGCGGCAGCCCTTGAGGTTTGCAAAACCCTGGTGCAGGGAAACATTATCAACCAGGGATGCGAGGCGGGAGAGTATTTTAGAGAAAAACTTCTGTGGTTAAAAGAGCGACATGACGTTATTGCTGATTTCCGGGGATTGGGGTTGCTGATCGGCATTAAGCTGGCAATCAACGGCGAATCGATAGTAAACCAGTGTCTGCAGCGCGGGTTTTTAATTAATTGCATCCAGGAAAATATCTTGCGCTTTGTCCCGCCCTTGATTATCAAAAAAGAGGAAATTGACAACCTGATAGACTGTCTGGATGAGATTTTCCAGGATTTGTAGAGCCGCGAGCAATTGCTAAATTCTGACCTGATAAACCGGAAATAGCAAATAACAAATCCCAAATCACACTTTCTTAAATTCGTCATAATGGTAGGTTAATGTCCGATAAACTCTGGCAGGGCCGATTTTCAGAAAAAACAGCTCATATTGTTGAGGCATTTACGTCTTCAATTAAGGTGGACCGGCGGCTGTATGCCTATGACATCCAGGGCAGTATTGCGCATTGTAAAATGCTTGCCAAAGTCTCGATTATCACCGACCAAGAGGCCGCTGTTTTAATTCAGGGACTTGAAAAAATCAGACAGGAAATCGATGAAAATCGTCTTGACTTTGATGACCGCCTGGAAGACATCCACATGCATATAGAGTCCCGTCTGGTTGAAATTGCGGGAACGGTTGCACAAAAACTTCACACCGCCAGAAGCCGCAATGACCAGGTTGCCGTGGATACAAGGATGTATCTGCGCGATGAAACATCGCGCATGATTCACCGGCTTTGCGGGCTGCAGAAGGTAATAACTGAGCTGGCCCGGAAACATCTTGGTACCGTATTGCCGGGCTACACACATATGCAAAGGGCGCAGCCGGTTCTTTTGTCCCACCATCTCATGGCCTATTATGAAATGTTTTTAAGGGATATCGGGCGCCTGGAGGATTGTCTCAAACGCTCAAACGTGATGCCGCTAGGATCTGCGGCCCTGGCCGGCACTACTTATCCCATTGACAGGGCTTACACGGCTGAGCTTCTCGGTTTTGAATCCATATCTGCGAACAGTATTGATGCTGTTTCCGACAGGGATTTCATCATTGAATTTTTAGCAGCGGCAGCGTTGTGCATGGTTCATTTCAGCCGGCTGTCGGAAGAACTGATTTTGTGGTCGACCTCGGAGTTCAGTTTCATAGAGTTGCCGGATTCTTTTGCCACCGGCAGCAGTATAATGCCCCAGAAGAAAAATCCTGATGTTCCCGAGCTTATCAGGGGTAAAACCGCCACAGCCATCGGCAGTCTGACGACCCTCTTAACCCTGATGAAGTCGCTGCCGTTGGCATATAACCGGGATATGCAGGAAGACAAAGCCCCGATGTTTGATACGGTGGATACACTGACAGCCTGTATTGAAATATGTACGGCGATGCTGCCGAAAATTAAATTTAGAAAGGCGAACATGCGCCAGGCCGCCGCCAGCGGTTTTTTGAATGCCACGGATCTGGCCGATTACCTGGTGACCCGGGGTTTGGCCTTTCGGGAGGCCCACCGCCTGACAGGGGAAGCAGTCGGGTTTGCACTGGCCAGGAAAAAGGAACTCCATGAGCTCAGCCTGGAGCAACTGCAGTCTTTTTGCCCGCTGATCAAAGACGATATTTTTTCTTTTCTAACAACCGGAGAAATGATAAATCGTCGAACTTCTTACGGCGGTACCGCCGGTACGATGGTGGCCAAAGCTATTGCAGCAGCAGAAAAATGGCTGAATGACAAAAAAAAGCATCTGTGCGAATGATAAAAATATCGAAAGTCTCAAAAGGCCTTCCGGCAATGATTGCCATAGTCGTTTTAATCGGGCTGACACCGGTTGCCATGATGGGGGGCTGTGGCAAGAAAGGCCCACCGGAGCCGCCCACCGGTTCCAGACCTCCCACGGTAAGGGATCTGGGTTACGGCGTCAGCAAAAATACCATCAAGCTGAGCTGGACCATTCCCCAACCGGATGAAGAGGCCCAAGTGCCGATAACCGGCTTTTTAATTTTTCGGTCGCAACAATCGTTGGTTGAAAGGGAGTGCCCCAATTGTCCGATACTGTTTAAATCTATCGGTGACGTGCCGGTCAGGGGTCCGGGCCCCGGTCAACCCGGAGAGCCGCCGATAACGTTTACCGAAACCATCGAACCCGGTTATCGGTATATTTACAAGGTCCACGGATACAGTGCTGATGGCATTCGATCCAGAAATTCCAACTTTGTTGAATTTACTTTTTAAACCGGTATTTCATAGATCTTAACCCGGTCAAGCTGGAACCAAAATGAAATCAAACCACGAAGATCACGAAGAACACAAAGACCAAAATTTAATAAATGACTATTTGGTTTCTTCGCGTACTTAGTGCCCTTCGTGGTGATCCGCCTGAGGCGGATTTCATAAAATACAAAGAAATCACAATTAAGAGAATATAGCAGGTGGAATATGCATCATTTCAAATACCGTGATAATGTGTTGCACTGTGAAGATGTGCCGGTACCAGAAATTGCCGCTAAAACCGGCACTCCCTTTTACTTATACAGTCATGCAACTTTGAAACGTCATTTCCAGGTCTTCAGCGAGGCCTTTGATGGTGTCCCAAAGCTGATATGTTATTCAGCCAAGGCCAACACCAATCTGGCAGTTTTAAAATTATTCGCTGATTTAGGTTGCGGCCTGGACATCGTATCCGGCGGCGAGCTATACCGGGGAATCAAGGCCGGTTTCTCTCCTGACCGGATTGTTTATTCAGGTGTAGGCAAAACTGTTGATGAAATCGATTACGCCCTGGATGCCGGCATCCTGATGTTCAATGTCGAATCCCTTGCCGAACTGGAGCAGATTAACCACCGAGCCGGAAAATTAAAAAAGCGAGCACCGGTTTCCATTCGGGTGAATCCCGATGTTGATCCGAAAACCCATCCGTACACTGCCACCGGCTTGAAAAAAAATAAATTCGGTATCGGTTCCGATGTGGCCCTTGAAAGTTACAGGATTGCCGGCGAGCTCGAGCATTTAGAGATCGTGGGGGTTGACTGCCACATCGGCTCCCAGATAACTGAGGCTGAGCCATTTCAGGCTGCACTGGAAAATCTTAAAGCCCTGGTCAATGAATTGAAGTCCATGGGTATCGATATCCGCTACCTGGATATGGGCGGTGGACTGGGCATTACCTATGCGGATGAAACGCCGCCGTCGCTGCGGGAATATGCCGGTGTTATTATGAAGCAGCTTAAGGATATGGAACTGCAACTGATCCTGGAGCCGGGACGGGTTCTGGTCGGCAATGCCGGCATCCTCGTCACTGAAGTGCTTTACCGCAAGTCGGGCGCCGTAAAAGATTTTGTCATTGTCGATGCCGGCATGAATGACTTGATGCGGCCGACGCTTTACAATGCCTTTCATGCCATTGAACCGGTGGTAAATTCCCGCAAAGATGTCATTGTCGCCGATGTTGTCGGTCCGATTTGTGAAAGCGGCGACTTTCTGGCGATTGATCGAAGCATTTCGAATGTGCAAAGGGGCGATCTGCTGGCAGTGATGAGTGCCGGTGCTTACGGTTATGTCATGTCTTCCACCTATTGTTCACGGCCGCGGGTAGCCGAAGTCATGGTAAAAGGCGATCGATTTAATGTTGTCAAAGCCCGCGAAGGTTACGAAGATCTGGTTCGGGGCGAGATGGTGCCTCCATTTTTGACAAATGCCTAAAATGCACTAAATTGCCTAAAATGCCTAAAATAATTGAATCGCTGCGCTCCCTCTCTAATATTAGCATTTGATGGTAAATTTTGAAAAATAAATGAATATGTTCGCCTATGCATCAATTCCAATATCGTAGGATTTAAATGAGATCGACAGAATTCCTCAATTTTAGGCATTTTAGGCACTTCATATTTTAGGCATTTCTCGGTTTAACTGACCAAAGCCTCTAAAGGTATTTATTTATATCTAACACTGGACAGCAATTATGAAGACCATTCCTTTTTCCAAGATGAGCGGAACCGGTAACGATTTTATTATTATCGACAATCGCCAGCGCCTTGTTGAAGATGACGGATTAACAGAATTTATCAGAAACGTGTGCCGCCGAAAAATGTCGGTGGGAGCCGATGGACTCATTTTAATCGAATCTTCGGATAAAGCCGATTTCCGATGGCGCTTTTTTAATTCGGACGGCAGTCTGGCCGAAATGTGCGGTAACGGAGCGCGGTGCGCCGCCCGGTTTGCCTACCTCAACGGGATTGCCGGTGAGAACCTATTTTTTGAAACTGAAGCCGGAATCATCAATGGAGAGGTAAAAGATGGCGGCGCCAAGGTAAAAATACCGGATCCGGTGGATTTTCGCCTGGATTATAGGGTTGATCTTGAAAACGGCCCCCTGATAGTGAGCAGCGTCAATACCGGTGTCCCCCACGTTGTCGTTATGAGGGATTCCGTTGCAGAGGTGGATGTTTTTGGGCTGGGAAGGGAGATACGGTACCATAAAGCATTTGCACCGGCCGGAACAAACGTCAATTTTATCTGTCAGCAAAAGCCCGGGCAGCTGGCGATTCGAACCTACGAGCGGGGAGTTGAAGATGAAACCCTTGCCTGCGGTACGGGCTCCATTGCAAGCGCCCTTGTTGCGGCCTGCCAGACAAATTGGGCATCCCCCATCAGCCTGGCAACCCGGAGTGGAGAATCATTGACCATTTACTTTCGCGAAAGCAACCATGTATTCACTGATGTTTACCTGGAAGGGGATGCCAGGCTTATTTATACCGCTGAGCTCGAGGAAGATGCTTGGCGTT
>Ga0316190_10004328_pt1 | contig 10325 bp, 2 predicted proteins | sample Eddworburrow2_MG_FD_204929 | JGI IMG/M metagenome (GOLD analysis project Ga0316190, IMG submission 204929) | Coastal sediment microbial communities from Maine, United States - Eddy worm burrow 2 | ecosystem: Environmental > Aquatic > Marine > Coastal > Sediment | place: USA: Maine | collected... | reverse complement strand
GGGCAGACTGATCGCTGACCACAGTGAATAGCGCCCGCCGACCCAGTCCCACATCTGAAAAACATTTTTCTCATCGATACCAAATGCTTTGGCCGCTTCCACATTCGAACTGACCGCCGAAAAATGCTTGTCGATCTGGCTGCCATTACCAACCGCATTGATATGCCATTCCCGGGCAGTATCAGCATTGACCATGGTGTCCTGCGTGGTAAAACTTTTCGATGCGATGATAAAAAAGGTCGTGCCCGGGTTCAGTTTCTCCAGGGTATCATTGATATGGTTCTCATCGATGTTTGACACATAGTGAATGTTTAGATCATGTAAAGAGTACGGCCTCAATGCTTCGGTGACCATGAGCGGCCCGAGATTAGATCCGCCTATGCCGATATTTACCACATCCGTGATCGGCTGGTTATGGTAACCCCGCCATGACCGTGTGCGGATCGCTTCTGCCAGGTTTTTCACGCGCTCCTGTTCGGCGCGTACAGCGGGCATCACGTCTTCGCCATCGACCATGACTGCCTGCCCGCTTTTATTTCTTAATGCCGTGTGTAAAACAGCCCTGTTTTCTGTCTGGTTTATCGGCTCACCATCGAACATCCGTTCGATCCAGCGACCGATATCGCATTCATCAGCGAGATGGTAAAGTTGTTCCATGGTCTCACTATTGATAATATTTTTTGAATAGTCGAACAGGATATCGTTCAATTTGAGAGAGAATTTTTCGAATCGCTCAGGATCCGCAGCGAACATGTCGCGCATGTGTGACTGGCTTATCTCCGCGTGGTGTTTTTCCAGGTTCTTCCAGGTAGTCGATTGCGTTAGTTTTGACATAGTTGATTCGGTGACATATTAGTTTCAAATGATCATTTATATTGAGATGCAACAGGTTTGATGCAAGCTGCGGTATCGTGGTCTAATATTACCAGACATTGAGAGAATGATATCGGTTTGTCGCGCGCCACAGGCTCTGTCATTGACCTGCGTCAACATCGCTCTGCCTAATATGGTTAACATCGTCACTATAATTCTGTGATGTAAAAAAACCCCTGAGAGGAACAATAAATGACAGCGACGGCCACGACCAATTCTTACGTATTTTCATTTAAAGACGGTGACGGCAAGAACAAAAAGCTGCTGGGAGGAAAAGGTGCCAACCTCTGCGAGATGACCCAGATCGGCATCAATGTGCCCCCCGGTTTCGTCATCAGCACTGAAGCCTGCCTGAGTTACCTGGAAACCGAAAAACGTGAACTGCCCGCTGACCTGATGGAACAGGTACGTGAACAGGTCAAGATGCTGGAACAAGATACCGGCAGAGGTTTTGGCGATGCTGACAATATGCTGCTGCTGTCAGTGCGTTCCGGTTCAGCGCTGTCTATGCCCGGCATGATGGATACCATCCTAAACCTCGGCTTAAATTCGCAAACCCTGCCCGGCCTGATCAAACAGACCGGCAACGAACGTTTTGCCTGGGACGCCTACCGCCGTTTCATCCAGCTGTTCGGCAAAGTTGCTCTCGGCATCGCCGATGCAGAATTCGACAAACCGTTCGATGCCATCAAAAAGCGCGAGGGGATCACTGAGGACACCGATCTGACTGCTGATAACTGCCGTGAGATAAGTGATGTTTTTCTCGACGTGGTGCATGGTGAAACCGGCAAACCATTTCCCGAAGATGTCTATGAGCAACTGCAGCTTTCTATCAAGGCCGTATTCAATTCATGGACGGGGAAACGTGCCATCGATTATCGCCGCGAATTCAAGATCACCCCGGATATGGCCAATGGTACTGCAGTAAATATCCAGACCATGGTGTTCGGCAACATGGGTGATAACTGCGCCACCGGTGTCGGTTTTACCCGTAACCCCGGCACCGGTGAAAACGTCATGTTTGGCGAGTTCCTGATCAATGCCCAGGGTGAAGATGTGGTCGCCGGTATCCGTACCCCCAAGCCGGTGCACGAGCTGGCCGATGAGATGCCACAGATGTACAAAGAGCTGGTGGCCCTGCGCGACCGCCTGGAAGATCATTATAAAGAAGTACAGGATTATGAGTACACCATCGAAAATGGCGTGCTCTACTGCCTGCAAACCCGTGATGGCAAGATGAACGCCACCGCCCGTGTTCGCACTTCGCTGGAGATGAGCAAAGAAGGCCTGATCACACGCGACCAGGCATTATTACGCATCAATCCCGAGGAGCTGGAACAGCTGCTGCATCCGCGTCTGGATCCTGATTCAAAACAGATGCCGATCGCCCATGGTCTGCCCGCTTCTCCGGGCGCCGCTTCAGGGCACATCGTTTTCGATGCCGACAGTGCTGAGCTGGCGCGCGATGAAGGTGAAAAAGTAATCCTGGTCCGTGAAGAGACCAAACCGGAAGACATCCATGGCTTTTTTGCCGCGGAAGGTGTACTGACCAGCCGCGGTGGCAAAACGTCGCATGCTGCAGTGGTCGCACGTGGCATGGGTAAACCCTGTGTAGCTGGTGCTGAAGGCATCGAGGTCGACGTCGAAAAACACATCGCAAAAGTTGGTGATACGGTGCTGCATGAGGGTGACGTCATCACTATCGATGGTGCTAACGGCAATGTTTATCTCGGTGAGATAGACACCGTACCGCCGACCTTTTCCGATGAGCTGCGCACCCTGCTGGGCTGGGCCGATGAGATTGCCGAACTAAAGATCATGTGCAATGCGGATACCATCGAAGCCGCCACACAGGCCTCCGATTATGGCGCCATGGGCATTGGATTGTGTCGCACAGAACGCATGTTTAACGCCCAGGACCGCCTGCCGCTGGTGATCGACATGATCCTGGCAAAAGACAAAACGGCCCGCCAGGAAGCGCTCGATGTGTTACGTCCTATCCAGCGCGGCGATTTCAAAGACCTGTTCAAAGTCATGGCACCCCGGCCAGTGACCATACGACTGCTTGATCCGCCTATCCACGAATTCCTGCCGAATGAAAAACAGCTGGAACAGGAGATCGAACATCTCACTTCACTGAGAGATACCGTCAATGGCGTCAATGACCTGATGAACACCATGCACCTGCTGAAACGCAAGGCAGATGTCAAAGCGCTGCCGAAACCTTTTGCCCCCGGTGGCCGCGAACTGGTGGAATCCGCCATCGCTAAAAAACAGCAGATGCTGTTGAAAGTACGCGAACTATTCGAGGTCAACCCGATGCTGGGTCATCGCGGTGTGCGTCTCGGTATTACCTACCCTGAGATCTACGAGATGCAGGTACGGGCCATACTCGAAGCGGCTGCTGAATGTAACAAGGAAGGTTTTGATGTGTGCCCCGAAATCATGGTACCGCAGGTTTGTACCGGTAAGGAACTGTCATGGGTCAGGGACATCGTCGACAAGGTTCACACAGAAGTACAGGAACAATATGATATCAAGCTGAAGTTTAAATTCGGTTCCATGATCGAAGTCGTCCGCGCCTGCATGCGTGCAGGTCGACTGGCCGAGATCGCCGAGTTCTTCTCCTTCGGTACCAATGACCTGACACAGTCAAGTTTCTCATTCTCACGCGAAGATGCCGAAAACAAGTTTCTGCCGTTGTATGAAGAGAACAACATCCTGCAGGACAATCCGTTTGAAACACTCGATGTGAAAGGCGTAGGAAGATTGATGGAGATCACGGTGCAGTGGGGACGTAAGACCAACCCTGACCTGAAAGTCGGTATCTGCGGCGAGCAAGGCGGGCATCCAGAATCGATCCGGTTCTGTAACTGCGTCGGTCTGAATTATGTTTCCTGTTCGGCACCACGCGTACCTATCGCTCGGCTGGCAGCTGCACAGGCCAAGCTGACTGAGCATGAATATTCCATTGAGTAGCAAACTTTAAGGCAAAATATAGATGATTAATATTATTATTTATCAATACATTAAATTTATATCTTGATATTTTACTTTACATTGAATAACTCGGCCATCATGAGCACAGCGCTATGTTTTTCAGCCAAGGCGCTGCGCTTGTTGTTGATGAAACCACTGTTAGCAGCAGTGCGAGTTACACCGTAACGAAAAGTTTAAGCATAATATTTTGGCTATCTCACCCTTTGTAAAAGAGATTAATCGGAAGCAAAAACCATGAACAAAGTCGAAAGTCTAGAAAGTACTCAGGTCGAAGCCAAGGCAGACTCCGGGAAAAAACCTACGACCACGGAGAAAAAACAATCGAAAAAGACCTGTAAATACCCGGGCATTGAAACGGTCATTCATGGCAATGGCGCGGTCGCCCATGTCATGGGTCATGTCTGCGGCGGTGTCATCGGATACCCGATTACCCCTTCCACCGAGATCTCCGAGATGTTCGAGGCCTATCGAGCCAAGGGCGGTGTCAACGTATGGGGAAAACATCCTTTCTTCTTTGAACCGGAAGGTGAACACTCCGCCCAGAGTGGAGCCATGGGTGCAACTCTGACCGGCGGCCGCTTTATCTCCAATGCTTCTTCCAGCCAGGGTATCCTCTATGGCCTCGAATCTCATTACGTCACCGTTGGTAAAAAGGTTGGCGGTTTCGTGTTACAGGTTGCGGCGCGAGCGGTATCAAAACACTCGCTGAACGTGATGGCCGGGCATGACGATGTCTATGCCCTTCTGCCTTCAGGCTACACTATCCTTTTTGGCAGCAATCCTCAGGAAGCTGCTGATCTGGCAGCCATTTCCTACCGGGTCAGTTCGCTATCGATGATACCTGTGACCAATGCGATGGACGGTTTTGCTACCAGCCATATGCAGTGTGAAACGCTGCTGCCAGAACCGGCGCTGCTAAAAGAATTTCTCGGTGATCCAGCAGGACGCATCAAATCGCCCACTGTTGCGCAGGAGATGCTTTACGGCGCCAAAGGCCGGATTTTTCAATTACAACAATATCTCGACAGGCATAATGGCGATATACAACCCGATAAACTGGCTGCACTTCTTGCTTTCCTCGACAGCCATGCCGATGAAGTCGAGACCGATAACGCGGGAGCCCTGCTGCCAGACACCATGTCCTGGCTACCTGAAGAGCTGCATGGGCAGTGGCAGCGGCAGTGGGTCAATGCCTTCGAGAAAGGCACCAGGCAACTGGTTCCTGCCATGGTCGATGTCAATAACCCGGGGCTCACCGGCGGAGTACAGAACCAGCCTGATTTCCAGGGCGGCCTGGTAGACCATAAGACTCACTTCGCCAATGAGATCCCACACTTCGTCAGGCAGGCGATGGATGAATACGGCGAACTTACCGGCCGACACTACAACCCGGTACAGACCTACATGGCCGATGATGCCGAGCATGTCATCGTCGGCCTTGGCTCGGTGACAGATGACGCCGAAGCCGTTACTACTTATCTTCGCGGTCTGGGCAAGAAAGTCGGTGTAGTTTCGATCAAGCTGCTACAACCTTTTCCGGAAGGTGAACTCGTTGCCGCACTGGAGGGTAAAAAAGCTGTTACCATTCTGGAACGTTCAGAGGTCACCTCGCTTACCAACCTGGTGACCCAGTCCCTGTTCAAAGCACGAGAGAATAACGACCTGATCCGCCACCAGGGTATCCCACCTATCGACAGCCTGCCCAAGATCAGTACCGGTATCTTCGGTATCGGTGGCCATGACCTGCAGCCGCGCCACCTGATCGCCGCCTACAGGAACATGGAGAGCACACTCAACGTGCCTTTCTTCTATCTCGGTTCTCAGTTCTTTGAGAAAAACCCGACACCGCGCAATGCCGAGTTACAGAACCGGCTGAAACAGGCGTACCCGGAAACAGAATTCATGGCTTTAGATACCAGGGAAAATCCGTCGCTGCTGCCTGATGACGCTTTCCGTATCCGTTTCCATTCCGTCGGCGGTTATGGCACCATCGCCAGCGGTAAACTGCTCACCGATATCCTCGCCGGTGTCATGCAGATGCACTCAAAATCCGCACCGAAGTATGGTTCTGAAAAGAGCGGCGCACCGACGAATTTCTATATCTCGTTAAGTCCTGAGCCGATCAAGATTACCAATGCGGAACTGGAAGATGTCGAGATCGTCATCTCTCCTGATCACAAGGTATTCAGTCATACCAATCCACTGTTAGGGCTGGTAGAAGGTGGTACCCTGATCATGCAGTCGCATCACACGCCGCTGGAAGTATGGAAAGAGCTACCGGCTTTTGCACGCAAGACTATCCGTGAAAAAAATATCAACTTCTACGTGATCGATGCCTTCGGTGTTGCCAAGAAACATGCACCGGTACCTGAACTGGAGATCCGCATGATGGGCATCGCATTCATCGGTGCGATATGCGGCCATGTCGACCGCATCTCTGCAGGAAAATCGGAAGATTCGATCCTCGAAAAAGTCGAACAGCAGGTAACAAAAAAATTCGGCGCCAAAGGTACAGCCGTCGTCGAAGGTAACATGAAGGTCGTAAGAGAAGGATTACTTGCCACAAATAAAATCGATTACAACACAGCAGAGTTCAGTGAAGCTGAGAAACTCGCGGTAGTCGTCAGCGCTCCCGAGCAGAACAAGCCGGGCGTCGAAGTCTCCGCTGCGATGTCCAGGGCAAAAGGTAGCACGGTATCAAACGGGATTTTTGACAAGACATATTATGATGACACCCTGGCCGATCGCATCAAGGACGGCAGTATCGGGGAAGCGCCTGTCATCCCGGGCACCGGCCTGTTCATGCCGGTAGCAACGGCAGCCTGGAAAGATAAAGGCATGTTCCGTCTGGACGTACCAAAATATACCGCACATCTGTGCACCGGCTGTATGGAGTGTGCCGTGGTCTGCCCCGACGCAGCCATTCCCAACACGGTCCACGATATCCATGACCTGCTGCTGACAGCTATCGGTAAACTGGATATTACCGAACAGCACAAATCACAGATGTCGAGCCAGGTATTTCCGCTGACCAAGGCGGTCCGGGACACTTACCGTAACCTGATCGGAAAAGATGAGAGCACATTCAGTGATATCGTAAAGCGGTCTCTGGCCAGCCTGGACACATCCTCGATATCATCATGGGCCAGCCTGCAGCGGGATTTCGATAAGATGATCGACGTCCTCGAAGGCTTCCCGGTGGCCAGGACCCGTCCCTTCTTCGACGCGATGGAGAAGAATGAACCCGGCTCTGGCGGCCTCTACTCGGTCAATATCGATCCGTGGAAATGTACCGGCTGCCTGGAATGTGTCGATGTCTGCGGCCCGGGAGCACTGGCTGCAGATAAGCAGAGCAGTCTGCTGCAGTCGCGGATGAGTCAGAACTTCGAATTTCTCAGCAAGCTGCCGAATACTCCGGCGCGCTTTACCGAAAGTGCCATCCAGCCCGGAGGCGAAAGTAAAAGACTGATCCTCGATCACGATAATTACTACGCCATGACCGGCGGTCATGGTGCCTGTCGCGGCTGTGGTGAAGTGACGGCCATACGTATGCTCACCGCCACTAACAGGGCGATCCACGAGAAAAAACGTAAAACACATATCCAAGAACTGGAAGCATTGATCGCAAACCTTAAAGCCAAGCTCGACAATATACCGACGGATGAAAATGACCCGGATCGCGTACAGCGCATGCAGAAAACGATCGCGGTCCTTGAGAAGCGTCTCTACCTGTTCGAAAGCGGCCCCACCGGGAACGGCCCATCCTTTGCTACCTTCGCCAATGCGACAGGTTGCAGCAGTGTGTATGCCTCAACCTTCCCGGCAAACCCATATAAAGACCCATGGGTGAACAGCCTGTTCCAGGATACGCCGGCAGTCGCAAAAGGCATCTTTGAAGGTATATGCGCGACCGCAGTCGATGACTTCACTGCCATGCGCACCGCTAAACTCGACCTGGAAGATCTTTACGATCCCGAAGTCCATGATACGCTTTTCAAATGCTTTAACTGGCACCACTTTACAGAAGATGAGTTCTCCATGCTGCCTGCTGTCATCAGCATGGGTGGCGACGGTGCAACATATGACATCGGTTTCGGTGCCTTGTCTCGCCTGCTGGTCTCTGAAACCCCGATAAAAGTCGTGGTACTCAACACCGGTGCCTATTCAAATACCGGCGGCCAGACCTCGACGGCCAGCTATACGGCACAGGATTCAGACCTGACCCGTTTCGGTGTCGCTCACAGGGGTAAACATGAAGACCGTAAAGAGCTCGGGCTGATCGCCGCTTTCCATCCGAAAGTCCTGGTGATCCAGACCAATGCAGCACTGCAGAGTCATTTCATGAAAAATGTCATGGACTTTCTTACCTATAACGAGTCACCCGCGGTGTTCGACACCTACACTACCTGTCAACCGGAACACGGTATCGCCGATGATGCCGGCAGCCGGCATGCCATACTCGCCGTCGAAAGCCGCATGAGTCCGGTCTTCGTTCATGACCCGCGCCGCGGCGATACCCTTGCCGAACGTTTTTCATTAGAAGGCAATCCCGATATAGGCAAAGACTGGACCACGACGACGCTGGAATACATCGATGATGAAGGTGATGCCCAGCTTATGGAGATACCCTTCACCGCGGCCGATTTTGCTCAGCTGGAAGGCCGCTTCAAAAAACATTTTCACCCTGTCACCCAGGATGATGATCCGCTGCCGATCGCTGAATACATCGATCTCAGTGAGAATGACCGTTATGGCAAGGTACCCTTTATCTGGTCGACGACAGCCAAAGGCAAGCTGATCAAACTCACCATGTCTTCGGCGATGGTCGAGCTGACCGTCGAACGCCGCAGGAACTGGCGCATGCTGGAATACCTCGGCGGCCTGCACATCGAACACATGCAGGCGGAACATCGTCAGCAGCTTGATAGCTGGCAGCATAAGTACCAGCAGTCGAATGTTGCACGTGAAGCTTCTATCGATTCGATCGCAAGGGGAATGGCCGAGCTGGCCAGCATCTCCGGTGCGCCGACGGCAGCTGTCGAAAAGCTTATCCCGGTATCTGTCGAAGCAGCATCAACACCTGCAGAGGCCGCCGCGACACAGATAGCAACGGCCGGCTCCGAAGTGCGTGACCTGGTCGAGATCGCCGAGGCTGACATGGCCAAATGCAGTAACTGCAAGACCTGTTACCAGGACCTGGGCGAGCTGTTCGAGAAAACCAAGATCATGGTCGACGGTTCACCCAAAGAGGTCAGCCGGGTGATACCGGGCATCTTTGAAAGCATCGAGATAACATCGGACCTGGTGCAGCGTGCATCCAGAGTCGCGGATGAATGTGATGTTGAGATTATCCGCTTTAATGCTCCAGCACATGCACCGGCTTAAGTGAGGCTCACCATGTCACAACGTAATGAAGAACAGACCAAAAGTCATGAAAGCTATAACGCGCAGGATATCGAGCGTTACCTGCAGGCTAATCTCGAGATCGAAAACAACCGGCATCATATAGAGAGCAACGAGGAAAAAATCGCTCAACTGGAACAGAGTGAAGCGGTTGATCTGTTCCAGAAACAGGTCGGGCTGCTGCAGAAGCACCTGGTCAGTGATCCGAAGTTCTTTCAACAGATATTCATCAATGATGGCAGCAACGCCATCACCTGGGAATTTCAGCAGGATGAGCTCAGTGAAAAATTCACCCATACCTTCTGGAACCTGCTGCTGAAAAATGATGACTTCAGCAGCCTGCTGCTGCGTTTCATCTGGAACCTGCCACTAAAACAGAAACGTAAGTTCATCCGTGCCATCGACAGGCACCTGTCTGTGCGTTACCCCATGTTCAAAGGGCTTGCCGAAGGCTGGCCGGGAGAGAACAACATCCCCCCCTATGTTCGTCCGCCCGCAGAACGCAACCAGGACTTCGACCTGGTCAACCAGGGTTACATCGGGTACATGGGCCTGGGATACAGTTTCCGCGAAGTCGAGATGCTGGTCTGGCTGGAAGTGCTGCGTGACAAACAGTGTGATGATAGACCCTGTGAGCTCGGCATTCCTAAAGAAGGTGACAGTCAAGCTGAAGCCGATGGTGGCTGCCCGGTCAAGATACATATTCCTGAGATGCTGCACCTTGTCGGTGAAGGTAAATTCAGGCAGGCGTTTGACCTGATCAAGGAATCCAATCCCCTGCCTAATGTTACGGGAAGAGTCTGCCCCCAGGAGATACAGTGCCAGGGCGTCTGTACTCTGACTCATAAACCGATCGAGATCGGACAGGTCGAGTGGTACCTGCCACAGAGCGAAAAAGTGCTGCACCCGGATGCCAATTACAGGATAGAAGGTTTCGAAAACCCATGGGCAAAAGCTGAAAAGCCGCCCATCGCCATCGTCGGTTCCGGCCCTGCCGGAATGATCAATGCCTACCTGCTGGCAAAAGAAGGCTACCCGGTGACTGTGTT
>Ga0316190_10004324_pt1 | contig 10333 bp, 6 predicted proteins | sample Eddworburrow2_MG_FD_204929 | JGI IMG/M metagenome (GOLD analysis project Ga0316190, IMG submission 204929) | Coastal sediment microbial communities from Maine, United States - Eddy worm burrow 2 | ecosystem: Environmental > Aquatic > Marine > Coastal > Sediment | place: USA: Maine | collected... | reverse complement strand
GGGAGAAGGGACCACTTTTCAGGTCATGCTTTCGGTGCTTCAATAAGGTTTGCAGAATCCTTACAATCTTCGTAATTTATCTCTTCACTTAAATCCTGAAAAAATGAGTAGCCAAAGCATCGATTTTAACAAGATTTTAAAGGATTCGCGGGATACCCTGCTTAATCCGAAGCAGTATTTTACCTCCATGCCTCTTAGTGGCGGACTTGCCGAACCTCTGATTAAAGCGGCCATATATGGAGTGGTAGCCGGGGTGTTTGGGCTCCTATGGAGTTTACTTGGATGGTCGATGGCCGCTGGATTTGGTGGCTTCCTGGGTGGTGCTGCAGGAATTATGGTTCTGATCTGGTCTGTGGTGGGAGCCATTATTGGGGTCCTCCTGGGAGGAGCCATTATGCTGGCTATCTCTGCCATTTGCGGGGGAAATCAAGATTTTGAAGCCAATGTGAGGGTGGCAGCTTCCATTATGGTGGTCTATCCCATCTCAGCCTTTGTTGCCTTTCTCAATGTGATTAGCTTCACCCTGGCAGGAATAGCTGGCCTGATTGTCAACCTCTACTCCATTTACCTCGTATACGAGGCTGTTATTTCTGCCCTGAAAGGGAAAGAGTCCTCTGCAAAAATTGTGCTTATCGTTCTGGCCCTTCTTGTCATGCTGACTTTCTTTGGAGGCAGAAGGGCTACCAAATCGATCAGGGACTACTCTGATATGTTTAATGAGGAGATGATAGATTAACTCATTTGAACAGGTCGGGAATGGCCATGCCAGGCAGGTAAGTGTTATGGGAATTTCATAACTTGGGGAAACAAGTTCCCCAACATGAAAACTTCACAATTAATTGCAGCAATCTTCCTGGCCTGTCTTACAGCTGGCTGTGATACTTCAAAGCTCTCCGATGAGGATAGCGTATTCAACGGCGTTTACAAAGGCGATCGCCTGAATAGGGTGGCATTCCCCATGGGGGGAATGGGCGCAGGCATGATCTGCCTGGAAGGAACAGGTTCCGTATCCCATGTTTCGGTGCGTCATAAACCGGATGTTTTCAACGAGCCCTATATGTTCGGAGCCATTTCTGTAAAGGGTGCCAGGCATGGAGCTAAGGTGCTGGAAGGACCGGTTCCGGAACGCAAACTCTACGGCCCCCCCAATTCCGGAAATGGAAGTTCCAACGATAATTTTGGATTCCCAAGGTTCGAACAAGCTGAGTTTCTGGCCAGGTTCCCCTTTGCCACGATAAAATTGGAAGACGAGGACATTCCGGTACATGTGGAGATCAGGGGCTGGAGTCCCTTTCATCCGACCCAGGAAGATCTCTCCTCCTTGCCCCTGGCAGCCCTGGAATATAGTTTCTCCAATCCCACCGATACTGCTCTGGAGGTGGTCTTCTCCTACCATGCAGAGAATTTTATGCGTATGCGGGGGCACAACCAGTGGGGGGATTATTACGAAGATGAGGGCCATTCCATAAAGAAAACAAAGAACGGTTTTGTGCTGTCTCAATCGTGTTTGTCAGATAAACCCCACTACAAAGGAGACTTCTCCATTTCCACCCTGGAGGATGCCACAGTCGACTACCGGTGGTTCCGGGGAGGATGGTACGATGCCCGTACCATGCTCTGGGAAGATATTGAAAAGGGTGAAACCATCAGCGATACGGCCAGCTCCGGATCGGTAAATGCCTCCCTCTATGTTCCGCTAACATTACAGCCAGGGGAATCAAAAACCGTTCACCTTCTTATGTCCTGGTATGTACCCCATTCCGACCAACGCTTCGGAGGAATTCCCCCGGTGCAGGGGGATCCTGCCTGTGACGCGGAACAGGGGTGCTGCTCCCCTGAATATACTTCCCAGTTTTATGAGCCCTGGTACTCAGGCCGATTCGCAGATATCAGCGAAGTTTCAGAATACTGGGAGTCCGAATACACCGAGCTGCTTAATAAAGCTGAGTTGTTTAGCCAAACCTTTTTTGCCTCTGACCTGCCGCCTGTAGTATTGGAGGCGGTATCCGCCAATCTGGGCATCCTTAAATCTCCCACGGTGTTGCGGCAAAAGAACGGAGCAATCTGGGCATTTGAAGGCTGTTTTGATGGGGGTAGCGGATGTTGTATTGGATCGTGCACCCATGTATGGAACTATGCCCAGGCCATTCCCCACCTCTTCCCTCGCATGGAAAGAACCCTCAGGGAAACGGAATTTCTGCAGAGCCAGGCTGAAAGCGGGCACCAGAATTTTCGCTCGGCTCTACCCATCCAATTCACCGATCACAATTTCCATGCAGCTGCCGATGGCCAGTTGGGAGGTATCATGAAAGTCTACCGAGACTGGCGCATTTCGGGCGATACGGAATGGCTAATGACACTTTGGCCTGAGATAAAATCCAGTTATGAGTTTTGCTCTCAAAGCTGGGATCCGGATGGGATAGGAATACTGGTAGAGCCCCACCACAATACCTATGACATTGAGTTCTGGGGACCCGATGGCATGTGCAGCAGTATATACCTGGGAGCCACACAGGCCATGATTCATATGGCCAAAGTCCTGGGTGAGGATAATGAGGCTTATGCCTCCCTCCTGGATAAAGGAGTAGCCTATATGGAAAAGGAACTCTATAACGGGGAGTACTTTATCCAGCGTACCACCTGGAAAGGGCTTAGGACCCCTCCACCAGATGAACACCTCGAGGCGAACTGGAACATCAATTACAGCCAGGAGGCATATGATCTCTTGCAGAAGGAAGGCCCCAAATACCAGTATGGAAACGGGTGTCTGGCCGACGGAATCATTGGCTCCTGGTTCAATGCCGTAAGTGGATTGCCTGAATTCCTGGACCGGGAGAAGGTACAGAGCCACCTGGAATCGATACACCGCTACAACTTCCGAAGCGATCTCTCAGACCATGTGAATCCCCAGCGACCAGGATTCGGGGCAGGAAAGGATGGCGGGCTCCTGCTCTGTACCTGGCCCGGTGGGGATCAGCCTTCCCTGCCCTTTGTATACAGCAACGAGGTGTGGACCGGCATCGAGTACCAGGTTGCTTCCCACCTGATGATGCATGGCGAAGTGGAGAAAGGATTGGATATAGTAAAGGAAGTGCGCAGAAGGTACGACGGAACCATCCGGAATCCTTTCAACGAATATGAATGCGGACACTGGTATGCCAGGGCCCTCTCCTCTTATGCTCTTTTGCAGGGTCTAAGCGGTCTTTTCTACGATGCGGTGGATAAAACCCTCTACATCGACTCACAAATCGGCGATGATTTTCAATGTTTCCTCTCAACGGAAACTGGCTATGGACTGGCTGGACTCCGCCAAGGGGAACCCTTTCTGGAGGTCGTATTCGGCACCATTGATGTGGAACAGTTTAACAACAGGACCCCTTCCCGCTGAATCGGGATACAGTTCCTAAGAACGGCTTAGCTGGAATCCCGTTGGAGAAATACTGAAATCCACAAACCTGGCTTTAGCATTGGGGGGAGACAATTCCAGGTTCTTTTTGGCCTGCAGGGCGGCTTCCGCCGACTTGGCAAACATTAGAAGGTATCCTCCTCCTCCCGCTCCCAGGAGTTTGTAGCCCAGAAGGTAATCATCCACCCTCCTGGTGATCTCCTGTATTACCGGTGGATTGGTGCCCTGATCCAGTTGCTGGTTCAAGGCCCAGCTTATGGCCACTTTTTCAGCCAGACCCTGGTAATCATTCCCCAGGATGGAGTCGAATGTTTCCCTGGCATGCAGCTTCATCTCCCTGAAAATCTGAAGGTGGGAGGATGAATTCAGGAACATGGCCTTGACAATTTCGCCCAGGATATCCCTGGCCACCCGGGTCACGCCTGTATAGTACAAAAGCATCATTTCCCGGGTTTCGTGATTTCTAAAGAGCTGTTCGGGCAACCACTTGATGGCGGGATACTGTTTGATGCCGGATTCCGTCTCCAGCAACTTAACCCCATTAAAGATCCCCCCGAACTGGTCCTGCCAGCCTCCTCCTGTGGTCAGCATTTGTTCCAGAATCAATGTGCGGTATGAAATTTCATGTTTGTCCCAACTAAGTCCGCAAAATTCACTCAGGGTACCCAGTACCGTGGCTGCCAGGTTTGAACTGGTTCCCAGTCCCGATCCCTTGGGTATGGCAGACAGCAGGGATATCTCAATGCCACAGCCAAATTCTTTCATCTGGGAGGCCAGGTTGGGATATAAGTTGCCTGAGAAACGGGGACCAAAGCCCGCAAGGACCAGGGCCGCCTTGGGAATGGAGAAACCTCCACCCAGCTGGTCATAGGTGTGAAGCTCCTCGAAGCTTTCCACCTCCAGCTTCTCTCCCAGATCGATGGAACGCAGTACAATTCTCGGCTCCTCAATGGGTCTGGCATAGACCTGCAGAGGGAGCTGTCCGTTCAATTCTACAGAAAGGTTGACCACCTTCCCTCCCTCCATGATACAAAAGGGGGGAGTGTCTGTCCATCCTCCGGCCAGGTCAAGACGTACCGGACTCCTGCCCCAGAGGATCTGATCGTCCAGAAGGTTCCTCACTGGATTGACCGGGTCCGAAAGCAGAGTGCTTATCATCTCTTCCCTTAAAATCCCGAAGGCTTCCTTCTCCTTTTCCGAGGCCTGAACCTTGTTTCCATAGACCCTTGCACGAAACATGGCATCGTTAATCCTTTTTATCACAGGCTCCCCGGAGCTTAGCTCTGCAGGAAGTTCCAGTCCCGACTCCCTGTAATCGACTGAAGTCTTTTCAAGGTCGAGGTAGTAAAAAATGCTCTTTTGATGATTCCCTGCCAGTTTGGGAAGGGTCAGATTCTTCAGTTCGCGGCGCTGTGCATACAGGCTTTGTGCATCGGCCTTTTCGGATAGTTCCCTGGCAGAAAGCCTTGGCTTAGTATTCCAGAGATCTGGATCCATGGTCCTGCCCAGAAGGAAATCCAGCATTCCGGGAATTTCCTCCTTCGTCACAACCGGGAAGAGGGGCAGCTCGTAAAGAGAGATATCTGGCTCAAAACCTGCGTCGCCAGGTTCAATGTTCCGCTCTTTCATCCATTGGGCCAGGGGCCGGTTCATCCAGTGCTCTCCCTCTTCCACTGTGTCTTTGAACAGGTCTTCAAATCCATAGCTCCTGATGCAGTAAGAGTCAAAGCCCAGTGGGACAAAGTCCAGACAGATATGTGCCGGCAGATCGATCTTCAATTGGTTATCAGGAATGCCTGTCAGAATATGATGATGACTAAGTTTCCATGTCTTGGGAATAAAAGAGTTCTCGATCCAAATATGGTGATGTTCACTGCCAAAACTCACATGGATATCTGCATTTTGCTGAAAAATGGAAGGATGGTGGTCCGATTCACGGGCAAATTTTAAACGCTGATCTGTGACCCTGTTCTGGAGCCTGAGTGAGGATGAGATCAGCTCACTGTTGCTGCCAAAATGGTAGAACTCTCCTTCATGCAAAGGATGCAGCTTTACAGTCAATTCCCCCAGGTCCGGGTCGGCCGAATCCGACTCATTGCCAAATGCGGTGAGCATATCGCTGTAGAGATCATAAAAGCGCGGGCCAGGTCCGGAAAAGTTTTGAGCCTTCTCGTCCCAACCAGCTTTTTTCATCAGTTTCAGGGTGGCATGGGCATTCATCAATACAATCCCCGAGTCCATCAGATAATAATACTCCTGGGCATGTTCCCTGAGAAGCTCTGTAGAAGGCTTCTGCTTTACAAAAGATAGCTGGTCCTGGTGTTCACGGCGGCTGAAGAAAACTCCGTGCCGCGAAGCAACATCATCCTCCACCCAGATCCCAAACACCAGCACATCCGCCTCAGGAAGATTCTGGAAGCGGTCCGACGAAAGGAACATCACATCCCCGCTGCCTACCAGAAGGGAATATGTATCCGGTGCATTGTCAAGAATTCTTTCGTAGTATCCGGACTGAAAATCCAGCAGTTTCTGATCCAGATGCTGACCTTTGGACCAGCGAAATACGGGCATGGGCAACAGCGATTTCCCGTAGGGAGCATAGGCCGGAAGCCGGCGGCTCTCTCCCCCTGAGTGGATCACCATACGCTGTCCGGCTGCCAGCCAGTCTTGCAGGGAACCTTTAAAGCCTGATTTCTTATAAGCCGACCAGAGAATGTGGGCCGTACCTCCCCCGGAACCCACCTTTGTACCAGCCGGATCTGAATCACAGAACCAGGTTTCAGGATTCCGTTTCTCAAGCTCATGAAATAGCGGCGGCATTCCTGCCGGAAGGCTGATCAGCTTCTGGATGCTCATAATGGTCTATTCTCCAACAATGGGAGTCAGTACTATGTTCCTGTAACTCACCTTACCATGATCGCCCTGCAGCAGGATGGGACCGGGTGAAAACTGATCGGAGCTAAGAGCACCCCCGGTTACTCCCTTCACCGGCTGATTGTCGATGATTTTCTTGCCATTCAGCTTAACGGTAACATGCCTTTGGTAGAGGGTAATGTCCATAAGCTGCCATTCTCCCGCGGGCTTTTCCGCAGCCTCAGAAGGAGTGATCCTGCTGTACAGACCACCCATGTTATGAGAATCCAGGTCTTTTCCGTAACTGTCCATCACCTGAATTTCGTAGATGCCGCGCAAATATACCCCGCTGTTGCTCCCTTTGGGCACATTGACCTCCAGGGTCAGGTTGAAATCTTCGAAAGTGGCTTTGGTCCGCAGGTTTCCGTAAGCGATGTGGTCCTCCCCTTCCTTCTGTACAGGGTTGTTGACCATGACTCCGTCTGTGGCCTTCCAGCCGCTCACAACACCTTCATCTGCCAGCTCCCAGTTATCCAGATCCTTGCCGTTAAATAGTTCTACCGGATCTCCGAACATGGATTTTTTAAGTTTAGGAGCTTCTCCTTCGGGAGGGATCCGCTTCCCGGTAAAAGAAACTGATTCGACTCCCACTCCATCCCTGTTGGGAAAGTTGGCTACTCCTTCGATCCTGTCCGCACTGTTTTTGTAGACTTCAAACCAGTAAACGGGATGAAGCTTCCTGCTTGTCCCGTCCGCCTTCGTCCTGCTTATATCACGGCCTCGCACCAGCAGAAGCTGGTCGCCTGCAACCATGGCATATTCGACGGGTTCCACACTGCCCCAACGCCATAGCATGTGAGCATCAAGAAATCCCTTTTCCTGGGTAAGCTCCAGCCATCCAGCCGAGTTGTTGTCATAGTCGAGAGTGAGGGCCCACATTCCAAGGAAGGGCTCCGCCGACGACTCCTGTGCAATAGACTGGAAAGATAAAGCGCAAAAAACTGCCATCAAGAGCAAGGCAAAATAATTTCGTGTTTTCATGGATATTGAGTTTTAAGTTTACAGCCAGGCTGTGAGGATCAGTAAAGGTACTTTTTTGACTACAATCTCAAAAGGGATGGGCCAGGGGATGTGAATAAAAAAGCTCCGGGACAGTTACATTTTGTATTAATATTAGCTTAAGTTTCACAGCATCACTTTGCTGTAGCAATAGCATGCAACGAAGATCTTTCATAAAATCCTCCTCGGTTGCCCTTGTGGGAGTCGGGGCCCTGGCTCTTGCGAGACCCCCTGAGGAAAGGCGGATCCTGGAAACTTATTGCCCTACTCTCTCATTAAATGCTTATAGTTTCAACGATGCCTTGCTGAAGGGGGAAATGAGTCTGGAACAACTTTTCCAGTTTGCAGCTGAGACCGGCTTTGCCGCAGTGGATCTGACAGCTTACTATATTCCAGGTTATCCGGTGACTCCCTCCGACGAATTGCTGTATGAAATCAAACGAAAAGCCTTCCGGAAGGGCATCTCTTTTTCGGGCATAGGCGTCAGAAACGACTTCACTGTACTGGATCGGGAGAAACTTGCCGGAGAGATTGAACATGTGAAGGAATGGATTGTAGCTGCATCCAAGTTAGGAGCACCCAATATCAGGGTATTTGACGGCAAAGCCAAAGATGGGGGCACTGCCGCAAATACTATTCGGAAACAGGTGGTGGATGCATTTCGGGAGTGTTCCTTGTTTGGATCCAGGTTCGGAGTTAACGTAGCCTTTCAGAATCATCACGATTTTCTTATTTCAACGGAGGACATCATAGATATTCTCAAGAGGGTCGATTCAGATTGGTTTGGCCTGATGCTGGACACAGGGAGTGTAGCTGGGTCAAATCCCTACCTCGAAATTGAGAAACTGATACCTTATGCAGTAACCTGGCAAGTAAAGGAGAATGTCCGGGTAGGAGGAGATACTGTCCCGCTTGATATCCCCAGGTTGATGGCTCTTATTCATAAGGGATCCTACCAGGGTTTCCTTCCGCTGGAGACACTGGGCGAAGGCGATCCGAAAGAGAAGGTTCAAAGCTTGTACAACAAGGTCACTAAATACATGTAGGAGAGAATTAAAATACTTCCCCGAGCTGGAAGTAGATGCCCATTTACGATGCAAATCGAATTTTTAGTAACTTATCCACATGCAATGCACCAGGTATATATCAAAGCTGATCGTCATGGCCATGCTCCTATTTTCAATGGCTGATGCGATGTGTCAGAATCAACAGGAATCCTACACCAGACATCGTGCTGAAATTGGATTTGGCTTTACTTTTATTCCCTTAGCCGGCGAACTGGAAGATACGGATGCAAGGGGGCTGTTCATCCCTGCTGTCAGACTGGATTACTTTTTCCGCATGCTCCCCAGGTGGGAGATTGGTTTTATGGGAAATTATGAGATCGATCATTATATGATTGTGGATGAGCAGATTGAAATAGATCATGCCGTGGTTCTTGCCCTGGTGGGGATGTTCAAAATCACCGACCATTGGGGAGTATTTACAGGAGGTGGAGCTGAAATATTGCCCCAGCTTACAAGGGGGATTTTCAGGCTTGGAACCGAGTATACCATCGACCTTAAGAAAAACTTTGCCCTGGTTCCTAAACTCTTCCTCGATTTCAGGGGGAATTACCTTACCTGGTCCGCTGCCTTAACTATCGCAAAAAAATTCTGAATTAATACTCCGGATCCCATCCATCTGTAAGTTGTGGTTTATGCCACTCACGATGGGTATAAGCAGCTGCTTCTTCCCTGACCGGCTTCCGGTCTTTCTCCTCCAGCAGATCCCTGTTTTCAGCCAAAGTGTGCCAGCGTGCCGATAGTTCCTGAACCAATTCCGGGTGCTCTCCTGCCAGGTTATGCTGCTCAAAGCGGTCTGAATCCATGTGGTAAAGCTCCCACTGACTTCCGTAAAAACTGACTACCTTCCACTCCCCTTTCCTCAGGGCCCGGCAGGAGCCAAAACGGAAGTAGAGCTCCTCATGCGGCTCGCGTACTTCGCCTTTGAACAAGGGAAGCAGGGATTTGCCCTGCAAAGGCTGCAGACCTTCCCTTTCGGGATAGGTGGCTCCCGACACCTCCAGGCAGGTGGCCATCACATCGATCAGGTGGCCGGGACTTCTCTCCCATTGTCCCTCCCTCGCTATATGCCCCGGCCAGTGGACCACCAGGGGGGAGGAGATACCTCCCTCGTGCTGTGTTTGTTTATAGTGCAGCAGAGGGGTGTTGCCCACCGTGGCCCAGCTTGCATCGTATAGCAGGAAGGAGCCTCCCTCCCAGGGTGGCGTCTCCAGGTTCCTGCTTCTTTCAAAGGGACAGGCTCCATTGTCGGAACAGATCATGATGAGGGTATTTTCCATCACACCTTTCTCTTCCAGGTAGTGTACCAGCCGTCCAATGTTCTGGTCCACGCGATCCACCATAGCCGCAAACACGCTCATACGAAAACTTTCAAATTCCTGTTGCTTCCGGGAAAGCGAGTCCCATGGGTTCATATGATCCGGCAGAGGTGGGAGGGCTAAAGAGGATTCGAAAATGCTCAGAGCCTGCTGACGGGCATACCTCTCTTCCCTGATCCGGTCCCAACCCATGTCATAGACTCCCAGGTATTTTTCTATTTCCTCCCGGGGTGCCTGGAGGGGATAATGGGGTGCATTGAAGGCCACATAGTGAAAGAAGGGCTTCCCGCTGGCCAGGGCCTCATCCAGGAATTCCAGGGAATAATCCACATTGGCATCGGTGGTATAAAAGTCCTCATCAAAGTCGGTCCAGGGCTCACCGTTGTATCTGAAGGTGCTGTCTCCCCTAAAGAAATCTGTGGCCCCGGAGAGGTGTCCCCAGTAACGTTGAAATCCAAAATCAGTGGGCTGTTTATGAAGGTGCCACTTACCCGCCATGGAGGTAAAATAGCCGGACAAGCCCAGGACTTCGGCTATGGTGGTGGCCCTTACCAGGCTCTCATCCCCTGCCTGGGTGCAATAAAGCCCGGTAAGCAGGGAGACCCTTGAGGAATGGCACTTGGCCGTATTGT
>Ga0316190_10004323_pt1 | contig 10334 bp, 8 predicted proteins | sample Eddworburrow2_MG_FD_204929 | JGI IMG/M metagenome (GOLD analysis project Ga0316190, IMG submission 204929) | Coastal sediment microbial communities from Maine, United States - Eddy worm burrow 2 | ecosystem: Environmental > Aquatic > Marine > Coastal > Sediment | place: USA: Maine | collected... | reverse complement strand
TTATAGCTGCCGATTGCACTTTTTTTCATGAGAAAGCTCTTATTCCTTATACTCTTTTACCCCACAATTTACCTTTGTTCACAAACTGAAAACATTGTTATTCAGTGGGATATGGGCAGTGCCCGGCAAAGCTTTTCTCATGCATTATACGAGGACGGAGAGAATACGTTACCATATTTGTCCAGAAAAATCGCATGGCCCTCCCGGGGAATGCTGCCAGTGGTAAGATTGGAGGTCAAAGGAAGCACCAAAATTGAAGCCCCTTACCTTGAGGGAATCAACTATTCTCATGTGAAAGAGGATCCCCTGCTTGAGTACTCCCTGGTCCGGGAATCGGGCTCTGCTTTTGTATTGGTAAAGGTCCTGCCATACACCAGCTTGCCGGGTGGAAGCATTGAAAGGGTGGATCGTTTTGAGATTCATCTGGAGGCCGAGCCCGCAATGGCCCCCCTAAGAATCGAAAGCACTGGCAGTTGGACTGAACATTCCTTGCTTGCGTCGGGCAACTGGTTCCGGGTTTCAGTGGAAAAGAGCGGGATACATAAACTCTCCTATGAGCAGTTGAGTGCTCTGGGCCTTCAGAACCCTTCCACAGTCAGGGTCTTTGGCCGTGGTGCCGAACTGCTTCCGGAAAAATTTTCCGAAGGATATACTGACGACCTGAATCCGCTCCCCATTTACAAGTACACTGGAAGCGACGGTACTTTTGGTCCGGGCGACCACATTCTGTTTTACGCCCAGGGTCCCATTAGCTGGGAATATGATGAGACAGCCAGCATGTATCTCCACCAGCCTCATCCCTATTCCAGAAAGGGTTATTACTTCCTGACAGACGGACAGGGTCCTTCCGATGTGCCGGAAGATGTGGTGCTAAGCGCTTCACCCCCAAGCCAAACGGTAACTTCCTATGATTACAGGGATCAGGTGGAAGACGAGACATACAATCTGATCCATTCGGGAAGAGAATGGTATGGTGACCTGTTCAGTGTGAACCTGAGCGGGAACTACCCCTTTGAGATTCCCGGTTTGATCCAGGAAGAAGCACTCGGCGTGAGCGTAAGTGCTGCTGCACGTTCGGGGACTGTTTCAACCTACTCGGTAAGTGCCAACAATGATCTCCTGGGTACCCTGAATATCAGCGGGACAGATCTGAGTCATTACACAGCCATTTATGCTTATGAGGACAGCAGGCAGTTCTCCTATCTGGCCGACCAGGACCAGGTGACCATCTCGCTTACTTACAATCGGCCGGATGCCAATTCGGAAGGCTGGCTCAACTACATTACCCTGAACGCAAGATCCAATCTCTCTCTTACAAGCCATGAATTGACCTTCAGGGATGCCCGTTCCGTCTCCCCGGGAAGCATCAGCCAGTTCAGGCTGGGAAATGCTGATGCCAACACCCTGATCTGGGAGATCACCGATCCTGGAAATCCCGGAAATATTCCCTTTACTCTCTCTGGCTCAGAGGCACAGTTTGCGCTTGAAACCCATATGCACAGGGAGTTTGTCGCCTTTCGTCCGCAGGGGGACTATCCTGTCCCCGGATTCTCAGGGGAAGGTGAGGGCCCTGTGGATAACCAGGACCTGCATGGCCTGGATCACCCGGCTTTGCTCATAATTACTACAGAAACTCTGCTTGAGGAGGCCAACAGGCTGGCTGATTTTCGCAGACAAAACGACGGTCTGGAGGTGGCCGTGGTTCTGCAGCAAGAGGTATTTAATGAGTTTTCGTCCGGGACACCCGATGTTTCGGCCCTGCGTAACTTTATGAAAATGTTTTACGACCGCTTTGGTGCAGCCGGATCCCCCTGTAAATATCTCCTCCTTTTTGGCGACGGATCGTACGATAACAAGGGAAGCGACAATCTCACCAACAATACCAACCTGATTCTCACCTATCAGAGTGAAGAATCCTTATCCCCTACCCGATCCTACGTAAGCGATGATTATTACGGATTGCTGGATACAGACGAAAACATGTACGATGGCCTGCTCGATATTGGGATCGGCCGTCTCCCGGTCTCCAGCCTTAAAGAAGCGACCGACCAGGTTGACAAGATTATTGGCTACTCTTTGCCAGACAAACAGGGAGAGTGGAGGAATCAAATCTGTTTTATAGGAGATGACGAAGACAACAATATTCACATGCAACAGGCCGATGAACTGGCCAGATATGTGGAGGATTATCATCCGGCTTACAACATCAACAAAGTTTACCTCGATGCCTATCCCCAGGAGAACCTGACCACTGGACCCTATTACCCCGATGTGAACAGGGCATTTAATGACCAGGTAAACCGCGGCGCTCTGATCGTCAATTACACCGGTCACGGTAGCACCCAGGGGCTGGCCCATGAAAAGATCATCACCATCAACGATATTCTTTCCTGGACCAACAAGGACAGGCTGCCCTTATTTATGACTGCTACCTGTGAATTCAGCAGATATGATGAATACAACCGCTCTGAAGATCTGGAAGTGACCTCTGCCGGGGAGGAGGTCCTTTTAAGCAGTTACGGAGGGGGTATCGGACTTTTTACCACTACTCGTCTGGTCTATTCGGGACCTAACCATGCATTGAATGAAAGGTTTTACGAGGTGGTGTTTTCCAAGGATGCAAATCTTCAAAACTACAGCCTGGGCGACATCATCATCTTCAGCAAAAACAACACAGGTGCTGGCATCAACAAGCGCAACTTCACCCTGCTGGGCGATCCCTCACTGAAACTTTCCTACCCCCAAATGCGGGTGGTAACCGACTCGGTCAACGGAGTCCCTGCTTCTGGGACTGCCGATTCTCTTTCCGCTTTCCAATGGGTGACAGTATCCGGACATATTGAAAATGAGGCAGGTGCGCTGATGAATGATTTTTCGGGAATGGTCAACCCGAAGGTCTACGATAAGGAAAAAAAGGTGGAAACGCTTTCAAATGATGGATATCCTGTATTCAACTACAATGCCAGGAACAGCATTCTTTATAGTGGTGAAGCCACGGTAGACCAGGGGAGATTCAGTTTTGGCTTTTATGTTCCCAAAGACATCAACTATGCCTATGGGCCGGGGAAAATATCTTACTACGGCAGCAACGCTGAAACCGATGCTAATGGTTTCTATGATGATTTTCTGGTTGGGGGTTTTGGTACGGATAATGTCACCGATAATGAACTCCCGAAGGTGGATCTGTTTATGAACGATTCCTTTTTTGTCTCCGGAGGAATCACCGACGGGAATCCGGTACTCCTGGCCTATGTGTCGGACAATTACGGGATCAACACCACCGGGAACGGCATTGGACATGATCTGACGGCCATAATGGATGATGAGAGGATCAATGCCATCATTCTGAACGAATTTTACCAGGCCAACACCAACAGCTACAATTCCGGAGTGATCCGCTATCCCTACAGCCAACTTGAGCCCGGGCCCCACCGGATAATCCTGAAAGTCTGGGATATTCACAACAATTCCACCGAAGCCAGCATCGATTTTGTGGTCATGGACTCGGAGGAGATGCTGATGGATCAGATAAGCAACTATCCTAATCCCTTCTTCGACCGAACCTGGTTCAGTATTTCCCACAACCGTCCCGATCAGGAATTAAGGCTGGTACTGAGCATCCATGATCTCTCCGGTGCCCTGGTCAGAATAATCGATACCAGGGTCTATTCGCCCGGTTACAGGCTGGAGCCGGTAGAATGGGACGGAAGCTCTTCGGGAGGATTCCCCATGGGAGGAGGAGTGTATATTTACAGGGCCACCCTGAGTACCGACCAGGGAGAAGTAGCATCCTCCTCGGGGAAACTGATTATATCGCGCTAATAACATGAAAAAAAGACCTTTTTATATACTAAATCAGATCCCTTCACGTACTAGTAAGATACGGGTCAGGCCCGGCTTAAATCATATTATTAGATTATATTTGCAGACCAAATTTATGGAGATGATTACAGGAGTAAGAGCAGGATTAATTGCATTATTGACTGGGGCGTTCATGCTGATTTCCACAGTAGCACAGGGACAAATTTCCACCGGTGAACTTGGAGGTGCTGAATTGAATGCCATTCAGACAGCCGTACCCTTTTTGTCCATTGCTCCCGATTCAAGAGCAGGAGCCATGGGTGATGTGGGTGTGGCCTCTACGCCCGATGTGAACTCCCAGCACTGGAACATAGGTAAATATGCTTTCCTGGATAGCAAGGGTGGATTTGCCATCTCCTACACCCCCTGGCTCAGGAATCTGATCCCCGATATTAACCTGGCCTATCTTACAGGATTCTTCAGAATAGATGAACAACAGGTGATCTCTACCTCCCTGCGCTACTTCTCCCTGGGAAACATCACCTTTACCAACATTGACGGAAGTTTCGCCGGACAGTACAATCCCAACGAATTTGCAGTAGATGCAGGATATTCCAGGCTTTTTACCGATAACTTTTCAGGAGGGATCGCTTTCCGCTTCATCCGCTCCGACCTGACCAGCGGCCAGGCCACTTCCGACGGACAGGATACCAAGGCCGGAATCTCCTTTGCGGCCGACCTGGGCTTTTATTACCAGAACCAGGTGGATGTGGGATCCAGCGATGGAGAATGGGCCGCAGGGATCAGCATGACAAACATGGGTACTCCCATCTCTTATACAGTCGATGCCGATAAAACTCCCATCCCCACCAACCTGAGGCTTGGGGGTCGCTTCAGCTACAACATCGACGAATATAACACCATTTCTTTCCACGCGGATCTGAACAAGCTTCTGGTACCTACTCCCCCTAAATTGGGTCCCAATGCTGACTCAACTGATCAGGTGGTGGTCAGGGGGAAAGAGCCTCCGGGATCCACGGTCCTGGGCATGGTTCAGTCCTTCTATGATGCACCGGGAGTGCCGCGTGACGATGGTAGCTATAGTGTCTTTGCAGAAGAGATGCATGAGATCGCCTACAGCCTGGGGCTTGAATACTGGTACAGAAACCAGTTCGCAGTCAGGACCGGTTATTTTCATGAACACTCCAGCAAGGGCAACCGAAAGTATTTTACAGTGGGTGTCGGACTAAAGCTTAATGTTTTTGCCCTGGACTTTGCCTACCTGGTTCCCACCAACGGACAGAGCAGTCCGCTGGCCAATACACTGAGGTTCACCCTTGGGTTTAACTTTGCAGACCTGGATCTTTAACATCCATGACTTTTCGGATAGGTTTCGGATATGATGTGCACTGCCTTGAAGAGGGGATCCCCTTCTGGCTGGGAGGGATTGAAATCCCGCATCACAAGGGAGCCCTGGGCCATTCCGATGCCGATGTGCTGATTCATGCCATTTGCGATGCCATGCTTGGGGCGGCTGCCCTGGGCGATATCGGCAGCCATTTCCCCGATACCGACAAGTCCTACAAGGGCATATCCAGCATGGTATTGCTGCAGAACTGCATGGAACTTCTTCGTTCCGAAGGGTATGAGATAGGCAACATCGACAGCACCATCTGCCTTCAAACTCCAAAAGTGATGCCCTATATCAAGCAAATGAGAGAGCAGATTGCCGGGCAGCTGGGCATCAACGAGACGCAGCTTAGTATAAAAGCCACCACCGAAGAGGGCCTGGGATTCACCGGAAAAGAAGAAGGTGTCTCGGCCTATGCAGTTGTGCTTATTCAGGCAAGTCCCTGATAAGCGCTAAGACCCTTTGCATCCCCATCATTGAAATTTGTGTTGAAATCCCAGGGCATTGTCCAGTGATAATAATAGTTATATTTGTGTTACGCAATTCACAGAAAAAGTTTTGGCAGAGCGAAAAAAAACATTGGTCCTGGGTGCAAGTCCTAACCCGGTGAGGTTTTCACACAAAGCTGTGAAAAGCCTTTTACGTCATGATCAAGAGGTCGTTGCTGTCGGCTTCAGGGAAGGTCTGATCGTGGAAGAAAAGATCCTGACCGGACATCCACCCATCGAAGATGTGCATACGGTCTCCATCTATATCGGCTCGTCCAGGCAAACAGATTACTACGACTACATCTTCTCTCTGAAACCAGAACGGGTAATCTTCAATCCCGGAACCGTCAATCCGGAATTTATGGGCCGGCTGAAGCAGGCAGGCATCGAACCGGTTAGCGAATGCATGCTGGTGATGCTCAATGACGGAGAATACTAAGGGCCATGGAAGGCATTTACAATCTGAAAGAACTCCAGGAGATTATTGAGAATGAAAAAGGAGTCCTTCTCTATTTTTCCAGCGATACCTGTTCTGTATGCAAGGTGCTTAAACCCAAAGTGGCGGATCTGCTTCAGGAGCACTTTCCACTTATGAAAGTCCTTTATGTGAATACTGAACTAAGCCCTCTGATTTCAGGACAGTTCAGGGTATTTACCATACCGACCATCCTCATAAGCTTTGAGGGCAGGGAGCAGGCCCGTATCAGCAGGAATATCAGCCTTCACCAGCTGGAAGAGTCCCTCTCGAGACCCTATTCCCTGGTATTTGAGCAATAATGCCTGGCTTCGCCCCGGTTAAAGACTATCAATCAGCTTGTCATCGACCAGGTTCGGGACAGTCACCTTCAGCAAGGGGCTTCGTTCCATCTCCCTTTTGATGGCCCTGATGGCCCCCTCATTCCTGGCCCAGCTTCTTCTGGCAATGCCATTGTTTACATCCCAGTGCAGCATGGAAGTCAGTCTTCGGTCCGCCTCCGCGGATCCATCCAGCAGCATTCCAAATCCGCCATTGATCACCTCTCCCCAGCCTACACCTCCGCCATTGTGTAGTGAGACCCAGGTGGCACCCCGAAAGGCATCCCCGATCACATTGTGAACAGCCATATCGGCTGTAAACGCCGATCCGTCATAAATATTGGAGGTCTCACGGTAAGGAGAATCGGTCCCCGACACATCGTGGTGGTCCCGGCCCAGCACTACCGGTCCCGAGATCTTACCTTCACGAATGGCCCGGTTAAAGGCCTTAGCTATGGCCGTGCGACCTTCGCTGTCGGCATAGAGGATCCTGGCCTGTGAGCCCACCACCATCCGGTGGCTCTCCGCCTCCCTGATCCAGTGCAGATTGTCCTCCATCTGGCCCCTGATCTCAGTGGGAGCCTCTGCCAGCAACTGTTCCAGCACCTCAGCGGCAATACGGTCCGTAGTTGACAGGTCAGCCGGATCCGAGGAGGTGCAGACCCATCTGAAAGGTCCGAACCCATAGTCGAAGAAAAGGGGTCCCATGATCGCCTGCACATAGGACTGGTACCTGTAGTTCCCATCCTTTGCGAAGACTTCGGCCCCTGCCCTGCCCGATTCCAGCAGGAAGGCATTCCCATAATCCCAGAAATACATCCCCTTCTCCACAAGGCCGTTCACAGCCTTCACATGTCTTCGCAGGGAGGCATAGACAGCCTCTTTAAAGCCCCCGGGCTCCTCAGCCATCATCCTCCTGGCCTCTTCAAAACTTATTCCTGCCGGATAGTAGCCGCCGGCAAAGGGATTGTGAAGGGAGGTCTGATCCGACCCCAGGTCCACCTGCACATCATTTTCAAGGAAATACTCCAGCAATTCCACCACATTTCCATCATAGGCCAGCGAAACAGCCTCCTTCCCCGCACGGGCTTTTTCCAGTCTTTGAGTCAGAATTCCCAGGTCGCTATATACCTCATCCACCCAGCCCTGGGAGTGGCGAACCGCCGTGGCCTTCGGATTCACCTCCGCCACCACGCAGATTCCTCCGGCTATGACTGTGGCTTTGGCCTGGGCTCCTGACATGCCTCCCAGACCCGAGGTCACAAACACCTTTCCCCCGAGACCAGCGTCTCCATCCTTCAGCTTCAACCTTCCTGCATTCATCACGGTGATGGTGGTTCCATGCACGATTCCCTGGGGACCAATGTACATGAAGGAGCCTGCGGTCATCTGGCCATACTGGCTTACGCCCAGGGCATTCATCTTTTCATAATCGTCCTGTCCCGAATAATTGGGAATTACCATGCCATTGGTCACCACCACCCTGGGAGCTTCCCTGTGAGAAGGGAAAAGGCCCATGGGGTGTCCCGAATAGAGCACCAGGGTCTGCTCGTCGGTCATTTCAGCCAGGTACTTCATGGCCAGACGATACTGGGCCCAGTTCTGGAAGACAGCTCCGTTCCCGCCATAGGTAATCAATTCATCGGGATGCTGAGCCACTGCGTGGTCAAGGTTGTTGGATAACATCAGCATGATGGATGCTGCCTGTATGGAACGATGGGGATATGCCTCCAGGTGGCGGGCCGAAATGGGGTAGTCCGGCTTATAGCGATACATGTATATTCTTCCAAAGCGGTCCAATTCAGCTGCAAACTCCTCAATCACTGCAGCATGGTGCTCTACAGGTATGTACCTGAGGGCATTGCGCAGGGCCAGCTTCTTTTCCTCCGGGGAAAGCACATCCCTGCGCTTCGGAGCATGATTCAGTTCCGGATCAAAGGGTTTTTCAGCGGGCAGCTCCCGGGGGATCCCTGCGAGGATGGCTGCTTTAAATTCTTCTGCATTCATTGCTTAGGCTTTATCGATAGGCAAAATTACAAATTTCAAGAGGTCCTGAGGAATGAACGTGGAAGGTTGTATAACACATCACTAATGTCTCTTAATCCACTGGAATATAGCAGGTGGAGCGTGTCCCAAACCACCGTTTCCTGTTCCTGGCCACCAAATTGTAAACTGCGTCCCTGATAAAAGGTGGAACCAGGAAAAATATCCCAAGGAGGGGCCATGGAAATCGAAGCCTCATGGCAATGCGGAGAACAGCTGCAGATCTCAGATATATGCCTCCGTTTACATCCAGAACCACTGTTTTAGCCTCCAGATCGTTGCCTTCAATCCCATCTTCCAGGGCCTGAAATCTGAATCGCTTTCTCCTGTCGTTTCGAATCACCCACCTGACTGTGGCACTGCAAAGATTGCAGTAGCCGTCGTAGCTGATAATGCGGGATTTCTTCATATTCTATAGTTCCGGGATTTGTTCCCGGATCATCCGGGCCAGGTCGGCCGAGAACTGCATGGCGGAATTGTGATCAAGGTGGCTGCCGTCGTAAGTCTGGTAGTCCCCGGGGTTTACATCGATCCAGATCCCTCCGGCTTCAAGAAAACGATTCCTGACTGCACTCTCTGAAAAGCCTCCCCGGATCTCTTCGAACTGCCTGATGGTATAAGAGGCCGGGGGACGAAATCCCACTACTTGAATTCCATGGGAGCTCCACTTCTCCACAAAGACCATGAGTCCCTCAATTACCTCTTCGCTTACCGGGTCACCCTCGAAAAGCGTTCTGTATGATTTGGCCGCATTCATAGTATCGGGTTGCACCCACCAGGTCTCTACCCAGCCATTATCGTGATAGAGGATCCTTTTGTTCTGTGTTTTGGATATACCGAGGAGCTTTTCCGATAGTTCGATGATGCCGTAGGGAGCAAAGTACTCCTCCAGCCAGCTTAAGTAAACCGTTTGTACCACACTCTTTCCGGCCCTGCCGATCTCGTAGTGGTAGTGCGGACTCCTGGCCGTTTTCCTGGTCAGGGAATGGGGCGTGATACCCAGCACAATCATCTGCAAGGGTGAGCTTCTGTCAATCCTCCGCTCTATGCCTTCCATATAGTCCTTTCCATAGCCATTGGCCCAATAAGCATAATTGTAGGCGCTGCGCCCCTCCAGCTCAGCAGCAAAATGTGCTGGAGAAATGCCCCGGAACACCCTGGAATCGCCACCAAAAACAATGTCATAGGTCTGGGTGTTTCTGCTCTTGATGGTCCAGTGACGGTTCTTTTTAATGGTCTCAGTATCCATCTCATCCCTGAGCAAATAGAAGGGAAGGGACAGCAGGGCCGCCAGCAGAAAGAGGTATGGGATCCGTCTTTTAGGCATGGTCAGAACTGAAAGTAGATAAATACATTGCCTTCTCCCCGCAGGTAAATGCAAGCCAAAAGCATAATAAGCACATAGCCCATATCGGCAATGCGCTGAAAGCGTAGCGGAAGGCTCAGGTGGAGCTTGAACCTGAAATAGGTGATCAGCTCAATGAGCAGGCTCACCGTGAGCCAGACCAGTCCGTTCCTGATCTCTGTGCTCATGACAAATTCTCCTTCCCAGGGCGTGAACATATCCTGCAATATCTTGAGCGCATCTCCTGCGCTTTCTGCCCGGAAAAAGACCCATCCCACCAGCACCAGTACATTGGTAAGCAGGATGGAAATTAAGATTCCTCCGGGCAATCGTTTCAGGAACCTGGGCCAGTTTGTAATCCGTTCTATGGTAATATACAGGGCATGCAGGGCTCCCCAGATAATGAAGGTCCAGGCTGCCCCGTGCCACAAGCCACTGACCACCATAGTGA
>Ga0316190_10004320_pt1 | contig 10337 bp, 10 predicted proteins | sample Eddworburrow2_MG_FD_204929 | JGI IMG/M metagenome (GOLD analysis project Ga0316190, IMG submission 204929) | Coastal sediment microbial communities from Maine, United States - Eddy worm burrow 2 | ecosystem: Environmental > Aquatic > Marine > Coastal > Sediment | place: USA: Maine | collected... | reverse complement strand
CACGAAGCGCACTTCAACGAAGTCGACTATCAGGCATGGGTAGCCTACGGGAGCGTGCAACCCGTCTTCGTGCTTCGCTACGACGGGGTGCCGATCATTTCGGTATACGAGAACCCCGATTAGGTGGAGGGCCCGCCGGCCTTGTCGATGCCCGCGCGCGCCTTGTTCATCAGCGCGATTAGGCTCTCGACGATACCGATGATCACGTAGGCGGCGAGCAACCAAACCAGTGCCATCGAAGGGTGTATCGTCAGAGCGATCCATACCGTCACGCCAATCGCCACCGAGATGAACAGCACCGTTCGCCAGTTCAGTTGCAGGTCTTTGAAAGAGCGGAACGGCATTGCGCTCACCATGAAGAGCGAGAGCGTGACCACGAGCACCGAAATCAGAAAGGGCGAAAACGGGAGCTTTCCGGTCAACGTGTTTGCAACCACGATCGAGATCAAGATGCCGGCCGCGGCTGGGATCGGCAGCCCCTGAGTGTACTTGCCCGGCGCATGCGGGCGGCCGTCGTCCCCGGTTGCGTTGACGTTGAAGCGCGCGAGCCGAACCGCGCCTGATGCGACGAACACGAAGCCGACCAGCATTCCGCCTGTGCCGAGCTCGGCGAGCGACCAGTGGTAAACGAGGATCGCCGGCGCAACGCCAAAGGAGATCACGTCGGCGAGAGAGTCGAGCTGCACCCCGATGGCAGTCTGTGTCTTGGTCAGGCGCGCAACTCTGCCGTCGATTCCGTCGAAGAACAGCGCGAAGACGATGAGGAGGGCGGAGCGATAGAAATCATCGCTCGTAGGCTGGTCCGAGAGGATCAAGATCGCGTAGTAGCCACACAACACACTCGACAGCGTGAAGAGGTTGGGAAGTATGAAGAGGCTCTTCTTGAGGTCGACTTTCACGCCAGGCTCGACTCTTTCCGCTCAATCCGCGCCCCTAGGCTACGAGAAGCGGAAATTTGTGTCCACTCCGAGCGTCGTATCATGGGGAGCCCGTGGGTAAAAGGGTGGCGTGGCGTGCGCCGAGCGCGAGATTGCGTAGACGAAGCTCGCCGCTGACTCCGTAGAGCTTCTCCAATGACTGCGATGCGCGTTCGGGGTTATCGGCGAGGACATCGAAGAGCGCAGCCGCCTCCTGCGTACCAAAGCCGCCCGCGTCACGAAACGCAACCAAAGCGTCTTCACGTTCGCCGAGGGCCTTGCCCCAACCATGTAGCGCCAGCCAGCCCCAATACGCCTGGAGCTCGACTTGCGTGAAGCCTTCGACGAACGGCCGCCGGTGGATCGAGTTCCAGCGCGCTTTGTAGAACACCCGCGCCGTCAGCGGCGGCGCGACGAGGACACCGAGATGCATTGCGCCATACTGTTGGAGAACCTGGCGAACGCCTCCGAGCACACCGACCTCGTAGTCGTCCTGCGGCCCGCGGGATCCATTGCCGAACACGCGAACGAAGTCCTCAATGGCGCTCGCCCTCAAAGCCTCGAACGCAGGAGCTCCGTGCGCCCGAATGAGCGCCTCGCTGGCGCGGTGGATTGCGGCCTGACGCTCATCGAACTCGGCTCGCCCGTACGGTGGGTTCGCCTCGGATCGGCCATGATCGAGGAAGAGCGACCGCAGAGCACGTGCTTCGTCGGTGTCGAGCGCATCATGGGCGAGTGTTTCATCAAGTTTGATCGCGTCCGATACGGCCGCCCGGTCGAGAACCAGGCTGGGCATCTCCCACGGGTCGACAGGCTGCGGAATTGCCAGCATTGCGCCGATTAGGCTCGCGGTGGACAACCACACGATCAGCTTGAGTCCGGACTCGGTCACGCGTCGGGAACTCTAACACGCGCAGGCCGGCTGCCCTCATTTCGATGCCTGCTAGGCTTCCTCGACCCCATGAAGGTCAGTGTCCACTATTACGCCGCCGCGAGGGAGCTCTCAGGATGTGAGAGCTCGACGTTCGAGTTCGTTCCCGACGTCGTCCCGCAGGCCGAGCTGCGCAGCGCCGTCACCGATCGATTTCCTTCGCTGGCCGCCTTCCTCGAGCGCATGCGCCTGGCAGTCAACGGTGATTTCGTCGATGCATCACAACCGATCCACGACGGTGATCGCATCGACGTGTTGCCGCCGGTCGCTGGTGGTTCCCCCATCGTCCTTTGCGAGATCAGCGAGCAGGAGATCTCGCTCGACCAGGTTCGAATAGCTGTCGAGCATCCCGGAGCGGGCGGCATTTGCATTTTCCATGGGGTTGTCCGCGATCACGCCGATGGAAAGCAGGTCGCCCGGCTCGACTACGAAGCTCACGAGAGCCTCGCGCACAAAGAGATGAGGCGTGTGCTCGAAGGCGTCGCCGCCGAGCACTCGGGCGTCCGGATCGCCGCGGTCCACCGGGTCGGAAAGCTCGACGTTGGTGACGTCGCAGTCTGCGTTGCGGCGAGCGCAGCACATCGAGACGACGCCTTCACCGCGTGCCGAAAAGCGATCGATCGAATCAAAGAAACGGTGCCGCTCTGGAAGAAGGAGTGGGGTCCGGATGGCGGCGCCCACTGGGTGAACCTGGACGACTAGGCCCCGGCGAGGCCGCGCAGGTCCGAGAGCAGCGCGTCGTCCAACACGCCTACGCATGTCAGGTAGGCGTCCTTGGGGTCGAGGTAGCGCCGCACCGCACGCTGGATGTCGCTAGGCGTCACCCCCGCAACTTGCTCCGCCATCGTCCCGATGCGCTCGGGGACGCCAAACAGCGCGCTACTTCCGACGAAGTGAGCGGTATCCTCAGGATCATCTCGAACCATGCGGAGGTCCCACAAATAACGGCGCTTCGCTTTGGCGACTTCCTCCTCGCTGGGTGGGTTCCGTCGTAGCTCGTCGATCAGCTCCAACACTGTTTCGACGAGCAATGGGGCCTTCCCGTGCTCGACCGAAGCCCCGAAGTCGAAGACGCCGCAGTCTTCGAAGGTATCGTTCCCGGCGAAGGCCTCATACGCCAACCCCCGCTCCTCGCAGATGGTGTGGTGTACGCGCGTGCTCAAGCCGTCGTCGAGGACTCGGGCCAATAAGAGGAGGGTCGGCGCCTCGGGGCTCGCGACGCCGGGTGTGTGAAACGAGAGCCGCACATCGGTCTGGCTTCCGTGTTCATGTACGTACGAGAATCGCTTCGGGGTGATGTCGCGACGCACGGCATTGGGCTGGATGGAGCCACCGGCTGGCATGCCGTCGAAGTGCGAGCGAATCGCGTCGCCGAGCTCGCGCGGATCGAACGCGCCTGCCACACAGATCACCGAGTTTCGGGCCGTGTAGTGCTCCTCGTGATGTCGCCGCAAGTCGGCGCTTTCGAAGCGGTCCAGGTTCCCGAGGGGTCCGGCGATCGAGAAACCGAGAGGGTGGTCGGGGTAGAGCAGCTGCCGCGACACGTTGTCGATGTCGATCTGGCTCCCTTCCTCATTGAGGTCTTCGAGGATCTCCTCGCGAATGATCTGCTTCTCGGTGCTGAGCTCGGTCAATAGCGGTTGGCGCAGCACCTCTGCGAGCAATGCGGTTCCCTTCACGATCGTTTCGCTTGGCAGTGTCAGATCGTAGCTCGTGAAGTCGACGTGCGTCGCTGCGTCGAGGGTGCCGCCAAGCCGTTCGATCGCGAGGCTGAGCTCGTGCGCAGCGGGGTGCGCCTCGGTGCCGCGGTACAGCATGTGCTCGAGAAAGTGGCTCAAACCGTTGGTCTGAGCGGTCTCGTAGCGAGAGCCAACGCGAACGAAGAACGAGACTGTCGCAGACTGCAGGTGGGGTAACGGAATGAGTCGCACCCGGAGACTGTTGCCGAGCGTCAACGACTCGGTAGGCAGCTCGGGAAGACTCACTCCGTTAACTGCGGCCATCCGGGGTTGGGAGCGCATGGACGCGCAGGGCCTTGTCGGCCGTTGCCTTTGCGCGAAGTTGCTGAATGTAGAGGTCAACCGTCTCTTTCTTCTTGAGGGTTCGGAGAACCTCGCGTGTGGACTCGCGGACCGCATCGGTGAAGGCCGCCTCCTCCGGTCGCTGCCGGTCGATGAGGCGGAAGATCACCCATTCTCGGCCGATCTTCACGGGGGCGGTCGGGAACGCTTCGCCCTCGGGCAGCGCGAACACCGCCTCGAGCAGCGCGGCGGTCGACAGGCCCGGCACCGGCGTGTCCGAGTGCCCGAACTCGGCTGTCTGTTCTAGAGTTGGAGTCAGTGCGGAGTCCCCACGCTTCTGGGCCGCGGCTTCGAGCTCTCGTGCCACCGTGTCGTCGTCCTGGCTCTGCTGCCAAGAGCTCAGCGTGCTTGCGGCCGCTTTTTGCGCCCGGGCTTCGAGCCAGTCGTCTCGGTAGAGGCCCTCGGCGAGCTCGCGCTTGGCCTCGTCGACCGGCACGTCGCCCTCACGAATCGCCACGGCCTTGATCACGTGGAAACCATAGGGCGTCTCGACGACCTCGGAGATTCCGTCCACCTCCAACGAGAACAGCGCCTCGTCGAATGCTTCAGGCATGGTGCCCTTTCTGAGAAACCCGAGATCTCCGCCGCCTTTCGCGCTGATCGGGTCGCCGCTGTGCTTGACGGCGAGTCCGGCGAAATCCTCGCCCTTGGCGGCGCGCTTCTGCAAGGCCTCGGCCTGTTGCTTCGCTTCTGCCTTCTGCTCGGCGGTTGCGCGACTGTTGGCCTCGACGAGGACATGGCTAGCACGGACTTGCTTTTCCAGGTTGGTGTACCGGTGCTTGTTCGCTTCGTACTCGGCGGTGAGGCGGTCCTGGTTGCCGGTGATCCACTCGGTAAGTGCCGCCTCGGACGTCGCCGGCTTCTGTGCGGTGTAGTAGGCGGGCGTGAACCGGACGTACTTGATCGTGGCGTTGTCGTTCTCGCGAACGTAGTCGTCCCAGACCTCGGCCTCGCTGACGTTCACCGAGGATGCGATGAGCTCGCGCATCTGTGCCGCTAGGTATTCGTCCACCTGTGCATCGGCGAACTCGCCGACGCTTCGGCGAAGCCCGTTCTGGATGTAACGCTCGGCAAGGTCTTTGTTGAAGGCGCCTTCCTTGTCGGCGAATGACACCGGAATCTCTCCCTGAGGAAGCATCGGCGGCGCTCCGACTCCGAGCGAAAGAAGAATGATGCCGTCGTTCACGAATCGCGACATGACTTCGTCTTGACTGACGTCGAAGCCCACCTTCCGCGCCTCACGCGCCAACAAGGTGCGGTCGATGAGGCCATCGAGCACGAGCTGCGGTAGCCGCATCGAGCGCTGGGTCTCCTCGGGGAGCCGCCCGAAGTTGGCCACCGAGTAAGCCGCCTCGAAGTCACCTTTGCTGAGCGTCTGATCGTAGACGCGCGCGAGATACGTACTGCCGCCCGCTGCGCATCCCTCGGCCTGGCCACCCCCGAATTGCAGGGCAAACACCGCCGAAAGCAGCACTACGAGAAGAACGAGAAAGAACCCTTTGAACTTATCAATCATCGCCAATTGCCGTTAAAGAGGCCGAACCATAGAGGAGACGTCGGCCGGCGGCAAACTGCGGTTTTTCGAGCCACCGCACCCCTCAGGAGTTGGCGTGCTCCGCCAAGGATTCTACACTCCGGCCTCCGATGCGCCGCGGGCCGCGACGTGGGGAAAGTGAGGGGGATGTGACCAAGTTCTCGAGCCTGCCGCCGCTGAAGAAGAACGATGGCAAGTACGCCCTGATCGCCTTGCTCCTCGTGCTTGCCGCCGGCGGGCTTTGGTTCCTGCTCAAGAGCGGCGACCCCCAGCCGGAGCCTGAGCTTGTCGAACCCGCACCGGAAGCGCCCACGCGGGAACAGTTTGCCGCCGAGATCGAGATCCCCGAAGAGGATGCCGGCCCCGCGGATAGCGGGGTAGAGGAGCCGGTCGCCGAGCCCAGTCGCCCATCCCAGACCCGGCCCGAGGATTGGGACTGTCGCGGGACGCTCCCGGCGGCCGAGATCCAGAGCGTCATCCAAGGGCAACCGAGCAAGCAGGTGCAGACTTGCTACGAGCGGCGCCTGAAAGACGATAACCTGCTCCAAGGCTCCATGAAGGTCCTGCTGACCATCGGGTCGGACGGCAGCGTGAAAGCCGTTTCCGTGGGCGGGACGCTAAACGACCGCCAGGTTTACAACTGCGTGAAGCGCATCGCCAAGACGTGGAAGTTCCCGCCGCCGCAAAACGGTTGCGTGCGCACCGAAGCGCCATTCCAGATGATGCCGAAGCTCTGAGCGGCTCAGGAGCTCGCGAATCGTAGGGCGTCGGTGACGTCGTCGGGGCTGCCCATGAACACCGGTGTTCGCTGATGGAGCTCTTGGGGCTTGATCGTCAGGATCCTGCTCTTGCCGTCCGAAGCGGTGCCGCCGGCAGCCTCGACGAGGAATGCCATGGGAGAGGCCTCGTAGAGAAGTCGGAGCTTGCCCTGCTTGTTCTTCAGGTCTGCCGGGTAGACGAAGATGCCGCCGCGCAGCAGCGTCCTGTGCAGGTCGGCAACCATCGCGCCGATGTAGCGCAAGCCGTAGGCCTTCTTGTTCTCGGACGGCGCCTTGATCCAGTCGACCCAGTTCTGAATGCCTTCATGCCACTTGTGATAGTTGCCCTCGTTGATCGAATAGATGCCGCCCCGCTGAGGGATCTTGATGTTCGGGTGCGACAAGAAAAACTCGCCGACACCTGGGTCGTACGTGAACCCATCGACCTGGTCGCCGGTTGAGTACACCAACATGTTCGACGACCCGTAGATCACGTAGCCGGCAGCCACGATGTCGGTGCCAGGTTGCAGACAGTCCTTCAGGGTTCCCGGCTGTCCATCCGGTGTGAGGCGGCGATGAATCGAAAAGATGGTTCCGATCGACGCGTTGATGTCGATGTTGCCCGAGCCGTCGAGGGGGTCGAACTGAAGCACGTACTTCCCCTGCGGGTACTCTGCTGGAACCTGGATCGGCTTCTCGACTTCTTCACTGCCCATCACGCACACGTGCCCGCCCGCCTCGACGGTGCTCACGATCACGCTGTTGGCGAAGTCATCGAGCTTCTGGACCTGCTCGCCCTGGACATTGGTCGTTCCCGTGCGTCCGAGGATGCCCGAGAGCCCGGCTTTGCTGACGCGGCTGCCTATGATTTTGGCGGCCAGGCTGATCTGCTGGAAAAGCCCGGTGAAATCGCCGGTCGCTTCTGGCATGCGACGCTGGCGGTCGAGCAGGTGTCGCTCTAGCGTAGTTCCGATGGGGCTTTCGTGTGCCGGGCCTATCGATAGTGCGCTGCTCATCGTTGCGGGGCATACCAGAGCGGTCCCAGCCGCGCTAGGAGTCCCTAAATTGGGGTACCGGTCTAGGGTTGTAATATTGTAAACTTACCGTGGTGGGGAGAGCATGACGAACTTCGGACACTGGCTGGAGGCGATCCAGCGGCGGCGATCGGGAGTTCCGCGCGTTCGTAGCCCGCGGGGACTGCCGGGTGTGCTCGCTCGCGGCAACCTTAGCGTCGTGTACCAGCCGATCGTCTCGCTCAGCACGATGGAACCCTTCGCTTACGAAGCGCTCGTTCGAAGTGATTCACCTCACTGGACCAACCCACCGCAGCTCTTCAACGAGGCGATCAAGTCCGGATACGTCGGCGCGCTTGGCCGATCGATTCGTGAGCTTGCCACGACCCACTGCACCGAGAAGCCACTGTTCCTCAATGTGCACCCGAACGAGTTCGACGAGTCATGGCTCGTTCAGCCCGACGATCCGATCTTCACACACGACCAGCCGATCTATCTCGAGGTGACCGAATCGGTGCCACTGACTCACTTCGCATACTGTCACAGTGTCCTTCGCGAGATCCGCGGTAAAGGCGTGTCGCTGGCAGTCGATGATCTCGGCGCCGGCTATTCGAACTTGAAGTACATCGTCGACCTCAAGCCGGAGGTCGTGAAGCTCGATCGAACCTTGGTTGCCGACCTTGCCGATGACCGCCGCGCGCAGATCCTGGTTCGCCACATGGTGCGGCTCTGCCACGAGCTCGGGGCGCGCGTGGTTGCCGAGGGCATCGAGCAGGAAACCGAGATGAAGGTCGTCATCGACTGCGGCGCCAACTATGGCCAGGGCTACTACTTTGCGCGCCCGGCATATCCCGCACCCGGTGTCAGCGCGACGCCGCGCGCCGTGATTCGCAAAGGCGCCTGAGCCGAGCGACTCAGAACGGGACGGACTGGTAGCTCACGTCGCCGGCTTCGTGACCTTGGATTTCCAGGATCCCCACCACGCGCTGACCCTCCGGTCCACGCTGCATGGCGATGACGAGGTCGACTGCGCTGCCAACCAGCTGCGCGACACAAGCGCGTTCCGCTCCGCCGCATCCTGCTGCCAGCATGAGTCCTTCGATGGCGTCTTTGGCGCTCCAGCAGTGCACCCCGAGCAGGTGCCCTGGCTCGCATCCAAGGACCGCGGCCAGTGCGGCCATCGTGTCCGCGCCAGCGAGGTCATTGATCACGAGGTGCTCCGCCTCCAGACGTGTCCCGTGCTCGATCGCTTCGCCGAGCGAGATGCCTGAATCCGCTGCGGTCAACGAGATCATGCGGTTCCGGTCGATATCGAGATCGGGGACTGCCTCGATCGCGACTGCGTTCTCGGTCTCCGGCAACTCGCGGGCCAGCGCCGACATCACCTCGGTCACGCCAGAGCCACGGGGACCCGCGACGACGATGTTGCGGCATTCGGCGACGGCCTTTGCCAAGTACGTAGCGGCGTCGGTGCTCATCCAGCCCGTCTCGGCGAGTTGCCCCAGCGACTTGCTGCTGCGAACGCGGATCTCGATCACAGGGCCCTTCATCACGAGGGGCGGCTGCATGATCGTCAGCCTAGGACCGAATGAGAGCCGTCCGTGAAGCACGCTTTGCGCTTCGAGCACCTGGCCACTCTCCGCAGCGAGTCGCCGCGCCACTCTGCGCAGTGCGCCCTCCGATGAGAACTTCAACGATGCTGCTTCGAGGCCTTCTCCCCTGTCGACGAACACGTGCTCGGGGCCGTTCACGACGATCGTACGCACCGACTCGTCGGACAAGACGTCGTCGAGTGCACCCAAGCCTACCGCTTCGTGCAGCGCGATGTGCGCGACCTGGCGCATGTCGACCTCAGCGTTCACCGAACCGTCCGTCTGCATCGCGAGGAACGTTTCTGCGATCGCGGCGCGCGCGGCCGACCAGCGTTCTTGATTCTTCATTGCGGCTGGGTCGACGTTCTCGATATCCATGCGCTGGGCGAGACGGCTCAGCAGGGAGCTAAGCGGGTCGGCTACTGGAATCCCGGTTTCGGTCTTGGCGGGAAGCTGCGCCTCGCCTGTCTCTCTGCGTTCGATCCGGGGTGGCATGCTGGTGGCTCGGGCCTCGTTTGGCCTCGGTGTTCGAGAGTCCAAGGGCATTGAGCGGCGCCCGCCCATCGAACGCCGGACCGGCATCGAGCTTTGAGCTGGCATCGAGCTCTGGGCTGGCATTGAGCTCTGGGCTGGCATCCGTTGCTTAGCCGGCAGCGGTGGCGGCTCGGACACGCGTGGAGCGGAGCTCGCTCGTTCCGAGCCGTCGTTCGCAGGCTCGAGTGTGATGATGAAGTCGGCGATGTAGATCTTGTCGCCGTGCTTTAGGGACTGCGGCGAGTTGATCTTGCGACCATTGACCCAGGTTCCGTTGGTGCTGTTTAGGTCGACGACGACGGCCTGTTCGCCCTTTAGACTCAAGCGCGCGTGCTGCTTGGAAACATTGCGCTTCGACAAGACGATATCGTTGCCTTGGACACGTCCAACGGTCAGCTCGGGCTTCGAAAAATCGAGCGTCCGACGTACGCCCCCCTCATCGGTGATCACAACCGCGTACATATCGCCAGCTCATTCAAGAGGTCAGGCCGCCTCGCGTCAAGTGATTGCCAATTCTCGCCCCGCCGGCTGAGGTGGTCTCTGGCGGCTCACCCAGTCGGCCCACGGACTGAAACCAATGAAATTACTGATGATTTCTGCTTTCATGCGGCCTCCTGAGACCGATTAGGGTTAAAAATCCATCGGCTACGGCTCGAATCGGTACCACCGGATGGGTCAACTGGGTTAGCTTACGCTGCATGCCTGGCGGGTTTCTGATTGTCGAGGACGAGCCGACCCTGGCTCGGACACTAGCGCGTACATTCGGGCGTCACGGACCGTGTGAAGTCGTGCACAGCATGGCGGCGGCACGCGAGCAGCTGGAAAACCAGCCGGAGTGGACCGGCGTCGTGTTGGATCTGATTCTGCCTGACGGATACGGCTTGGATCTGCTTGCGGAAATCCGCCAGATCCACGGCGAGCTTCCCGTGCTGGTTCTGACTGGTGAGCTCAATCGTGATGTAGTTAACAAAGTTCAG
>Ga0316190_10004315_pt1 | contig 10342 bp, 7 predicted proteins | sample Eddworburrow2_MG_FD_204929 | JGI IMG/M metagenome (GOLD analysis project Ga0316190, IMG submission 204929) | Coastal sediment microbial communities from Maine, United States - Eddy worm burrow 2 | ecosystem: Environmental > Aquatic > Marine > Coastal > Sediment | place: USA: Maine | collected... | reverse complement strand
CGATCAAATATAGTTAACCACGACATCAAAACCTGGAGAGGCCGTCGCATTATCACCATGTATGGTGGTGGTATTGATCTCTACACCAATCAACAATGTCTTACCGGTGACGTCTGGAGGCACCCCTGTAAATCCTGCAACACAGTCGGTATCACCACCTCCATTGTAATTACAGGTGACATTAGCAATACTCACACCACCATTGGCTGTAAGATTCGTTGCCTGAACCGATATAGACTGCGATGCATTCCCGGTTATTAACAAACTCCCGGCATAGGCACCGGAGACATAATCAGCGGCATTACTGCCTGAAACCACCCCATTTGTTCCCAAAATAAAATTACGACCAGAAGCGCCACCAAGCAGATCACCAAAGGCAGGATTGACAACACTTGATAAGACCACTACTGCAAAGCAATCAATTACAACAAGGACACTCAGGGAAAAAACCAGAACTAATTGCGGCATGGCTCGAAAACGTATTACCCGCACCATATTCATGTACTTAATCAACCTCGGGGACAATACGAAACTGGCATATCAACAAAAATAACACTAAAGATTTAACATCTTTTCAGCGATCAATTTCCCACCTTCATTCGCCTTTTCTACGTAAGTAATATGGAGCTTCCCACTACTCAGGTCTACGCCATCTACCAGCGTTAATGGCACGCGAATCCGTCGCCTGTCGGTTGTACGATAAATCGCAACACCCGGATGAAAATTAACCACATTGCGATTACCCGCCGAATCAACATGATAAACCTTCACATCACCCATAGACGATCGCGTTCCTTCGTGAGAGAAAAGTAAATTCAACATGGGCGAAGCCAGCTTCTTCTCATCAGCGTAATACAATTCTGCATCATCAATCCCAACCCGGTAAGAGGTTTCACCCTGTCTGATAATCACAGGAATAGTGAAGGCCAATCTGGACTTTATCTGAATAGACACATTTTCTTTAGCCCTGGCTCTTTCAACACTATCAAGATCATCTTCTGTTAGCGTTACTTTAACGTGGGAGCGATACTCTCCCGCAGGCAGGCCTTTAGGCCGGCGAATATTGATCCTCACCTTCTGCACACCATCCGGTCTTAACTCGGTTCTTCTGGGAGAAATTCGTGCAAATTTTTTCAGGGAATAGGGGTCAATCTGGCCGTCCTCCAATTCCCTGATAGCCGCATCCTCCGGCATAATCATATCGATAAGCTCGATACGATAAGAACCACGGGCATCACCCTTGTTAACTATATTAACCGTTACCGTCTTCTCCGTTGGCGAGAGTACAAAGCGGGTAGGAAAGAGCATTAAACCCGCCTGCCCGGCATCAACATTCAACGGGGTAATCGTTGCACCCAGGCCTAAACACACCAGCAATGAAAATAGTTTAATTTTTTTTATCATTTCTATTCAGAGTCCCTACATATATAGCCACAATAAAGCTATTATATTCATAATGATACATTCTGCATTGAACAATAAAGGAGCGCAAGAAAAAAGCATTCAAGCAGAGAAAAAACAATCGAGATGACGCTAGCTAAAGGTAGGAAGGGGAACCATGCTCTTTAAACCGAAAAGAAGGAGAAACAACAGGCGTTTATACTGAAACCTTATAAAGAGTTATTTACAACTCACATCACCTGTTGTTCACAGAAACACGCGCCAAACCGTTGAGAATATTAACAACATATTGATGCACCGATTACAACATCCCTGTCATAAGTCGGTTATGAAAAAGAACCATTTAAGGCATCGCAACTTACGGGTATGAAACTACAATATCAAACGTTGGTGTCGCAGTCGAACCATCAACATGAATAGTGCTAGTGTCAACCGTTGCACCTAGCAGCAGGTTAGTTCCTGCCCCTGGCGCAGCAGCACCAACGATACCGGCGCCATCACATGTCGTAGCGGCGGCGGCACCGTATTTACACGGAACTCCGGATACAACAACACTACCATTAGCAACAAAATTGTTGGCCACAATATCAATAGTGGAAGATGCTGTACCAATAATATCCACATTACCCGCAGTAGCACCCGTTATATAATCGGCCACACTCACCCCTCCGGCAGTACCGGTGGTATCAACCTGAAAATTACGGCCCGAGGCACCCGCCTGCCAGTCCCCCAAGTCAACGGCAGTAACAACACCGAAGGTTATTGGCGTCAAAAATCGAATGGTGGCATTAACCGTTTGAGTTGCGGCGTAGGCAACCCCCGTTAACACCATTCCTAGCAACATTGCTAGTGAAATTCTTCTTAAATTCATTGCCCTTCTCCATATTAAAAAGGTAGTGACTCCATTGCTACCAAATGTAAAACGTTCCTCTATCAACGTAAACGACCATTTACGTACAGATCTTTAAGTTTTTAAGGCATTTAAAACAACGCCAAAATAATAGGAAATATAAAGACACACAAAACAACAAGTTACAGCAAGCCTAGTTTTATCCAGATCAACAAGCAAATAGAAAAACACCGTCTTTTAACACGAGCTTTTGAATAAAATGAAGAATGTTTTAAATGTATGAAGTCACTACGAAGCCTGAAATGGCCATGACAGAGATAGATTTACAAAAAACGCGAAAGAGCACGCACTCAACAGCGAACACCTCAACGTGCCGCAGAGAACACTTAATTATATGTCACAACAATATCAAACGCTGGGGCTGCCACGCTACCATCAGCATGCACGACTGTCGTATTAACACCAAGGCCCAACAAAAGTGTTGTGCCGGCAATGCCTGGCGCTGCGGCCGCCGATATACCTGATAAACAATCAGCCGCACCAGAACCACCGTAACTACAGCTAACGGTTGCTATATTAACACCGCCATTATTAATTAAATTTTGAGCTACAATATCAACATTATGAAACTCTGACCCATGAAGCACTACACTTCCTGCGCTCGCACCACCGATATATGCAGTCGCATCTACCCCGGAAATTGTACCATCCACGCCCAACACGAAATTGCGCCCTATAGCACCTACCTCAAAGGCACCAAAACTGGGATTGATTGTATTCGCCAAATTAATTGGCGCGAGGAAACGTATACCCACATTAATTGTCTGTGTAGCAGCATGCACTGCCAAAACACCCAACCCTACCAAGGCAGCAAAAAAAAACTTCATCATTTTTTCTGAAAAAAACATTTCACATGAACCACGTTCATCACTTAATACATTATTAACAAACCGTACAACCTGTTACCTGGCAAGCCTTATATCATATCCACCAAACATATCACCATCACTGGAAACAATGACTTTAATGTTATCAAGCTGCCTGACCTTTAAGTAGTCAAGATCTTTCGTGTTTATACGAAGAAGATATTCACCGGGAAGAACCTTATCGATAAAATAATATCCATCGTATTCTGATTTAAAACGTTTCACAACTTCACCGTTATGCGCAGCCACAAGCTGAACCTCTATCCGAGAAACAGAGCGCCTAACATCATTGTCGTCAACAAGATAAACTACACCGTCTATCTCACTGACTGAAACAAGCGGAAATGAAACTGAAGCCACCACTCCCGGCCTTGGAAACACTCTGTAACCATTAACTACAGGCTCAGACAAGGAAGCATCTAACGTAGTTGAATCTATCATTACATCTGCATAGTGGTTCTTAGTTAAGCCTGTTGAAAATGAAAACCCTGAACTCGTCGAAACCACCTTTTTATTAACCAGAAATGATGATTCATCAATAACCACATCACCCTCATCAAACTGTTTGTTGAAATTATTATCCATATAGGCGTTAGCTAGTACACCACCGTTATTGGTAATAGGCCAACCATTCATATACCACTTATTGTCAGACGGATTTTTTCCCAAACTGAACATCATATTCGCGCTGACCTCGGCATTCCCGGCATCATCCATATTCACTGACAGAGCCAATTTATAATTTTTTCTGTTCCAGCTTAAACTCCCAAATAACGTCCTGCTCTTGTTAACACTCAGATTTTCCGTCAGCCTTACAACCGCCAGCGTGTCATAATATATTTTCTGCTGCGCTGAAAGCGCAAAGGCATTAAGTTCAGCCTCGGGATCCAGACTATAAGTAACATTTAGCCTGACAAGAGAGGACCGATAATAACCTCGCATAGAAAACTGACCCAACGTTGACGCAAGCCCCTGATACAACGTCCGTTCCATCGTATTTGAAAATGACACACCCAAAACACCCTTGGACAACCTGTTTTTAATATGAATACGTCTATCACCCGACTCAAACACCTCGACATTGCCATTAACACCAAAGTTTAAATCCCCAAAAATCGGTAACGACAGGTTTGTATTCAGATCAACGCCTGACTCACTATCGAGCCAGCGAGAAAAATCGCCCTCATCCTCACTATGAAACTTATCCAACAGCTTATGCTCTACCCTCAGACTCACCCTTCTTGCAGAACCCAGGGCGAATAATTTTGTTGCCCGCCCCTTATTAAAATCGTCAAATGCCGTCTCAACACCCGCCAGAATGCCAGCAACGCCCGTCATCAGACTAGCGGTAAAATATCGATGCTCACCATCCTCAAGCGGAGTCGACACCAGGCCAACCGCACCGACCAATGAACCTGCTATTCCATACCCCAACTCACCAACAACACGCCTTTCCATAGGATGGTTGACTGTTATTTGTCGACCAACACCAAATAACGATTCAGACTTTTCATCCACTGAAAATTTATAATTAAACTGACCATAACGAGGAAATGAACTACCTATATTAAATCGCCGGATTCCTTCGCGATACTGGCCCTGCGGACCATAAAATAAAAGCTTAAAGGTGTTATTTCCATACAACACAGGAACCTTTAAAAATTCATACCGACCATCTTCACCAACCACATACAATTCAAGCAAGACACCATTATGAAACAACTCTACCTCCCAACCAGGCACGGCATCACCAATAAAGTCGGTTGCGGCGAATTCAGATGACTGGTTAACTGGCCGGTTACTTACTAAAATACCCCTACCTGGGCTGGAGCGAGCAACCAATGGAATAGATAGTGAGTTAATATCACCCACAGAAAATTGGGTCGCCTTAAGAGGGCCAAAAAGATTGGCCCTGTCGCTCTGCCTGCCACTAGTAAAGCGCAACGTATCGACACCACCCCCATCAGAACTTCCAGACACATAGAGATTGGAACTCATATAGGCTAAATCACCGGCCGCCAACAGTGAAACGGCACTTAGTGATTTAACATCACCGCTATCTCTAATGGTCTGAGCCAAGTTTAGGTCGATAAAAGGCATACTTGCCAAGCTATAGGGGGCTTCAATTAACGGGTAGACCGCCTTTTCTTTTCGGGCCTGCTGAATTCTTTTCCATTTTTTTAAACGTTCCTCTCTAAGCTGAAAGGGCAACATCTCATCTGGCTTAATATCAAGTATTAACTGCTGCAGATCAATCTCAACGCCTATGGGCAACCATTGTGACAACAACTCCGAATCAATAAAGATATCTGCCCCAGACACGATCATCTGCTCACGCAGTATAGACCTGTCCCCAGCTTTAAGTTGAACCCGTTTTTCGGCCACATTAAGAAAAAACTTCCGATCCTCGCTTATATACCAGCCTTCAGCCCTGCCTTTATCTGGATCAACAACGATTGGGAAGCGCAAGATCGTAAACAATGCATTTAAGGGCACTAAATACCGTGCCCCAACCTGATAAACCTCAACAAAATCATCATAAACTTCATCATCAAGCATTGGCTGAAGAACGATAAGGTTATCATCTGACAAGCCACCTACCCCTACTACAACACCCTCACCCATTGCCTGCGGGGGTAACGGCACAGCCACATCAGACCGGAGCAACAATTGACTTTGTAATTGGTCGCGTTCTACGCCCGACAACGATTCCACCGGCCTGATTGTCAACGTCAGCAATGAAACATTAACACTCAACCTCACAGGAAAGAATCTCTCCAGCAGCGTTGTATCTACAAATATCTCATTGCCACGAACATCGATAAGATCAACCGGAATATAATATTCTTTGCCGCCAACAATCGCCTCACCCTTTGAGGCATCAAGAACAAAATTCTGGTTCGCCCGAACAAACCACCCATCTGCCAATGCCTCGCCAGCAGACACTTTAATTGGAAACCCCAGCAACTGAAAGAGCTGACTCAATGGCAACATATAACCGGAACTATGCACAAGAGCCTCAATGCTCCCATCTGGCGCCTTGGGGTAATCAAGCCTTAGCTGTATTAAACGCGAATCATAACCTGGTATATTGTCAGTGGAAGGCTCCACCTTGACTACGACCGGCTGGTTCTTTGTTAGTGGAATTGGATGAACACCAATTAACAATTGATAATGACCGTTACTATCAGGCCCGCTAAAGATACTGTCCGCATATGCCGGCCCATTAAGGTCGAGTACAACGCGCAAACGATCCCCACCATGTATTCCACTACGTACAAGCCTGACCAGGCTGCTACTCAACCCTTTGTCATTGATAAAGCTCTCATCAACGGCATTTCTCAGGTCTACAACAATACGGTCTGGCTGCGCCCAGACAAATACCTCATGGCTGACTGGCCCATCCATCCCCAGAAGAATTTGAACATCATTCTCACCAAGCGTCTGCAATGAAACATTCGTCACATGAGCTGGCTCACCATCGACTTCATTTTCAATGGAAGATAATGGCTCCGCATTCACTGCACCCGCGAGTGAAACCACCACCATAAGCAGTGAAAATAAACAGATAAAATAACGTCGATAATTATCCAATATATTCATTGTCATGGCGTAATAAGAAATTAAAACATCGATACCAAGACAAGTTATTTGAAACAAATAAAGAAAAACCCACGCACTTTATGCCTATCAGAAAACCCAGCAATAAAATAAAATACAAGAACACCAGCATTCCCTATAACACTTAAAATCACTTGCATATCATGGCTATAGTAACAGCACTGCCTCGCTACGAATATACAAAATCCAACAATACAAAAATCCAGGGGGTTAACAACATCAATGCCTGCTCATACTCTAGATGTGAAAAAGGGATGCACATGGCATCCCTTTTTTATTTTATGACGGTGGGTACAATCCACAGCTAACTAGCCTCCGAATACTTCCCTGATAATCGGGAACATACTGGGAAATTTTCCATCATTTCAGCACATTTGCCAGCCGCGCTCTAATAACACCCTGTAATTCTTTCCTTTTTACCATAACCCTGTTCAGAACCTCATTAAACATCAGGAAATTAACAGGGAAGGCTACAACTTCACCATACACAGGAGAATACAGCGCTTCCGGGTCGCTGAAACCTCATACTTATCGCCCCTATTGTGACGATTGGCCTGGCTCAAAGAGCCAATGCTAGATGACAACTCATACACCAGGCAACGAATGTCCAGCGCTGTAACTACAGCGTAGATGGATACGGCACAATCGACTCTAACTTCCAGATATCCTCATTGTATTCTCGCATGGTACGGTCGGTAGAGAACTTGCCACTGTAGGCACAATTCAAAATACTCATCCGTGTCCAATCCTCTTGATCACAGTAGGACTCAGCCACCCTCTGCTGTGCATCAACAAAACTGCGGAAGTCCGCCAGCGTTAACCAGGGATCATGTGGACTGTACAGCGCGTCTACAATTGGATTGAACAGGCCGCTCTCGAACTGGTTGAAATGACCGCACTCTAGCAGCCTCATGACCGCACGCAGATCCTCATCGGCATCGACGTATTTCCAGGGCTGATATTCTTGCCGCACCTGACCTACCTGCTCAGCATCCAGACCGAAAAGAAAAAAGTTCTCATCACCAACCTCTTCACGGATTTCAATATTCGCCCCATCCAGAGTTCCGATGGTGATCGCACCGTTCATCATAAACTTCATGTTCCCGGTACCCGAGGCCTCCTTCCCTGCTGTAGAAATCTGTTCAGAGAGATCCGCGCCAGGACAGATAACCTCCATTGCCGTTACACAGTAATTAGGCAGAAAAACAATCTTTAAGAGGTCACCCACTTCCGGGTCATTATTAACTACTCCGGCAACGTTATTGATCAACTTAATGATCAGCTTTGCCATCTCATAGCCCGGCGCGGCCTTACCACCAATCAATACACAGCGCTTGGCCCACCCCGCAACATCTCCACGCTTGATACGATTATAGAGATGGATAACGTGCAATATATTCAGTAGCTGGCGTTTGTATTCATGGATACGCTTAACCTGAACATCAAACATGGCATCAACATCAAAGTCCACACCACATTCACGCTTCACGAGATCAGCGAGACGTTCCTTGTTAACCCGTTTAACATCCCGCCATTGATTGCAAAAATTCTCATCATTGACATGCTGGTCCAATTGACGCAGCTCGCCAAGGTCCGTGACCCAGGCATCCCCTATGGTCTTTGATACCAGCTGACTCAAGCCTTCATTACATAACCGTAACCAGCGCCGCTGGGTAACACCGTTGGTTTTATTATTAAACCGCTGCGGCCACAGTGCGTAGAAATCCTTGAACAAGCCTTCCGCCAACAATTTAGAATGTAGCTCTGCTACTCCATTTATAGAAAAACTGCCGACAATTGCTAGATGGGCCATGCGCACCATTGGTTCGCCCCCCTCTTCGATAATCGACATGCGGCGTTGTCGTTCGGTATCACCAGGCCAATGCAAGGCTACTTCACCCAGGAAACGCGCATTGATCTCGTAAATAATATCCAATAGTCGCGGCAGAAGATTCTTAAACAGTTGCACCGACCATTTCTCCAGCGCCTCAGGTAGCAGCGTATGATTGGTATAGGCCATCGTCCTGCTAACAATAGCCCAGGCTACATTCCAATCAAGCCGATATTTATCGATCAACAAACGCATGAGCTCGGCCACCGCAATGCTCGGATGCGTATCATTCAATTGAAAACAGTTCTTCTCGGAAAATTGCTCGAAATCATAACCGTGTTGCGCATGCCAACGACGCAACACATCCTTCAAGCTGGCCGAAGCCAGGAAGTATTGTTGGCGCAGGCGTAGCTCTTTACCGGATTCACGGGCATCATTTGGATACAGCACCATAGTGATATGTTCGGCATCATTTTTGGCGGCTACTGACTCTGCGTATTCCCCAGCATTAAATTCATCCAGATCAAACTCATCCGTTGCAGTCGCCTTCCACAGACGCAGACTGTTGACAGTGTCATTGCCATAACCTGGCACCGGTATATCATAGGGAACGGCCAGCACATCGCGCGTATCGACCCAACGCATCCGCTGATGCCCCTTATCATCCCGATAGCGCTCCGTGTGACCGCCAAACTTGATACGCTGACTGAACTCCGGACGTTCCAGCTCCCACGGATTTCCATTCCGCAACCAATGATCAGGCTCCTCTACCTGGTAACCATTCTGGATTTCCTGCCGGAACATCCCGTACTCATAACGCAACCCATAGCCGAGCACAGGCAACTGCAGGGTGGCACAACTATCCAGAAAACAGGCGGCCAGACGACCCAGGCCGCCATTACCAAGCCCGGCATCATGTTCGCTATCTGCAAGCGCCTCTAGCTCAAGTCCATATTCGTACAAGGCCTTATGAGTGGCATCTGAAATACCTAAATTGAGCATAGCATTCCCTAGCGCCCGCCCCATGAGAAACTCCAGGGAAAGATAGCAGGTTCGGCGCGCGTTATGCTCATCATAAGCATAACGCGTATTATTCCAGCGCTCCATCAAGCGATCACGCACCGAATAAGCCAGAGCCTCATACAGGTAATGGTCAGTACAGTTATTGTTATCCCGACCAAGGGTACGATTGTAATAACGTTTAAAATCTTCAGCGATGGTTTTTTCATCCATTGCACGAGGACGCATTCTGGCCAGTTCCTGATTCGGCGCAATGGTTAAGGGTGTTTTTTTCTGCATAAGGAATATAACGCGTCCATTATTAATGTTGCTGATTGTATCGTACACAATACATCAATTTATAACCCTCCATTTTATATCAGATCAAACAACAATCCTAGCTAAAGGCTCCTACATTCCTACAGGTTTCAACACAAAAAAATCCCGAACAGGGACTCGCAAAACCAGCGTTTGAGAAAAACGCAGATTTTCTCCTCAAATACTCACATCAAGTCCCGTTCACAGGCCTGATTAGGGCCGCCAACACACTGTAACGCTTTAATTACTGGGAGTATTCTGAAAAATATAACCAGTCTCTGAGCAGAGACTGGACTGTATGGCGGTGGATGCAGTCTCAGTCTAACTGGACTCAGAAATAATCCCTGATAACCGGGAAAATACTGGGAAATATTCCATTATTTCAGTTAATGTTCC
>Ga0316190_10004312_pt1 | contig 10346 bp, 8 predicted proteins | sample Eddworburrow2_MG_FD_204929 | JGI IMG/M metagenome (GOLD analysis project Ga0316190, IMG submission 204929) | Coastal sediment microbial communities from Maine, United States - Eddy worm burrow 2 | ecosystem: Environmental > Aquatic > Marine > Coastal > Sediment | place: USA: Maine | collected... | reverse complement strand
AAGGCCCTCGAGGAGTTGAAGGCGATCCTGGCCGAGCTCGAAGATCCCTCCATCGACATCGACCTGCTCGGCGAGCGGGTGCGTCGTGCCGCGGAGCTGATCGTGCTGTGTCGCTCCAAGGTGCGGGTGGCAGAACTCCAGATCGACGAGATCGTCGCGGAATTGGCCAAAGACGAGGCCCCCGGGACATGAGGTGCCGAGTACGGCCTTCGCGCTCTCTACCATGAGCACCGGATGACAAACTCCCCACCCACACCGCCACCGTCGATCCAGGAGATCGCCACCCGCGTCGACGATCGTCTCACCGAGCTGCTCGACGACGAGCGGCGCCGCTGGTCCGACGTCGATGATCGCATCACCTACCTGCTCGACACCGTCCAGCGTTTCACCGCGGGCGGCAAGCGCCTGCGACCCGCCTTCTGTTTCTGGGGGTTCGTCGGCGCCGGAGGCGACCACCAAGCGTCCCAGATCATCGATGCCGGCGCGGCCTACGAGCTTCTCCACGCGTTCGCGTTGATGCACGACGACGTCATGGACGATTCCGATACTCGGCGAGGCTTGCCCACCGTCCACACGGAGTACATCGACATGCACTCCCAGGCCGGATGGAGCGGAGAGGCTCGGCGCTTCGGTGAAGGAATCGCCATCCTCGCCGGTGACCTGCTCCACGTCTACGCCGACCGGCTCCTCATCGACGCCCCGTCGCCGGCCCGAGTCATCTGGGCGGAGCTGCGCATAGAGATCAACATGGGCCAATACCTCGACGTGTTGTCCACCGCCCAGGCCCGGCGCGACCTCGAGATCGCCCAGCGCGTCGCTCGTTACAAATCCGCGAAGTACACCATCGAGAGGCCCCTCCATCTGGGCGCCGCCATGGCCGGCCGGCTCGACGAGCTGAGCAGCGCCTACACCGCGTACGGCATCCCACTCGGCATCGCGTTCCAGTACCGGGACGACATCCTTGGCGCGTTCGGTGACCCAGAGCTGACGGGAAAGCCGGTCGGTGAAGACCTCCGGGAGGGGAAACCGACGGCTCTGTTAGCGATGGCGGCCGGCCGAGCCACCAGCGCCCAGAACGAAGTCCTCGATCGCATCGGTCGCCGTCAGCTGTCGGACCGGGACATCGCTTCGATCCAGAACATCCTGGTGGACACGGGGGCCCGTGCCACGGTGGAAGACACCATCGCCGAGCTCACCGACGAAGCGGTCACCGCCGTGTCCGACGCCCCGTTGGACCGGGAGACCTCTTGCGCCCTCATCGATCTGGCCTACTACATCGCGGCCCGAGAGTTGTGACCACGGGTGCCGGGTGACGAAGCACGGACCGATCACTGAGAACGCCCGAACGGCGCGGTTGAGCGCGAAGACCGCGCCCTCTGCAGACCTCTTGTCCTATTCCTCGACAATTCGAGAAATTGCCCCTCCGGGAGGTTCGGTCGCCGTCGACCGGTGGGCTACGGTCCGCGGACAGAATGGTCCATTTGACCCATGTGGTCGGTTCCGAAGCCGACACCGCCTCCCCGGAGAAAGCCCTGCTCATGTCGACGGTCGGCGTCGCCAGTGACGTCCTCAAGCGGTTCAGCCGTGAGGTCATCATCCTGCTCGACCATTCCGGGTTGGTGGCACAGGCCGACGACTCGATCGAGCGGACACTGGGGTACCGCGCCGAGACTCTCATCGGCTGGTCACCACTCAAACTTGTTCACCCCGACGACCAGGGGACTGCGCTCGAGATCTGGCGGGCAGGCCCCGGTCCGCCGGGACCGGTCAGGCGCGGTCTTCGCTTCATCGACCGGGGTGGAACGGTGCGCTGGATGGACACCACCTCGACCCGAATCTCCGAACCCGACGGTACGGCCGGTATCGTCGTCAATCTGGTCGACGTGACCGACCCACCCAACCACCCCGGCCCCTGGTCTGACCATGGTCGGGCCGGGTCCGAGGAGACCGAAGGCGTCGATGACCGGCTGCTCGTCGATCGACTCGACCAGGCACTGGCCCGGGCCTCGCGGTCGGGAAAGACCGTGGTCGTGCTCGCCGTCCGGATCGACCAGCTCGGCGCTCTGGCCGAGCGGCACGGGGAGCGGGCCATCGAGCAGCTGTTCGGACATCTGGGGAGCAGGCTGCACGTCGCTCTGCGCCCCAGCGACACCGTCGCGCGCCTGACCCCTGACACCTTCGTGGTGGTCTGCGATGATCTGACGGCCGATCCAGAGGTGCGGGCCATCATCTCCCGAGTCCGGCGCACCGTCGCCGAACCGTTCCGGATCGGTGGCGCCGAGCTGACCGTCGATCCCACCATCGGCGTCGTGGTGGCCGTCGACCGCCACCGGCGGGCTGAAGCGCTGCTGGCCGACGCCGTCGACGCACTGGCCAACGACGCCAGTGACGGGACCGAATCGCAGCCCGCCACGCCACTGCGCCGAGATCGAAGCAGAACCCACAATGGGCTCGACCAGGCCTTGGCCGCCGCGCTGGACCAGGGCCGTCTGGCGGTGCTCTATCAACCGACCATCGACCTTGTCACGGGACAGATCATCGGTGCCGAAGCCCTCCTGCGGTGGCCGGGTGGCCCAATCGACGACACCCAAGAGCTCATCTCCGTAGCGGAGTCCACCGGTCTGATCGTGCGCGTCGGGAGGTGGGTCCTCCAACAGGCGTGCGCTCAGCTGAGCGTCTGGCGTGCCCACCCCCGCCTGTCGGCCCGCGACCTGAAGGTGAACGTGAACCTGTCCGGCCGCCAACTCACCGACCCGACGCTCCTCGCCGACATGACCGCCATCGCGGCCGAGACGGGGATCGATCCGGGCCTGATCACGCTGGAGATCACCGAGTCGGTGCTCATGGATGACATCGATGCCACCGCGGGGATTCTGAGCTCGCTGAAGGCGCTCGGCTTCCGTCTCAGCGTCGACGACTTCGGTACCGGTTACTCATCGCTCACGTATCTGAGCCGGTTCCCGATCGACGGGCTGAAGGTGGACGGCTCGTTCGTCAGAGACCTCGGTTCGGACCCCGACCAGACCGCCATTGTGGAATCGGTGGTCGAGCTGGCCACCAAGCTCGGAATCAGCGCCACCGCAGAGGGGGTGGAGTCCGAGACCCATCTGCAGATCCTGCGCGAGCTCGGCTGCGATCTGGCCCAGGGGTATCTGATCGCTGAGCCCTTGACCGCGGCCGAGTTCACGGACCGGCTGATCGAGGATCCGACCTTCTAGGCTGGAAGGAATCGGCTGGCGCGGGCCCAGTCCACCCGATCAGACACCGCGACCGATAGACCGCTGCCAGAAGAAGCTGACCAGAAGACGATGATCAGAAGACGATGAATCGTCATCAACAACCCGGACACTCTCGTACAGCGGTACGCTGATCTCCGTCCGCGGTAACGGGTGATCTCGTCGCCAATTGGACCCGAGCACCCCATGAGCATCATCCAACGAGGTACCAACGAAACGGCCACCGCGGCCGATCCTGCGCCACCCAACTCTTTGCCCCCAGCGTTCGGGTCCATTTCGCCAGAGGAAGCCGCCACCGTTCTGCGCGCCCTTCCTTATGGCGGCATCGATGACAGCACCAAGGCGTTTCGGCTGCCCCCCGCAGTGCAGGCCACGGTCTCCCCCGTCATCGCCGCCATCCGGTGGGGTGCGGTCATGTTCGGCATGGTCTTTGCCGCGGTGGACGCCAGCAATGGCGAGCTGCCCGTGGTGCAGACCCTGGCCGTCGTGCTCTTCGTCACGACCTGGCGCACGCTTCGACCCATCCGGTTGGCCTCGGTTCGGGCCCCCGACCGGATCTTTCCCTACACCGACACCGTTATCACCAGCGTCGCAGTCGGTTTGAGCGGGAGCTTCCAGAGCCCGTTCATCTTCTCTGTGCTCGCCGTCGCCACGGTCGGCGCGTTCGGTTGGGGTTTGCCGACCGGGCTGGTGCTCCTGGCGGTCAGCATGGTCGGCATGTGGGCGGGCGGACAGATGTTCGCCGAGCCGGGCAAGGCGCTGACCGACGTCGAACCTCAACAAGCGTTCATCCTGGTGGCATCGATGGTCATCACGGTCGCGCTGAGCTCGTTCGCCCGTTCCCGTCTACTCGACGCGGAGCGCCGCCGGGCCAATCTGGCCGGGCGGCTGGACATGCTGGCGGAAACCAACGACTTGCTGCACATCCTCAACCAGGTGGCTCGGACCCTACCAACCTCCCTCGATCTGCGCGAAGCGCTACTCAACGCCCGCGACCAGCTGCGCAATGCGTTCGATGCCTCGGTGATAGCGCTCATGATCCTCGACGACGCCACCGGCGAATGGGTGCCTCGCATCGCGGATGGTTGCTCGCTCAGCCCATCCTCGACCGTCGAGACGCTCCCCGAACCAATGCAGGCCGCCGTCGACGCCGAGCGTCCGATCCTGGTTCATGATCTCGGTACGAGCGTCCGGGGGGTATCACCCCAGTCCGCATCAGGAATTTACACCGCCATCTCAGCCCGGGACCGAACGGTGGGCGTGCTGGCGGTCGAGCATCCCGACCCGAACCGGTACACCGACCGGGACATGCGCATCATGGACGGGCTGAGCGAGGTGCTCGCCCTCACCGTCGACAACGCCCGGTCCTTCCGGCGGTTGCGCACCCTCGGGGCTGAGGAGGAGCGGTCCAGGATCGCCCGGGACCTCCACGACCGACTCGGCCAGTGGTTGTCCTACATCAACTTCGAGCTCGAGCGCATCATCACGACCGACCAGGCGGAGTCCCCCGAACTGAACCGCCTGCACTCCGATGTGCAGACCGCTATCGACGAGCTCCGCGAGACACTGCGTCAGCTCCGATCGGGCGTTTCCGAAGATACCCCGCTGTCGGCGGTGGCCAAGGAGCTGGTGGAGCGGTTCAACCAGCGCGGCGGCGCGGTGGCTCGCTTTCATGTCCCAAACCCCGACCTGCGCCTCCCGGTGCCGGTTGAAAATGAGCTCCTGCGGGTCCTGCAAGAAGCGTTGTCGAACATCGACAAGCATGCCAGCGCGAACAACGTGGACGTCACATGGGAGGTGGCCGGCCGCGAGGGTGTGCTAACCATCTCCGACGACGGTCGAGGTTTCGATCCCCAGCGTGGGGTACGGGACAACGCATACGGACTCGTCGGCATGCGGGAACGAGCGGACGTGGTGGGCGCCCGACTCACAGTTGAATCAACTCCGGGGCAGGGGACGACGATCAAGGTCCACGCCTCGAATTCGCTCAAGGAGTCCACCTTATGATCAGGATTCTGCTCGCAGATGACCACCAAATACTTCGAGACGGTATCCGGCGCGGCTTCGAGTCCGCGGGGGAATACGTGGTCGCCGAAGCATCGAACGGGGAGGAGGCCATCACCCTTGCTGCCGAACATCGCCCGGATGTCATCGTTATGGATCTGAGCATGCCGGTGCTCGACGGCGTGAGTGCGACGCAGCGCATCCGCGCCCAGCAGCCAGAGGCCCGCGTGGTGGTTCTCACCATGCACGACGACGTGGCCAAGACCCGGCAGGCGCTCGACGCCGGCGCAGTCGCCTATCTCTCGAAGGGTTGTTCCTTCGCGGACGTCCTGAGCACCGTACGAGCGGTGGCCGCGGGCGAGACCGGACTGACGCCTGAGCTGGCCGACTCGATGCTGAGGGCGGTGAAGGAGTCCCAGGCGGCCGAGCCCATCCTGTCGGATCGCCAGGTCGAGATTCTCCAGGCCATAGCGGACGGCTCCACCACCAAACAGGTGGCCCGCGAGCTGGGTATCACCCAAAAGACCGTGCACAACCACCTGAACGCCATCTACCGCAAGCTCGATACTCAGAGCCTCACCCACGCGGTCTTGAGCGCGGTGCGCCTGGGCATCATCGAACTGGGCGACGGAAACGCGGCCTAGGAGCCCAGTTCACCGTGGTTGTGAGCGGGGCGACGAGGACGCCGCGAGGGGCGTCAGGGCCCGGCGGATTCGCGGCATGGTCAGCCCGACGGGAGACGAGCCGCACAGAGAGACGTGTCGCGCTCCGACCCCGGTAGGATTGCTCATGAATAACCACATTCAGTGCGAAAATATGCACAGGGTGGGGTGACCTGATCGGCTACTCGCGGTAGGTTGTTCGGCGCGGGTGGTCAATAATGAGACGGGATGCGCATCGGGGTTTCCCGGTCACCCCCATCAGCCAAGAGGCGACGGTAGAACGATGAGCAACTTCGACAACGGCCTGGCGCAGCGCACCCTGCAGGGCGCGCTGACCTTGCGCTTCGCTCTCGCGTTGGTCACCTCGCTGCTCGTCACCGCAGCCGTGTCAGTGCCGATGGCGATGGTGGCCTTGCGGGCCCAGGGCGCGGATGCCGGAGCGGCGGATTATGAGACACCCGACTACGAGCCCGATATCGATCGAGACGAGCAGGGACCGCGTCGCACTCGGGTAATCAACCCGCCTGCTGACCAAGGCACGGCCGCCGAAGTGTCCGACGTCCCGGTCGGCACCACCACATCGGTTCCACCCTCGGTACAAGACGACGTCGATGGACCCGACGAAGACGAGGATCAGACCGCTCTACCCGACCCCGAAGCCACCCTGAAAAACAGCGGCGACCGGGACGACGAGGTCGACGACGATGCGCCGGACCCCGACCCAGACGACGCCGGTGAGCCGGAAACCGCGTTGAGCGCTCCGGAGCCGCCGGCATCAACCGAGCCGACCTCGACTCCTCACGTGACAACCAACGCCGTCGCACCCAGCCCCGTGACACCGACGATGAGCCCGGAAGGGCAGGTGTCGTCCACGGTGGAACTGGCGAGTGGGGCGACCGCTGGCGTCGCCGCCACAGGCTCAGACGAGCCGTCTCCCTCGAGCGGCGATGGCGTCGCCACGCTCGCGACCCCTACCCCGACCGGCCCGGACGACTTCATTCCCCTCAAGCCACGCCCGGACTCCACCACGACGACGACGACCACGACAACCTCGACCTCGTCGGTTCCCGTGCCCGGAACCATCACCGACACCGATACCGACGCAGGAGTGGTGAACCCGACCGTGTCGATACCGGCGGGCACGACCACGACCACGACCACGACCACGACGATCGATCCGCGAGCCGGCGATCCACGAGCCGGAACCCCGGATGCCCCCGGCGAGGAACCGGAGACCAGCCCCTCGGATCCAGAGCCATCCACCCTCACCAGCTCGTCGGGCCCCTCCGGCACTGGCGACACACCGCCCAAGACCACAAAGGCCACCACAACCACGGTGGCCCAGTCTCTCGACAGCGGTCAGTCGATCGCGGACACGGATCGCAGTGGGATCGGTCCCGGTCCGACCACGACCCTCGACTGAGGCCAAGCCGACGCCGATGGCTGCGCCCGACCTTCGCTGTCGGCCCGGACCGCAGACGTGTCCTCGGGCCAGCGAGACCGTATTCTCCGATCCATGACGTCCGAGGTCCACGACACCGCGTACCATCGGCTGCGCGCTCAGGACCAGCGATACACGGCGAACCGCCGCCAGATTGTCGATCTCCTCACCTCGTCGACCAACCCGCTTAGCCTGCCGGAGCTGCTCGAGCTCGCGAATGGCTCGTTGGTACAAAGCTCGGCCTACCGGAATCTGAGTGTGCTGGAAGAAGCGGGTGTTGTCCGGCGGCTCGCGGTCGGAGATTTCGCCCGTTTCGAACTAGCCGAAGACCTCACCGAGCATCATCATCATCTGATCTGTGATTCCTGCCATCGGGTGACCGACTATCGGGTACCGGCCGACCTAGAAGCCAGCCTGGAACACGCCTTCGTGGCCATCGCCCAACAGACGGGGTTTCGGCCCGATCATCACCGCCTCGATCTCATCGGCACCTGCTCGGAATGCGGACACCGGCCTGGTGCCGACACCGGCACAGGCCTGGCCCCGGCATAGGGTTTCGGCGTGGCAACGATGCCACATCAGCGTAGGAGCACTGTGATCGATCCCAGATCCGAGGCCGAGCGGCGGCGCACGTTCGCCATCATCTCCCACCCCGACGCGGGCAAGACCACACTGACCGAGAAATTCCTCCTCTACGGGGGGGCGCTCACCCAACCGGCCGGAGCGGTCAAGGCCCGAGGCGGTCGGCGATCAGCCACCTCGGACTGGATGGACCTCGAACAGAAGCGGGGGATCTCGATCACCTCCACCGTGCTTCAGTTCCCCTACCGGGGCCATGTGCTGAACCTGCTCGATACCCCTGGCCACCGCGATTTTTCCGAGGACACGTATCGGGTCCTGGCCGCCGCCGATGCGGCGATCATGGTGCTCGATGCGGCCAAGGGGATCGAGGCCCAGACCTTGAAGCTGTTCGAGGTGTGTCGAGAACGCCAGATTCCCATCATCACGTTCATCAACAAGTGGGACCGCCCAGGCCTCGAGCCCCTCGACCTCCTCGACGAGATCGAGACCAAGCTCAACCTGCTGCCCGCCCCGATCAGCTGGCCAGTCGGAATCGCCGGCGACTTTCGCGGGGTGGTCGACCGTCGGCTGGGTGAGTACATCAAGTTCTCGCGCACCGTGCATGGCGCCACAGAGGCACCCGAAGAGGTCTTGACCACAGCTGCGGCCCAGACCGAAGAGGGCGAGGCGTGGGAGACGGCCGCCGATGATCTCGAACTGCTCGACGGAGCAGTGCTCGACCTGGACCAGAAATCGTTCCTCGAGGGCGAACAGACCCCCCTGTTTTTCGGGTCTGCGTTAACCAATTTCGGGGTGCGCCTGCTCTTGGATGCCGTCGTGGACCATTGCCCACCACCCTCGCCCCGCCTCGATGTGAAGGGCACGCCTCGCCTGCTCGATCAACCCTTCTCCGGGTTCGTGTTCAAGGTGCAGGCCAACATGGATCGCATGCACCGCGACAGGATCGCCTTTTTCCGGGTGGCGTCGGGTGTTTTTGAACGAGGCATGGTCGTCACCCACGAGCCGACGGGCAAACCCTTCAGCACCAAATACGCCCACCAGGTGTTCGGCCAGGACCGCGAAACCATCGACATTGCGTACCCCGGCGATGTGGTCGGGCTGGTCAACGCTTCCGACGTGCGTATCTCCGACACGTTGTATCTGGACGAGCCGGTGCAGTTCCCCCGGATCCCGAGCTTCGCGCCGGAGCTGTTCGCGGTGGCCCGCGTGACCGACACCGGCCGGTTCAAACAGTTCCGCAAGGGCATCGCCCAGCTCGACGAGGAGGGGGTGGTCCAGGTGTTGCGCGACGACGATCTGGGCGACCAGGCCCCCATGTTGGCCGCGGTCGGCCAGATGCAGTTCGAGGTGGCCACCTACCGGCTGGAGACCGAGTTCGGGGCCCCGGTGGAGATCTCCATGACCCCGTACCGAGTGGCGAGGGTCACCGACGCGGCCAGCGCATCGGAGCTGAAGGCCATGCGGGGGGTCGATGTGCTCTCCAAGGCCGATGGCACCATGCTCGCGCTATTCGAAAGCGTCTATTGGTTGGAGCGCGTGGCCGGCGACAAGCCCGACCTGGTCCTCGAACCCCTGGTGGCCGAGGGTATGGCCGGCTAGCTACCGACCGGTGAAGCCGGATCGTGCCCGATCACGGGGTCGAGTCGACGGTCGCGGCCAGTTCGGGGTTGGGTAGAGACCGTTCCTGGTCGTCGAGATAGTCGCACAGCTGGTCGAAGGCCTGGCCGATGCGCTCGGTGTCGCCGGTGGCGATGAGATCGAGCTGAAGGCCGGTGATCGTGGCGTAGACATGGGTGGCCAGGCGCTCCGCCTCGGCGGCGCTCACCCCGCTACGAACCAGGCCCGCGGTGATGACGGCCACCCATTCCGACACGAGCCGACTTCCGACGTCACCGAACATCTCCTGTTGGCTTCCGCCCAACGTCGAAGCCTCGATGAGCAGGCGGACCAGCTTGAGATTGTTGCCGGTGTGACACCAGTCCCAGAAGCGGCGCAACATCTCCCCGCTCGACAGCTCGTCGGACGAGGTCTGCCAGCTTTCGATCAGCTCGAGTTGTTGGGCCTCGGCATGGCGGATGGCATCGACCAGCAAACCTTCCTTGGACCCAAACTGGTAGGTGAGGGTGTAGGTGCTGGTGCCGAGCTGTTTGGCCAAAGGCCGCAGTGACAGATCACCGACCCCATGTTCGCCGAGATACAAGACGATCTCGCCCAGCAGGTCTTGCTTTCGCTGAGGGTTCGGGCGGCGGCCCATGGCAACTTCCTTCCCGTTATTCCCTGGAAACAATCCGCATCGTAGACGTGTCTTTGGTGATCGGTGAACGTGAGCAGGACCATCCGCCTGGCCACAGGGAGCAAATTGTAAGGACTTCTCACATTCCGTGACGACTCAAGCTCGGAGGTGACCCATATGCGTACAAC
>Ga0316190_10004311_pt1 | contig 10346 bp, 12 predicted proteins | sample Eddworburrow2_MG_FD_204929 | JGI IMG/M metagenome (GOLD analysis project Ga0316190, IMG submission 204929) | Coastal sediment microbial communities from Maine, United States - Eddy worm burrow 2 | ecosystem: Environmental > Aquatic > Marine > Coastal > Sediment | place: USA: Maine | collected... | reverse complement strand
ATGAAAAGGCTACCTTTGACGCTCCCCGTCAATTCAGCGAGGGAACCGAAAAAGTTTGGGTAAACGGCGTTTTGACGCTTGCTCAAGGAGAAATTCGTCAAGAGCTGCCAGGGTTGATTTTAAAAAGTCAAGAGTTTAATGCATGAGTCTGGAAAACCAACCGCCAGCTGAAGAAATAATAATTCGCGACGCAGTAAATTCGGATGTCGATGCAATTGCCGAAATATACAATGAATCGATTGCCGTGGGCGACGCCACAATGGACGATGAATCCAAAACATCCGAATATTATCTGCAACAAATGGCTGGGTTTCATAAACGGGAAGCCCTCATCGTGTTGGAAATATCTGAAGAAGTAAAAGGATGGGGCATTATCAAACGATATAGCGACAGAGTCGGATATCGTTTTTGTTGTGAAACAGCTGTTTATCTCCGTCGCCATATCCTCAATCGCGGATATGGCGCAAAAATAAAAACCGCGCTCATTGAACGTTGTCGGCAAATGGGATACCATCACCTGGTTGCAAAAATTTTTGCCGATAATGAGGCGAGTATAAAGTACAACGAAAAATTCGGCTATGAAATCGTTGGGCGACAACGTCAAATCGGTTTCAAGAACGGTCGATGGCAAGATATTATTATTATGCAACTTATCATCGACGATATACCACCTAAAATACCTCAAAGATATCAATAAGACAATCAGGAGAACACAATGAAATTTCATTTCACAAAAAAAATAGAAAAGTTAATCAGGAAAATTGAAACACACGAAAGATTAACCCCGTCATTGGCAAAAAAAATCCTCGAAGAGTCAGAACTCACTACAGGAGATGTCGCCTCATGGTCTGACTTTGAACACTCAAAGGAAGACTCTTATGGTCGTAAACTTGTCTATAATGGAGATTTTTTTGAATTGATGGTCATGTCCTGGGTGGATGGCGATATGGCCGCGATCCACGATCATGGCCATACACAATGGGGTGCCGTAAAACTGCTTGGAGCTGCTGAGCATGCCACATTCAAAATAACTGACGACAAGCTAACCACTACCAGCCGCGAGTTTTTTCAAGCCGGTTCAGTATTGGCGGTGAACCATGACATGATTCATCAAATGGGCAATATCGGCCAACAGCCTTATTTGACAGTCCACCTTTATGGGGCATATGATGTGAATGACGGAATAACTTCTAACGCCCGACTTTATGACCTTGATGAAGGCAAGATACAGTTTACTGATGGCGGCGTGTTTTTCGATTTGCCGGAAGCTCAGATCAATCGTCGCATTGATGGGCCAAAGGCTGATTTCCCAACAACCATTCGTTGCAAAACCGAATTGTCCTACCGCTTATTTGCCAAACACAATAGTCTGACAAAACAAAAATTCGGGTGCGACCGCGAGTCAAAAATCGCCAAGCAATTTTTTGACGGAAACACCTGGGATTTATTACATGAAGATATCACAGACGTTATGGAAACGTCGACATCCACAATTAACAGATACAAAAACATCCTGGATCAAGAGTTATTTTTGACTGCAAGATTGCAAGGGACACTGGTTGGCGCTGAAATGATCAACCCGCAATCTACCGACATAAAGAGTGAACTTTCAAGTTTACTAAAAATGGCCCCAGGCACAGCTCTATCCATCGCCTATCTCCGTTTCCTGCAAGGTCAACTTGGCGCAGAATCTCCTTTGGTTGAAACTTATCAAAGGGCATTTATATAAAGACCGAAAGCCAAAATCGCCAGGTATGAAATAATACTTCTTTTACATCGGTAATATGCATTCTCGGAGCTTCCGACAAGGTTGCCATGACTTCCGCTCAACCGCCTTTGGAGCAGCTTCAGCAAGATTAAATATTTTCGCATCTTCTTTCTGAAAAAATATCGCGTGCATAAAAAATCTATAAATTTTTTATAATTGGGTGACTGAAGGGAGCTTGTGACAAAAAACGCCACCCGGCGTTAAGCAGATTGTCGTGTTGTATGTGGTTGCCAACTCAGTCGTATCTCAAACCTGCAATGGGATCGTGTTTTTTAGAGGGCTGCTCAAGAAACTGTGCAATAAAATTATAACAACTCGTAGTCGTTGGCCAAAATATAATGAGAGTCTTGAAAAATATAACCGGTAAGCCTGGCCTCTTTTTCAAGCAAATTATGATTTAAGGTAAAACTTCTATCGCCTCCATTGCCAGACATAATCGTCCACACCGAGCCGTTGCGGGCTTTCAGACCAAGACGATGAACTTCGGTGTTATGCGTTCCTTCCATTCCCGTCCTAAAAAAAACATCACAATCCACACAAATAATTTGGCCAATAATTACGCCCTTACTCATGCCTCTCTGCTTAATAAATGGAAAATCAATATTAGTGCTCAAAAACTGATAACCAGACAAAAAAATGAGCGTGGAAATTGTCGCAAAAGTAACTGCCGCAGCAACTGGTCGATACTCAAACATGGTTCCGATAAATTCAAACAAACTCGACTTTTTTTCACGTGAAATTTTTCGCTTAATTCGCATGTTCAAATATTCAGGACACTTCATAGGAGTACATCTATTTTTCAAAAGAGACTTCATCTCTCTTTCGGCTTCCAAATCCTGCTGCAAGGTCGGCTGTTCTACCAACATTTTCTCGACCTTACATCGATTTGCTTCACTCAGTTCATTGTCAATATAACCTGTCAATAGCTGTCTTATTTTTTCCTGTTCGCTCATGTCGCCGCATCTCCCAATAACATATCAAATAGAATCAACTTTAAATATTCCTGCACTTTCCAGGTTGAGTCTAATCCCTCTCACGACTCTTAATATATCCTGCATTCACGCCATACTCCTGAAGCTGAATTTGCAACTGTTTCCTGGCTCTGGAAAGTCTTGACATGACGGTTCCAATTGGACAGTTGAGCATCTTTGAAATTTCCTTATAGGAGAAAGACTCAACGTCCGCTAAAAGCACAACCAGTCGAAAGTCATCGGACAACGATTCGAGAGAAGCCGTGATTTCATCATCAAATAAATTTTCCGGCGCCACAGATGCAAATGCAGAAAAAAAAGTTTGGGTTGATTCTTCTACACGCAACCCGTGCACAGCAGAATCAATCTGCACCTTAAATGGTTCGCTTTTCTTCTTTCTGTACTGATTAATAAAAGTGTTCATCAGAATTTTGAAAATCCAGGCCTTAAAATTGGTTTCCCGCTTAAATTTAGCAAAGAACCGAAAAGCGCGGACATATACATCTTGCACCAGATCTTCAGCGTCTAGTTGATTTCGCGTCAACCTTAAAGCTGTGCTGAACAAAGCATCCATAAGTGGAAATGCAAGATCAACAAATTCCGACTTCTCCTCAAATGAACTTAATTGTTTACCTGCCTTAATCGAAATCATCGCTCCTTAGACTTACGCCCCTTTAATCCATTTCAAACAGGCGGCGACACCTATTTATTCCGTAAACTCAAAAATCAGATTCATCTTTCCAGCGTACAATTCTCCATTTTCCGTCATTTCCCAAAATGAAGTCAAAAACTGCCCTCCCGGTAACAATAAAGCTTTGCGAAGACCCAACTAAACTAAGATCAAACCTTACGAAACGCCTGTTCATATCGCTGTATAAATTGACAAACTGAAGATCAATTGCATCAAATGTGCGAAAAATAATGCCAGTCGACCTTAAATCATCATCGCGTCCCCAGGTAATTTCTCCCCCTGAAGGTTCTTTGTCTGGCTCAAAATATTCAAAAACAAACGATTCATCCAACAACTCACTATAAAGTAAAGAATCTTTTAATGTGTACGCATAGGCGAAATTTTGCAGGGTTTCCTCTGGCGTTTTTTGCTCAGTTATTAAATTCCCGAAATCATCGCCCCTCTCAAGCCCTGGGGCAAAAGGATTAAAACAGGCGCCAAAGACGAAAGCAATAGCAACCTGAACAGCGTATTTCATAGGCAGGGCTCAATTTATAGGCTGGAAAACTTAAAGAAATAAAAACAAATTAGGCTGAAATAAAAAAGGCAGCGCATTCAAACAGAAGCGCCGCCCTTACAATCATTTAATATAATTAACAAAATTACTTCAATCTAAAAACAACCGTTATTGCAACCCAAACTTTAACGGGCATATCCCGTTGCATGGCCGGCTTCCATTTTACACTCCGAATTGCGTTCACCGCCGCATCGTCACAACCGCTATGTCCAAGCGACTTCATAATCTTGGTTTTGACAACCTGCCCTTTTTCGGATACCAGCGCTCTAACAATAACTTTGCCCTCAATGCCAGCTTTCCGTGCGATTTCAGGATACCTTAGCGCCCGATAAATTGCCGAAAATCCGCCAATGGGTTCAGGAGCCTCATCATATGCCCAAAACGTACCCGTCTCGGCATCATCTTCGGGAGGAGATGGAAGCGCTGGAATATCTAAAAAATCAAGATCCGTGTCCTCGATGGTCGCATCGTCGGGCACATCCTCATTTTCAGTTGGAATTGGAATGGATGGTTTTGGTGGCGGAGGAGGAGGCTCAAAATGTTTCGTTATCGGAATTTCAGTCACCTCAATGGTTATGCCTTTTAATGGCTCCTCAACTGCCTCAAGGTTAATGGCTCGAAACACCTGAAAAATCAAAACGATTAACGCCAAAGAACCTATCATACCAAGTTCAATAATTTTTTTGTACTTGAGTTTTAAATTTGCCACAGGATTTTTTTCACAATTGTCTCCTTTTACTCAAGTTTCGCAGCACAATTCAAACTTAACGCGCAAGATTACTTCAATCTGAAAATAACCGGTATTGCAACCCAAACTTTAACGGGCTTATCTCGTTGCATGGCCGGCTTCCATTTCACACTCCGAATAGCGCTCACCGCCGCATCATCACAACCGCTATGTCCAAGCGACTTCATAATCTTGGTTTGGACAACATGACCTTTTTCGGATACCAGCACGTTAACAATAACTCTGCCCTCAATGCCGGCTTTCCGTGCGATTTCAGGGTACTTTAGCGCCCGGTGAATTGCCGTAAATCCTCCAATGGGGGCAGGCCCTTCATCGTAAGCAACAAAAAAATTAGCTCCGTCATCATCTTCGGGAGGGGGCGGAGGCGTTGGAATATCTGAAAAATCAAGATCCGTGTCCTCAATGGTTGCATCGTCGGGCACATCCTCACTTTCAGTTGGAATTGGAATGGATGGTTTTGGCGGAGGAGGCGGACGTTCAAACTGTTCCGTTTGCGGAATTTCAGTCGCCTCAATGATAATGTTTTTTAATGGCGCCTCAACCGCCTCAAGGTCAATCGCCCGAAACGCTTGAAATATTAAAACCATTAAAGCCAAAGAACCTATCATACCGAGTTCAATAACCTTTTTGTACTTGAGTTTTAAATTTGCCTCGGGGTTTTTTTTCATAATCGTCTCCTTTTACTCAAGTTTCGCAGAATAATTCAAATTTAGCGCGCCGGGGGCGTCAGACTCGCGCAACGCTTCATGCACCCTGGAAACAACGTCCATTTCCGCGCCTTTATCTATTCTCAGCGACACCAGTTTAAGTGGATGCTGCGGGTCGCGCGCCTTGCCTAACATGATACTTGAAACCTGACCAGTTGACACCGGACGGTCATCCAGAAAAATGTCACCTTTTCTTGAAACCCACATATAGGCGACATCTCTCTTCCCTTTCAATTTTTCAATTTTTTGGGCTGACGGCAATACCACAGGGATTCCAGAAAACTCCTTAAAGACTGACGAAACCATAAAAAAAATCAACAATAAAAATACAATATCAGGCAACGATGAAAGCGGTATACCAGGTTCTACTTTTTGTTTACCCTCAAATTTCACCTTTTATCACCTCCATCTATTTGTCAGGTTCAGCAATAGAAATACGCTTCAGGTTGGCAATTTTCAATTGATCCAAAGCTTGAACATAAGCGTCATATTTAGTTTTCCGATCTGTCTTCACAGAAACAATCAGGTTAGGATTTTGCATTAGCTTTTCTCTAACGACTCTGGCAATATCACCCAGATTAATAACTTCGTTATCAAGTAAAACCTGACCTTCGGCATTGATAAGCAAATTGGCGATATTTTTAGTGCGAACTTCTGTCTCTTCCCCTTTGGCCGGCAGCGTTAAACCAATGCCGCGATCAACATCAATTGTGGTTGTGACTAAAAAGAAGATAAGAAGTAAAAAAGCAATATCAGCCAAAGAGGCCATCGGAATATCAGATTCTCTTTTCTTTTTCTTTTCGACTAGCATTAAACGACCTCCTTAATTGAGAATTACACAAAAACTTTAACTACGCCTTATTTTTGCATCTCAATTAAGGTGTCTACGAAATCAACTGAGCTTTCTTCCATATCAACAATTAAATTGTCAATCCGAGAAATGAAGTAGTTATTGAGAATCTGAATAATAATTGCCACAACCAAACCAAAGAGAGTGGTTAGAAGCGCAGTTGAGATACCGCCTGCAACAATAGAAGGAGAGATGTCATTTGCTTTTTCAATCGCGTTGAAGGCTTCAACCATTCCCCATACAGTGCCCAGGAAGCCCATCATAGGCGCAACACTGATTACGGTGCCAAGCCAAATCAAACCTCTTTCAAGAAAAGCCATTTCAATAGAACCTGCATTCATAATGGCTTTTTCAACATGTTCTATGCCTCTGTCGGCTCTTAATAATCCAGCATGAAAAATAGATGCTACAGGCCCACGTGTATTAGCGCATTTCTCCACTGCATCTTTTACGCCGCCTTTACGCAGGGCTTTTTTGATTTCATCCATAAATACGCGAGTATTAACTGACGCGCGAAAAAGGGTCACGGCCCTTTCAATACTAATCCCAATTCCAAAAACAAGTAAAGCAAGAATCGGCCACATGGCCCAGCCGCCTTTGTTAAACAAGTCCAGAAAATTCATTTGTTAATTCCTCCCGTAACAGATTAACAGTATTAGTAATAGATTGGAAATAATTGAATAGAAACGTAATAATTGTTAAAAAAAATAGAGATAATCACCCTAAATGTCAATATTATTTTTGCATACCGTCCACAGACTTAAAAACATTAATTACTCAATGGCTAGCTTGGCTATATTTTCGGCATCCTCAAAATAATTCAATGCCTGCCGCACAATTGGTTCCTGAACAACCTCCAGATAGTTGTACCCTTCTGTTCCCCAAAAATGACGGGCAATTTGACTTTTCAATCTGCGTCTGACAAACTCCACGTCTTTTTCATCTTCCCAATTCTGAATTGTTACATTCCTTTGTCCTGCTTTCAACCTAACCTGCGCGAAAATCATCTCTGGCAATGTAAACTCGTTAACAAAACTATCGAAATCGCTTTCAAGATTTTTGTTAGATGATGCAAACCGGGAAGCGCAATCCAATAAGACCTGATTCTGGATCAAACTCAACGTCCAGGAGCTAAGCAATGGCGAAAGTATTCTTATATCGGGCGTGATTCCTCCTCCCCCGTAAACCTTGCGTCCGGCGCTTGTTATGTAAACTGGTTTTGTATTGAGGGTATCGCTTTCAACATTCGGATCTATGTCGTCATAGCCTTGCTCAAAATATTCTTTTAAGCCGTCTTCATAAGGTCGTTGTATTAAACGCCCTGATGGCGTAAAGTACCTGGCAATGGTTACCCGCACAGCAGAACCATCCTTGAAGGGGATCTGGTGTTGCACCAAACCCTTTCCGAAACTTGTAGTTCCCAGAATCAAACCGCGATCCCAATCCTGGATTGCCCCGGCGACAATCTCTGCGGCGCTGGCTGACCCATGATCAATTAAGACAATTAAAGGCTGCGACGTATAGCGACCTTTTTCAGAAGAATAATAATCTCCATCCGCTCCCGGAGTCCGACCTCGAGTATAGACAATTCTTTTGCGGCCTTTTAAAAACTGGTCAGCCATTCGCACCGCTTGCTCCAGGTAGCCGCCAGCATTGCCGCGCAAATCAAGGATCAGACGTTTCATTCCCTTGTCTTCAAGTTGTTTCAGCGCCTGCTCAAATTCATCATCTGTGCTTTTGGCAAATCGCCCCACACGGATATACCCCACCTCTTTCGCAATTATAAAAGCGCTTGTAACACTTTGAATTGGCACACGTTTCCTCGTCATTGCAACGAGAAACGGAGTCTGAAACCCATACCTTTGTATCTCCAGAGTCACTTTTGTGTCTTGGCGCCCCAACATTTTTTCCCGAACTTCTTCATTGGTCATTCTGAGTGTGGGAACGCCGTCAATTTTTGTAATTCTATCTCCTGAGCGCAAGCCAATTGCTTCAGCAGGCGAACCTGGCATTGCAGAAATAATTAACGGCAAACTCTCGTAAACAATAAACTCAACGCCTATTCCTTCAAACTCGCCTTCAGACTGCTCTTTAACCTCAACCATTTGCTCGGCGGGGATATAGACTGAATGCGGATCCAGTTCCGCCAAAAGGCCTGTAATCGCCCCGTCAACCAATTGTTTTGAGTCGACAGATTCAAAGTAGAATTTATTGACAGCTTGCACCACCTCCATCAGACGCTGGATTTGTTCATAGAGATTGCCGTTCGTTGCAAAAGAATCAAAACGGAATAAAAGACCAAAACCAATTGTGAAAACCAAAACCAGAAAAACCTGCTTTTTATTTCTAAAAATCATTTCACTTTATTCTTTAGTTAAAATGTTTGTCCATTCGTCATAAACCTGAATAGGTCGGTTTAAAACCATTTTGAAAACATTATCGTCTAAACGTTTGCTTTCCTTGAGTTTACACCCAAAAGCAGCAGGCGGGGAATTTACCGGAAGGTATTGTTTAAAAACTACTTAACGCGAAAACATTATAGGTCAACGGTCAAGGAAAAGCTTTGCCCATTCCCCAAACCCGCACTAAATGGCGCGTAACCATAATCAAGTTGAAAAAAGTTAAAATCCAGACCAAAACCTGCTGAAGGCCCTTTTCCCTCAATACCGCGCTGATATCCGGCGCGCATGTAGAGGGTTTTTCTCAGTTCAATCTCAGCGCCAAAACTTATCTGCGAACCAGCGGCAAAAACTTTAACTGCATCAGCGGCGATCAATGCTTTTTTCACGAGCCCCGTAAACGCAAATTCGTAGGCAACACCTATTTTCGCCAAGGCAGGAAGTTTTGTACTTTCATTTCTCAGGGCATCCATGGCGCCCAGATTCTGCACCACTACGGCAACTTTGACTGGCAGAGTCGGAGCTGTATAAGTTAAAGCCAAATCAGCGGCATAGCCTGACGCATTTTCATTGAAGATTTTTTCGAAAAGGAACTTTGTGGTAACGCCTGCATTGAACGCATGATTCAAGCTGCGTCCATAAGAAATTCCCGCTGACAGATAGTTTGATTGAAATGTTCCGTCTGGTTCAACGCTCGGCCTATTGGCTCTTTTTTCAAACCCTTCTACATTGAAAGAGTTCATATTTAGACCCATGCCGCCACCCAGGAAAGGGAAAACGATTGACGCGAAATTATGAGCTACATCTTTAAGACTCGATGCATAGGAAATTGTTAATTGAGTTTTAGACAAATCAGACAAAGCAGAAGGATTCCAATAAGTGGCAACTGCATTATCAGCAACGGCGGTATATGCCTCACCCATGCTTACGGCCTGCGCTCCGGCGCCAATTTTCAAAAAAGCCATTCCGGCGCCGCCGGCATTGCCTGCCTGGGAATATGCTGAGATTGACATTGAGGTGAAAACAAACAAGCACAGTATTATTCTGTCAAATATCATGAATCGCTCCGTGAAAATTAGAAGTTTACAAACCAGGAAAACACATGCTCTTCATCTGGATTTTCGCCCGGAGAAACATAGGCGTAATTTAATTCCCCAAGCTTGCCGAAGAGTGGAAAACGATAGCCAGCTCCGGCGGTAATGGAACCGTCGTCATAACCAGCGCGTAAAGCAATATTTTCAACCAGCATACTTTCCAGCCCGACATGCACTCGTTGATCCATTCGATCCTTTAAAAAACTTTCCCTAAAAATCTGTTCAAGGTCGATGGAAAACCACAGTTTTTTCAACCTTGGAACTTTCGCAAAAACACCAAATCGTGAAACTTTAGGAAGCGGCTCAATCGAATCTGTTCCATCTAAGTCATATAAATCCTGAGTGCTCCACTTATATTGATTATTTGCTTCTTTCACGACAGCTGAGAAAAAAACATCTTCCGAAAACCGATATAGCAAGCCAAAGTCAAAACCAACCCCTTTCGCTGATACTGTCTTATTCTCAACTCCCAAGTCCGGGAAGCGATTCCATAAAACTTTTACAGTAAGTCCTACTGATAAATTTGAAACAGGCAAAAGCCCATATGAAAAAATAAAGGCAT
>Ga0316190_10004310_pt1 | contig 10347 bp, 4 predicted proteins | sample Eddworburrow2_MG_FD_204929 | JGI IMG/M metagenome (GOLD analysis project Ga0316190, IMG submission 204929) | Coastal sediment microbial communities from Maine, United States - Eddy worm burrow 2 | ecosystem: Environmental > Aquatic > Marine > Coastal > Sediment | place: USA: Maine | collected... | reverse complement strand
CTGTAAATCCATCTTAAGTCAAGGGTAGCTTTGACTATTATGTAGTAATTTTTGCAATAACATGCTGGGCCAAATCTAGCTTTGTCCGCAATCTTCAACAGAGGTGACCACTGTCTAACAGTCTGCAGGCGCCCACTCTGACTACTTCGACTTCGGTGTTTCTTTCTTGGCTGGTGAGTCTTTTTTATCTTTTGAGCCAGCTTTATCGGCCTCGTCTTCTTCAGGAACTTCTTTCTTTACAAGACCCATAGATGTAGCTTTGTCGCCCTCTTTTAGGCGCATTACTCTAACGCCTTGGGTGGCTCTGCTAATCTCTGGAATGTCTTTCATGCCCAGGCGAATGGTCTGACCCTGCTTAGAAATGATGATTATTTCTTGATCATCACCGTCACGCAGACTAGCAAGACCCATAAGTTTTCCGGTCTTTTTGTTCACGACTGCAGACCTAATACCCACGCCGCCGCGTTTATGCGCTGTAAACTGAGACACCTTAGTTCGTTTTCCGTAGCCCAGTTCGCTGATCACAAAGATGTTAGCGTCCTCTTGAACAATAGCCATGCCGACAACCAGGTCGTCCTTACGCAGTCTAATGCCTCTTACACCCCTAGACACGCGCCCCATGGACCGTACTTCGCTCTCGTGGAAGCGAATCGCCTGACCCTGCTGAGTCGACACAACAATTTCGTTATCGCCACCAGAGAATCGGACCCACTTCAACTGATCACCCTCGTCTAGGTTTATCGCTATCAAACCGCTAGTCCGAACGTTCTTGTACGCCTCCAGTGAAGTCTTCTTGACTACGCCACGCAGAGTACACATGAACATGAAGCCTTCTTTAGCGTCGTTCTTTGCAACAATAATAGAGGTAATCTCTTCTTCTGGATGTAACTGCAACAAGTTAGCTATAGCAACGCCCTTAGCGTTCAGGCCAGCAGCTGGAACTTCATAAGCTTTTATTCTGAATACCCGACCCTTACCCGTAAAGAACAGCAAGAAGTCATGCGTGTTAGCCAAGACAAGTTGCTTTATCATATCCTCTTCACGCGTAGTCATACCACGTCTACCCTTGCCGCCTCGGCCTTGCTTGTGGTACTCGTTTTCAGGACTGCGCTTGATATAATTTGCCGATGTCATTGTCACAACAACTTGTTCGTTTGGTATCAGTTCTTCTTCGCTAAACTTGCCCAATTCCTGCGGAATAACCTGAGTTCGGCGGTCTTCTGCGTACTTGTCTTTTAGTTCGGCGAATTCATCTTTAATTATCTTCAATATCTTCTTTTCGTCAGCCAAGATACTCTCAAGTTTCGCTATAATTTTCAACAATTCTGCTAGCTCGTCTTCAATCTTCTTGCGCTCTAGTCCAGCCAACGCACGTAGTTGCATAGCCAAAATAGCTCGCGCTTGAATATCCGATAGCTTGAACTTCTTCATCAAGTTCATCTTTGCTTCGTCTGATGTCTGACTGGCGCGTATAGTAGCGATCACTTCATCGATATTATCAAGTGCAATCTTCAAGCCCTCTAGTACGTGTGCTCTGTCCTTAGCATGCTTCAGTTCGTATTCTGTACGCCTACGCACCACAACCTGTCGGTGCTTAATGTGCTCCTGAATAATATCTTGCAAACCCATAACCCGTGGCTGAATACCATCAACCAGCGCCATCATGTTGAAGTTAAATGATCCTTGCAGCTGAGTTAACTTGAACAACTGGTTCAGAAGCTTCTTCGGGAACGCGTCGCGTCGTAAATCTACTACAATCTTGACTTCGCCTCTAGAGCTTTCATCACGCAGATCAGCTATGCCGACAATCTTCTTTTCTTTGTGCAGGTCGGCAATTTTTTCTATCAATGAGGCCTTATTCAAACCAAACGGTATCTTCGAAATAATTATCTGCTGTTTGCCCTTAGTATTTTCAACTATCTCGGCAATACCACGAACAACCACACCACCGCGACCAGTCGTATAGGCGGCTCGCATAGATTCCTTACCATAGACAATACCGCCAGTTGGAAAGTCAGGACCTTTAACAAACTGTAGCAGATCATCGACAGTTGCATCTGGATTATCAATTTGGTGCATGGTTGCATCAAGTAGTTCGCCCAGGTTGTGTGGCGGTATATTTGTCGCCATACCCACAGCAATACCCAGTTGTCCATTTAACAACAAGTTTGGTAGTTTACCAGGGAGAACCGACGGCTCTTGCTCTGATCCATCAAAGTTATCACGGAAGTCTACAGTATCTTTATTTATGTCAGCGACCAGCTCTTCAGCAATCTTAGCCATCTTGGCTTCTGTATACCTATAAGCAGCTGGCGGATCGCCGTCCATAGAACCAAAGTTACCCTGGCCTTTGACTAGCATATGGCGCATTGACCAATCTTGAGCTAGTCGCACCATAGAGTCATAAATACTACTGTCGCCGTGCGGGTGGTACTTACCGATAACGTCACCGACTACACGGGCACTTTTTACAAATTTAGATCCGCTACGCCAGCCGTTCTTGTCCATTGAATACAAAATTCTACGGTGAACTGGCTTCAGGCCATCACGAACATCCGGCAATGCACGCTCAACAATCACACTCATTGAGTAACGGAGATAGCTATCCTCCATGACGTTCTCAACCGATTGGTATTCAACTATGCGGGAATGGCTTTCGTCCTGAGTAAGCACCTCTACTTCTAGGGCCTCTACTTCTTTTTTATTGTCGTCGTTATTCATATCTTTGTCTTCAGCCATTTTAAATATCCAAATCTTTCACAAATTTTGCCCTGCTAGTGATGAAGTTCTTGCGAGGCTCTACATCTGCCCCCATCAACTTATTAAATATGCCATCAGCTTTTTCAGCATCTTCAACTTTTATCTGTACCAATACTCGTTTTTCTGGGTCCATTGTCGTATCAAACAGCTGATCGGCATCCATTTCACCCAGACCCTTGTAGCGCTTTATCTCTGTAAAGCCAGCTTGCTTGTGTCTGTCATCCTCTGGGTTTATGACAGTGCCCGCGCTCTTACGCTTTTCAATTCGCTCAATCATTACCTTATCCAAGTCTCCTTCGTTGTAGATAAAGACATTTTCCGATTTATTACCTGGCGTCACCAGTTCAAACAAAGGCGGCTTGGCCAGATACAAGTGACCACCGTCAATCACGGGTTTCATGAATCTAAAGAAGAATGTCAGAAGCAAAGTGGATATGTGCGATCCATCAACGTCGGCATCAGTCATAATAATAATCCTGCCATAACGCAAACCACCGACATCAAATGAGTCTTCAATACCAACACCCAGCGCTTTGATAAGACTGACAATTTCATTGTTGGCCAACATCTTATCCAACCTGGCACGCTCAACGTTCAACACCTTACCCCTTAGAGGCAGAATAGCCTGAGATTTACTGTCGCGACCACCCTTGGCAGAACCACCAGCAGAGTCACCTTCTACTAGGTATATCTCGGACTTCTCTGGGTCTTTATTGGAACAGTCTGACAACTTACCAGGCATGCTAGCACCATCTAGAACACCCTTACGGATGATATTATCGCGTGCTGCTCTAGCAGCCTTACGAGCCCTAGCAGCAAGCAACGCCTTACCAATAATCTTCTTAGCTGTAGCCGGGTGCTCTTCTAGGTAATAGCTAAACCACTCCGCAAACACCGTTTCTACATAGCCACGAACCTCTGGGTTGCCCAGCTTGTTCTTGGTCTGGCCTTCAAACTGCGGATCAGGAAGTTTAACCAAAATTATCGCGGTGACACCCTCACGAGTATCTTCACCTGATAGATTGTCTTCTTTTTCTTTAAGTATCCCGTTTTTGCGTGCGTAGTCATTGATAATACGTGTCAGCGCTGTCCTAAACCCTGTTAAGTGAGAACCGCCATCAGGGTTATACACGTTGTTGGCGAATGGCTTTACTGTCTCATTATATGTATCGGTGTATTGCAACGCTACTTCAACCTGGCTGTCATCGACGGTTTTATCAACATAAAATACATCATCAATCGCATCTTTTCCTATGTTTAGATGTTTAACATACGATTGGATTCCCCCTTCAAAATAAAAGGCGTACCTCTTGCCTGTTCGCTCATCGGCAACATATGTTTTTATGCCCTTTGTGAGATATGCTTGGTGCCGTAGATAGTCGGTAACCCATTCATACTCATACGGTTCGTCAGCCATAATTGTAGTGTCAGGCCAAAATGTTATGACCGTCCCGTTGCCATGATCAGTCGGGCCAACCTTTTGGATCTTTGTCTTTGGCGCGCCCTTCTGGTACTCCTGACGATAATGCACGCCTTCACGGTAAACTTCAGCTATAAGCTTCTCCGACAAAGCGTTAACAACACTCACACCCACACCGTGCAGGCCACTGGACACCTTGTAGCCACCACCGTCGAACTTACCACCAGCATGCAGTACAGTCAGAACGGTCTCTAGCGTACTAACACCCGTTTTTGCGTGCTTTTCAACAGGAATACCACGGCCATCATCTTCAACTCGTATGCCGCCATCGGCTAACATAGTCACTTTAACCTCAGTGGCGTGACCAGCAATGGCCTCATCAATACCGTTGTCGGCAACTTCTTTAATCATGTGGTGTAGGCCGTCTATGCCAGTACTACCTATATACATACCCGGACGCTTGCGAACCGGCTCTAATCCTTCTAGGACCTGGATGGAACTAGAATTATAATCTTGTTTTTGTTTGCTCAAACTCTTATTACCCTCGTTTTCTAACAGTGTTAATATCCATTATAGAGTATCTGCCTGTGTTTGTGCAAAGTGTGATCCAATAACCCAACTTGCTCATACTACATACATATGACAAAATGGCTTCAAGACTTAAAGTACTTACGTTCACAGAGGGGCAGCATGTTCAAGAAATTGGTTACAAATCTTCCGTTTAATCCCAGCCTGATATCTCAGGTTAGCTTCTATTCCAAAAGAATAAAGCAAGAAAGGTTTGTGCGTCGTCTAGGTCTAATCTTTGTGGCCGCAACCATGACTGTACAAGCAGTCGCGTTCATATCGCCACCTGAACGATCTCTAGCAGCATCATCGGCCCACATAATAAACGGCCTAAGAACAAGAGACGACATTATTAACGCCTGGGACCAACCGGGCAGCGACGTACCAGCAATCTACGGGGTATTTGGCCTGACCAGAGATGACGTGCTTGCCCTACCAAAAACGCCGAACGCAACCGTTAAATCCACCGACGCAGACTACTGGTCAATAGGTAGAACTTCGCTAAGCGGATATTCTCATATAAAGGAGGAGTTTAGGAGTTCGCAGATAACCGTGCAATATGCCGGAGAAGACACCGAAACTGCCTCAGACGACAGGTTTATTTACGACAGACAACTTAAGGCCTGGGACGTCAACAATCCGTCAAACAGCTACCGAGCCTTCGAAGGGACCATATCCAAGACTGGCGAGAAATTTTGGCTCCTAGTAGACTGTGGTAACTTCACCAAAATCGGCAAATACACTCCACCTGTCACCCCTGAAAAGCCAGCACCCAAGCCTGAAGTAGAAATCAAAAAAACTATCGAGGACCGACCAGATCATCTAAAGCCAGGTGATAGCCTTACGTACAAACTAAGCTTCCGTAACCCCATCAAAGACACGCTGGCTGAAGACGTCGTCATAGAGGATCAGCTGGACACCAAGCTATTCAATGTCCCTAACGTATCAACTAGCACCTACTCAATAACTAACGGCTTCCTGCGCTACGAATACGGCAGCTTGGCATACACCCCAACATACTTTGTAGTGCCTCTAACCGTCACCTTAAAAGACCAAATAAGTTCTGGGTCAAGCTTATGCAACCAAGCCCGGATAACAGCGTCAAATGCTCCGGCCAAAACATCAGAAAAGGTCTGTGTTGGCGTAATCAACCCTTGCCGATTCGATAGTAGTGTTGCCAGCGCCGATAACCCTAATTGTGTTGAACCAAAACTTGTATGCTCTGTCGTAGACTTTGCGCTAAACAGGTCCACCCGAAAAGCCAGTTACCGCACTACCGTCAGCTCAAGCAACCCAGCTAATACGACCATACTAGGCTACACATACGACTTTGGCGACTCAAGCACACAAAGGTTCAATACTAGTGTATTAACGCACCAGGCGGACCACAGCTACCAACCAGGCGAGTACGACACTACCGTGACTGTCCACTACCGCACAACAGGGCAAGAAAGTGCTGATGACAAAAGCATCTCTTGCGCAGCAAACGTTGACTTCGAGTCTGACCAGCCGCTTGGTCAGCACAAAAAAGTAGCAAACATAACCCAAAATACAGACGGAGACCTGGCTGCAGACACAACCGTCAACGGTGGCGACGTACTAGAATACACAGTAACCACCACTAATCCTCAGAACTTCGACAGAGCCAACGTAGACGTATCAGATTACATAGGTGACATACTAGACTACGCAGACCTTGATACGGATTTCCTAGCCCAGCAAGGCGGAACATTCGATGCCGAAACTAACAAGATAAATTGGACCGCCCAGACCATACCAGCCAGCTCATCGCTTGACCATGTCTTCCGCGTCAGTATCAAAAAACCAATCCCTACGACCAACCTGCCGTCAGCATTAGGTACTACATTCGACTGCAAAATCAGCAACGCTTACGGCAACGAAATTACCATCAATATAAACTGCCCGCTAGTAAAAGGTCTGGAGACTTTGCCAAACACAGGCCCAGGATCCAGCATTATCTATAGTGTCATAATAACAACAGTCGTGGGATACTTTTACGCTCGAAGTAGACTAGTTGCTAAAGAGCTAGACATAGTGGTCAGAGACTATGCCGGATTGGTAGGTCCTTAAAGATGCCTGAGAAGAATAACCCTGTTGAGAACACCGAATTTAAAGCCGAGAGTATAAAAAATGTCGAAGCTCATAGTAGTCATGAAGTTGTAGACGATACAACAGATTCGACATCAGAGAAAGATCGACATTCCGTAGAAGATATTACTAAAAAAATAGAAGCCCATGCAGTCAGCGGCAAAGAAATGTCCAGCCGCAATACCGAAACCGAACAAACCCATCACCCCGTAATGGTCAACAAACAGCTAAAAGACATGTCCTATTCTAGGGCCATGACCCGCGTCCGCAAACACCTACCTGCCCCTTCGCGTGCGTTAAGCAAAATCGTTCACTCCCCGCTACTTGATAAACCCTCCGAGCTCGCATCAAAAACTGTAGCACGGCCTTCTAGCATGCTCGGAGGTGGACTGTTCGCCATGATTGGAACCGCTCTGCTGCTCTGGACCGTAAACAAACACGGATACGAATACAACTACCTAGCTGTTGCCGTACTTTTCTTAGGTGGCGCCATAGCTGGCTTGGCCGCTGAGGGCACTATCCGCCTACTCAAAAGACGAACCAAATAATATCGAAGCCTGATCAAACACCGTTTACTGGGTAGTGGTCTGGACCGTTGTTGGGGGCGAACGCAGGATTAGCATCCCTGTCGTAAGCAAATCCGGCATCGGCTGGCCCCGGGGGCTGCTGTTGAATGTGACTAGCATGTGGCTGCGCCATTCCTGCATAAGCCGGTGCTGCTGGATATTGCTGCGAATACTGTTGAGCGTACTGAGAATGCGGTTGTGGCGTATTCATACGATGGGTAGGTGCCGGTGGATATTGCTGCTGTGGCGCTTGCTGATAAGCGTAGCCCTCTGCCTGATATTGTTGAGCTGCGGCTGCAGGATAAACTCCTGTCGGCTGAGGCTGTGGCGGCAATGGCTGCTGCTGACTGTATTGCGACTGCGCTGGCAATGGCTGCTGTGGCCCCCGAGGCTGCTTGTTAAATGGTGATTTTGGAGCCTTGAAGCTATTAGTTTTCTTTTTGTCCGTCCAGTCATCAAGGAATGATGCCGGCTTTCTCTGTTGACGTGGCGGAGCCGGAGCAGCTCCAGTAGCTCCGGCTCCCATTCTGCCCGCTACAGGCTTACCAGCTCCCGCTGCTGCCGGAGCTGGCTCTGTGGTCTGCATACGCTCAAATATAATTTTCTCAACGGCGGCACGCGGTCTTCCGTGTTTTGCAGCAGACAACTGTTTCAAAGCGGCGGCAAGCTCCTTGCTAGGATTACCAAGCGGCGGTAATCCGGCCATACTAAACGGCTGCGTTGGAACACCCCCTATCAACATACGGACTATGGCGTTGTAGTTAGGGATCCTCTGCAAATCATCATGGGTGAACACTGGAGAAAACTGTTTCGACAAAAAGTCGGCGTCTGCAGTTCCAACTCGGAAGGCAATAATGGTACCAACGTTACCAAACACAGCGTCACGGATTTCGTCAGTTAGCTGAGTCGTAAACTGGTTTGCAATAATGAGCTTCAATCGATATTTTCTAGCCTCACTCAAGATATCGGCGAACGAATCAGTAGAAAAGTTTTGGAACTCATCAACATAAAGAGAAAAATCGACGCGATCATCCTCCGGGATATTCGCTCTGCTCATGGCAGCCGCCTGGAATTTCATGACAAATATCATACCCAGCAACTTCGAGTTCAACTCACCTGTTTTACCTTTGCTGAGGTTAACTAACAGAATCTTTTTGTTATCCATTATCTCGCGCAGATTAAAGGAGCTCTTAGTCTGACCAATGATATTGCGCATCATTTCGTTAGCCATGAACGCACCAAACTTAGACACGAACCAGCCTAAAACCTCACTTTTGTGGTAATCACTGGTCTGGGCCATCTCTTTATTCCAGAAGTCCAAAACTGTCTTGTCCTTCACAAACTTGAGTTTGTCCTTGGCATACTGGTTATCCGTAAACACCTTGGGTATATCTATGAATGTAGCGCCCTCTGGATCAGCCATGATGGTCTTAGACGCCATTCTAAACCAGTGCTCATATCGCGGACCGATAATGCCTTGGTGCTGCGGATCGTACAGTTTGTACAGCATACCGATAGCTTCCCCGATCAAGAAATCCTGTTCGTCTGGATCTTCGAACTCGAACAAGTTTAGTCCTAGAGGATACTCCATATCTGACGGGTTAAAGTAAATAACGTCCTCTGTCCGCTCTTTGGGTACCATTGCCAGCAACTTCTCGGCTGTATCCCCGTGCGGATCAATAAACGCAAAACCACCACCCTCAAGCATGTCCTGCAGCGCCAGGTTCTCTAGGAACGTAGACTTACCCGTACCAGTCTGACCTACGGCGTATATATGACGACGACGATCGTTGACATCGATGTTTATCTTCTTTTTGCCCCCCCTAAAGACGTTGTATCCCAACAACATTCCCTCATCAGGAACATTGCGTGGACCGTCAACTTGTTTGGAAGCTTGGCGCTCCAGCTGGGTTGTCGGTACAGTATTCTGATCAGGAAAGTGAAATATTGTCGCCAGTTCTATGGCGTTGAGGACCATTTTATTATTCTCTGGTGGGAAAAACCGCATAATATACGCTGTAACAAAGTCATCTATGTCCTTGGCCGGGACAAATTCAAAGCCGTTTTTGCCAGGAGAATCAAACAGCGCAAAGGTAGCAACCAAACTATTCAGAATCGACTGCGCCCTCTGCGGGACATCTGAAGAAGACACCACCCTGATAACCACTTCATAACCCGCGTGCCTAGTCTTCTCTTCTATGGCGTCGACCAAAGCCTGGTCAAGCCCACTAATCTCTGCCCTGGTCTCTGTGCTGGACTTTTCACTAGACCTATCTTCCGGCACTTTAAACGGCGCATACAATACCTGGCTTAGCCACCAGCCCCAATTACTCCAAGAAGTAAAAGACTTTGTGATGGTGGTCGTCTTTTCGTTCGAACGTTTTTTCTGGGCCAGATCAATAGATGATTTACGCCACTCTGAGTGAGCCGGGCGCATCAAAATCTGAACACCTGCCCCATCCTCTTTCTCCAGAGTAGACATAGCGTTTAAAACCGATTGCATAGTGTCCCGCTTCAGCTCCTGGAAAGTAGCAATTGGTTGCGACGAATCCTCTTTCAGAATAAGTTCTCCCCCCATGGTGCCGTTCAACCCCCCTGTTGGGCTAAATATATTGTGCTCAACGACCTCCTCTAGCCTAGCGTCTGGGTAGGCACTAAGTATCGCCTGTTGAACTACTTCAACCAGCACAATCGGTACCGCAACGTAAAAATGCACGAAACCTTTAGTACCAACAATCTCGAAAGAAAAGTGCCTCTGACCATAAAAAGTACTCTTGAACCCTTTCTGCGTCGTGCTGGCAACAATGTCATAAAGCGTCTCTGCCCTAGATATCGTCTCATCTAAAACATCCCTGTTATCACGCGCGCCTACTTCCGTGTCAGAACTCCTAGGCGGCAAGTGGATCAGCATCGGAATCATCTTCA
>Ga0316190_10004309_pt1 | contig 10348 bp, 11 predicted proteins | sample Eddworburrow2_MG_FD_204929 | JGI IMG/M metagenome (GOLD analysis project Ga0316190, IMG submission 204929) | Coastal sediment microbial communities from Maine, United States - Eddy worm burrow 2 | ecosystem: Environmental > Aquatic > Marine > Coastal > Sediment | place: USA: Maine | collected... | reverse complement strand
GGTTTGGTCGGAGTCTTGGATCCGGCGAAATCCGCTCAATAGGGGTGGTGACGATGGTAGGGGCCCAATTTTGCCGGCTGGTGAAGCTTGAGCATTTGGCCCTGATGGCATGCTAATCTCGACCGATTCTGACGACAGGAACGATTTGAGCGGTGACAGGGTGGCCACAGCCAGAATCGCGATGAATCCGGCTGACGCCAGAACAGCTATTAGGGATTGGCGTTGTCGTCGCGAAAGCATGTACAAACGGTCCACCAGCAAACCATAGGCACGAGTACGAGGTCTTAGGGGGTCGCCTGCATCCCTAACCTGTAGGTCAAACTACCCCGGTCGGGACAAAACCGCAAGCAACTACAAGCAGCATGATCAATTTGGGGCAGAGTCAAGAACATTGTTGGGTCAATGTCGACCGCTTGATATCTAGCGCCTACTGTGGGAGATCGCGGGGAAATCCCCTGTTGACATGTTCTTGAGGGGATCTCGATGTACCCAGGATCGTATTTAGAATCAACCCCGGACAAGCCAGCTGTGGTGATGGCAGGTACCGGGGCGTCACTGACCTTTCGCGAACTCGAACACCGGTCGATCAAGCTAGCCCATCACTTTGCGGCCTGTGGGTTGAAGCCGGGTGACCATGTGTCGATGCTGATGGAAAACAACATCAGGTTCTTCGAGGTGTATTGGGCCGCAATCCGCTCCGGATTGTATCTGACTGCCATAAACCGCTACCTGCAACCTGAAGAGAGCGCCTACATTCTTCAAGATTCTGGGGCCAAGGCTTTGATCTCCTCGGCCGCCATGGCACAAAGAGTTGCGCCCTTGCCGGCTATGTCGCCTGCAACCGAGATTCTGCTGTCAGTCGACGGCGCTATTGACGGGTTTGAATCATACGAACAAGCAATCGCCGACTATCCCATTGATCCCCCACAACATCAGCCTCTGGGTGAAGCGATGCTGTATTCATCGGGGACCACAGGCCGGCCCAAGGGGATCAAGCGAAGCCTTAGGGGGGTAGACATCACATCGCCTGAGGCGGCCCCTGCTTTGGCGGCCCTACTGGCCGGGCTGTTCCAGGTAGACGCCGACACGGTCTACTTGTCACCTGCGCCGTTGTATCACTCAGCGCCGCTTGGGTTTACCACCGCAGTTCAAGCTAGCGGGGGTACAGCGGTGGTGATGGACCATTTCGATCCGATCGACGCTATGAGATTTATCGACGAATACCGGATAACGCACTCCCAATGGGTGCCAACCATGTTTACCCGGATGCTGAAGCTTGCTGAACAAGATCGTCTGGGGTACGACTGGTCGTCACACAAGGTTGCAATTCACGCTGCCGCACCATGTCCGGTCGAGGTCAAGCGTCAAATGATGGATCTATGGGGTCCGATTATCTATGAGTACTACGCCGGCACTGAGGTCAACGGCTTCGTTTTGTGCACCCCACAAGACTGGATCGCCAACCCTGGAACCGTCGGAAAGCCTCTGCTGGGTGTGTTGAGGATCTGTGATGAGCTTGGCAACGAACTGGAGCCAGGCCAGGAGGGCACCATCTACTTTGAGCGCGAAGATGTTACCTTCGAATACCATAACGACCCGGAGAAAACCCGGGGCTCTCAGCATCGTGACCACAAGAACTGGTCAACGTTAGGCGATGTGGGTTATGTCAACGACGAAGGGTTCCTGTTCCTGACCGACCGCAAGGCGTTCATGATTATCGCTGGGGGTGTGAACATCTATCCCCAGGAAATCGAAGACTGCCTGATCTTGCACCCCAAAGTGGATGACGTGGCTGTGTTTGGCGTGCCAAACGCTGATCTGGGCGAAGAGGTCAAGGCGATTGTGCAGCCCGCGAAAGGCATCGAAGCCTCGCCTGAACTGGCCAAGGAACTCTCTGCGTACGCAGCCGAGCACCTGGCTCGGTTCAAGGTGCCAAGGTCAGTTGAGTTTCGCCCCGAGTTGCCCCGACTGCCTACCGGCAAGCTATACAAACGCTTGCTAAGGGACGAGTACTGGAACCAAGAATCGCCTTAGTCTTACAGCCCATTGGTTGAATAACCCTCACCCTCAAGGAGACGAAATGAATCTGAGCACGATTAACTACGAGGTCCGCGATGGTGTTGGCCATGTTCGGTTCGCTCGGCCTGAAGCGGCCAACGCAGTAAATCCGGCGTTCTCCACCGATTTGCGCCATGTCATGTTGGAAATCGAATTCGATGACGCGGTGAAGGCGGTTTCGGTTACAGCTGAGGGGAAGGTATTTTGCGCTGGGGGCGATCTGAAAGAGTTCCACAATGCAGGTGATGGACTCCAGCAGCTAGCCGCTGGCATGTTGGTCGACTTCCATGGAGCGATCTATCACATGAACCGTATGCCTAAGCCCGTGATCGCCGGGGTTAGAGGATCGGCGGGTGGTGCGGGTCTGTCCCTAGTCAGTGCATTCGATCTGGTGGTGTGCGGCGAGTCGGCCAAGTTCACCATGGCCTACACCAGGGCCGGGGTGACTCCAGATGGTACGTCCACCTATTTCCTTGCTCGCCATATCGGCCTGAGGCGTGCGCTCGATTTGACCCTGACAAACCGTGTGTTGTCTGCGAGTGAAGCCGAATCATGGGGGCTGGTAAACCGGGTGGTTCCTGACGACGACGTTGACGCCGCGGTGGCGGAGATGGCAACCACAATGGCGTCAGGGCCGTCGTGGGCCCTAGGTCATGCCAAGAGAATCTTGTACCAGGGCTACGAAAGCTCATTGGAGACCGCAGGAGAAGCAGAGGGAGCTCTAATAGCTGAATCGATGGGTACTCACGATGGCAAGGAAGGGATCGCAGCATTTGTGCAGCGAAGGACTCCGAGCTTCGACGGTTCTTGACGCTAAGTTGGCTAAAACTTGCCACCTGTGTTTATCAAGCCCAACGGATTGTTGGTAAGTTGTGATGGCGGGATAGAAATGCCAGTGAGTCTGGCTATATGCGACGAGGTGGGCGGCATGCGTTCGTCGTTGTCAGTCCACGGGTGGCCGGTGATGAAATAATCACCGGCCACTGGCCGTTAAGCGCCGCTGGCGCCAGGTATGGCCAATCCCCGTTTCAATCGTTGTGCTCATTGATGTATTGATACCCAATGTCGTTCATATGCATACGGTGTCGGGGGCCTCTGGCACTGAGATCTCCGGTCGAATAACCCGGATCATTTTGATACAGAGACACTGTGGCGGTTTCGCTGTGGACGAGTCGAGGCAGGAACACCTTGTTCGGCCGCGATTCAATAGTGGTGAGGGCCTGATCAACAGTAGAAAATATCTGTAAGCCAAGCAGGCTTACATAAGTTGGGCCAGCCAGCATTACTGAGCCATCGTCGCAACCCGAAATAGCCTCGTGGATAAGGTGCCATTCGAACTCGCGAATCTCTCCGTCGTCAATAACTATGTCGCCGTCAGGGGCGTTGGCCACAAAGAACCAGGTTGCAAACCGGCGGTTGCGGCCCAGCGGTGTGGTCCAATGCGAAAGCGGCACCAACTTAGATCCCAATAGATCCAGCCCTGCCTCTTCGTTTGCCTCTCTCACGGCGGCTGTTTGGGCCGCAATCAGGTCGTCACCGTTGGCAGCCTCGGTTTCGTGGGAATCAACCCTTCCACCAGGAAACACCCAAGACCCCCCGTGAAACGCAAGATTGGTGTCGCGGCGCAGAACCAAAACCTCGAGCCCGTTGGACCCATCGCGCAAAGGGATCACTGTCGCTGCCGGGCGGATAGGTACGCTCTCAGGGTTCTCTACTTGGGTGTTCACTGTCCCAGCGTATTGCGATGAGCCCGACAGGCGCCAAGGCTGACGCCGCGCTTGAGCTAGGCGAGGGCAACTCCTAAGGCGGAGCCACTCCTTTTTTTGGATTCAGTATCGGTCACTTTCAGGTTCTTGGCCCAGGTGCGGTACCGTCGCTAGGTGCCCAAAAAATACGCCACCGTCGCAGGAGCGGCCACCCTGGTTCATCATCGAGGGGGGACGACCTTGCCCCAACACCCGCCTGAAACGTCACACGGGACATGTGTGATGTGTCTCCACGATGCTGGAGCCAGCGGCCAACGATTCGACGGGCTCCTAGACGCTTTGGAACCGCAACACAGCCCTATTGCCTATGACCAGCCCGGCCACGGTCGCTCAGATGGTCTGGACTCGCTCGGCTCCATTGACGCCATGGTCGAGCACCTGAAGGGCCTAGTGGATATGTGGTCGCTGCCAACTCTGGTGCTTGTCGGCGAAGGCATGGGCGCTCAGATCGCTCAAGAATTCGCATCGCGATGGCCGGCCAATGTCGAAGGCATTGTGCTCATCGGCGGAGTCGTTCCCTCAGGTCTAGATGAGGAGATCAATCGGTTGGAGATGATTACTACCGGCAAGGCTCGTCGTGAGTTCGATCGCAGCGGCTATGCCCCAAGCACCAAACGCGAGATCTACCAAGCAGCGTTTGCCGATTGGGTCAAGACCGATCCCCGCACCACCCTTGGCGATCGTCGAGCCCAAAGGGCCTGGGAGCTTTCAAGCCAGATGGGGGTTCCCACCGTTGTGGTGGTAGGCGAGCATCAAGACGACGAGTCAGTGTCAAGGGCCCAGAGCTTGGCCGACAGTTTCACTGCTGGCTCAGTTCGTCGGGTTGAAGGTGCTGGCGTTAATGGTGTGATAGAACAACCGGAATCTGTGGCTCAGATCGTTGGAGACCTGATTGCCGCTAGCGGAGACAGGGGTCAATTGTGAGTCGCAAACCAACCGCAGCAATCGTAGGGGTGAACGAACATCCAACCCGGTTCGCACCAAACAAAACCGAGTTCCAGATAATGGCCGAATCGGCCTTCGCTGCACTTCGAGAAGCAGGGCTCGAACTGTCTGATGTTGATGGCCTGTTTGCGGCTTCCATGACGATGGGGGCTATGGGCGTCGTTGAACTGGCCGAATACCTGAACCTCAAACCCAACTATCTAGACGGGACCAATATCGGTGGGTCGTCGTTTGTTGCTCACGTATCGCACGCCGCGGCCGCAATTAATGCCGGGATGTGCGACGTTGCCCTCATTGTCTATGGGAGCACCGCAGCATCGAACTCAATGGCTATCGGCACTGGCGGGCGCCACGGTAGCCGTAGTGTTGGTGAATCATTCGTGGCACCCTACGGAATGACCACAGTGGGCAGCTACGCCATGTACGCCCAACGCCATATGAACCGCTACGGGACCACGCCTGAGCAACTAGCAGAAATAGCGGTAGCCACCCGCCATCATGCGTCGTTGAATCCAAATGCCAAGATGAGAACCCCGATCACGACCGACGATGTTTTGTCCAGCCGGGTGATCTCGTCTCCTTTACACCTGCTTGATTGCTGTATTATCAGCGACGGTGGTGGAGCGATCGTGGTTACCTCAGTGGAGCGGGCCCGTGATTTAGCATTAGAACCGGTCCTAGTTCTTGGATCAGGCGAAGCGGTAAGTCATCAAGAAATCGGCAGCCCCGATCTGTTAACGATCGCGGCCAAACAGTCTGGTGACCGGGCCTTTGCCATGGCTGGGGTTGGTCGCGATGACATAGATATGGCCATGATCTACGATTCGTTCACTATCACCGTGCTAGCCACGCTTGAAAATCTCGGTTTCTGCAAGCCAGGTGAAGGCGGAGACTTCGTTTCAGGAGGCCGGATTAGTTTGGGTGGTGACCTGCCCATCAATACCGACGGCGGGGGCTTGTCCTCGAACCATCCCGGGATGCGCGGAATCTTCCTGGTCGTGGAGGCTGTTCGCCAGCTGAGAGGCGAGGCAGGTCCGCGTCAAGTAAACGACACCAAGCTGGCCCTGGTCCATGGCACCGGGGGCACCATTGGCGATAAGCACTCGGGGGCAACCCTAGTGCTAGGCACGGAGTGAAAGGAGCTATCATGAGCGACTCCACTAGTGAGATCAAGCATCCATCGCCCCACGCAAGCTGGGAGAGCAGGGGCTACTGGGAAGGAGCTGGGCGCGGCGAACTGGTTTTGCAGCGCTGCTCGCAATGCGAAACGGTGCAACACAAGCCTCGCGGCGTTTGTGTGAGCTGTATGGGAGGGGCCATAGACCATTTCGTGGCGTCAGGTCGTGGCACTGTCTATACCTATACCGTTACCAACCAGAATCAAGCCAGCGGTTTCGCTGATGCAGTGCCCTATGTGATGGCCTACATTGACTTGGCTGAAGGACCTCGCCTGCTGGCCAACATTGTTGGTTGTGATCCTGAAACGGTCAGCATTGGCATGGATGTGGTGGTTGACTTTGTCAAGACCGACCGTGACGATGGTGAGTCCTTCGCAGTTCCGGTGTTTAAAGCCGCATGATTCTAGATCTGCACACCCATTCCATCCGGTCTGACGACGGCAGGGCAAAGGTGGACAACTACTGCCAGTGGATTCGCAAGAAGAACATCGGAATCGATGGATTCGTGCTCACCGAGCATCGACAGTGGGATGATGAATCAAACTACGATGACCTAGCCGACAAGTACGGTCTGGTGATCCTCAAAGGTAGTGAAGTAGAAACCGACTACGGCCATGTTCTGGTCTTTGGGGTTACCCCAGAACTGGTTGATGCGTTCGATTTCGCTCGGGTCGACAACCCACTAGGAATGGTTTTGGAGGCTGCTGCTCAGACCGGGGCCTTTGCGGCCCCGTGCCACCCCGGTCGCAAGAATGTTGGCTTGTTCGCACACTACGAGAGAAAAGGGGAGGTGGATGCGGTCCACACGGTGGAGGTGCTAAATGGGGGATCAATCCCGGGGGAAGATGAGCTGTCGCTATCCAAGGCTAGTGAATATGGCTACAAGGGCTTGGGCGGCAGTGATAGCCACATTGTTAGCCGCATCGGTTACCGAGCAACCGAGTTCGAACACAACATTAAAGACATTGATGGGTTAGTTGAAGCACTGAAATCCGGCCGCTTCCGTGCCCTTGATTTGCAAAAGGACCAAGATAAATGACATCAGATATCACTGATGGCTTAGACGAAGTGAAAAAGAAGTGGGAAGGGGTCGAGTTCGACCTCGCCACCTTTGAAGTAACTGAACAAAAGATGTTGGCCTGGGCTGAAGCGTTAGGGGAACAAGACCCCCGATTCATTGATCCATCCCATCGCGACTTCCAGGCCCACCCCACCTTTTGCACCCACCTTGTATCTCGGCGGATTCTCCCCGAGGATTTCCCAGTGCTAGGTAGTTCTGGCATCGACGGAGGCAAGGCTATTGAGCTGCATGTCCCGGTTCGATGTGGTGACACCCTCGAGGCGGTGGCAGCCGTAGCAGAGATATATCCCAAGACAGGTCGTTCGGGCACCATGGTGTTTGTGGTCCAACGGATGAGTTTCACCAACCAGAACGGTGAAACTGTAGCGACCGTCGACTGGCGAATGATCCGTAACTAGTGAACCGATCACATCTTTCCAAGGAGTTGACTATATGAAGTTCGAAGATGTTGAGCTTGGAGACGACCTGCCAGTGGAGCACCCTGATGTCTCCATGGAGCGAGTCGTCCAGTTCACCGAGGCCGCGAACCAGAAATTCCCTCGATTCACCGACCACGAAGCGGCCAAGGCCGAGGGCCTGCCTGGTGCTCTAGTGCCTGGGATCATGAGCCAGGCGCTACTCGCAACCATGGTCCATCGGTGGGCCCCAGGATGCCGGATAGTAAAGCTAGACACCGTATTTCGCGGCCATGTAGTGGTTGATACCAGCGTCACTATTGAGGGAGCGGTCACTGATACCGACGACGATACCCGAACTGTTGAGGTTGACCTGACTGTCACCAATGCCCAGGGCCGCACCGGGGTGATGGGCACAGCGGTAGTTAGCTTCGACTAGCCCACGTTTGGGGACCGAATCGGGAAACTTGAATAACATCCAACCAAAATCGAGACCTGAAGCTGCTGCCTACTCAGTGCCGCTGGCCTACCGGATACTGCCAACACGGATCCACTATGGATGGTGGACGGCACTGGCTTTGGCCTTGGTGATGTTCGCAACGGTTGGGGTTGGCTATTACGGGCTAGCGGTGTTCCTGCGTCCACTCCAAGAGGAAAACGGGTGGTCCAACACGGCAGTATCGGGGGCTACCGGCATGTATTTTTCTGTCACCGGGCTCAGCGGATTCGCCATCGGTCCGATCATCGATCGTAAAGGGCCGATACGGCTAATGGGGATCGGGGTGGTGCTGGTTGGGTTGTCGGCAATGCTCATTGGGACGGTCTCCCAACTGTGGCAGCTATACGCCGTCTACTTTATTCAGGCTGTGGCATTTGGAATGGCTGGAGCAGTAGGCGTCAATTCCATCGTTGCCCGTTGGTTCATCACCAAACGAGCCAAAGCGATGAGCATTTCCGCCACCGGTGTTTCACTGGGCGGGATGGTCTTAAGCCCCATAGGCACATGGCTTGTTGGTCAAGGTGGGGTTCAACTGGCGGCCATAGTAATGGGGGTATTGGTGTTGGTAGTAGGCCTTCCGATTGTGACCACGGTGCTGGCATGGGATCCGGCACACCTAGGGCTCGAACCAGATGCAGGATCACCAGATCCCCGAGCGACGAACGAATCAAGAGACGATCGGGTTCAAAGACGGTTGTGGACGAGATCTGAAGCAGTGAAAACCAGGGCCTTCTGGGCTATTTTGGTGGCGTTTCTGCTCGGCCTGTTGGCCCAAACTGGATTCCTTTTGCACCAGATTTCGTTCCTGACCGACCGTCTAGGATCAGCCGATGCTGCAGCGCTGGCGCTTAGCACCACCGCCTTTGGCTCGATCGTGGCTCGCTTCGGTGTGGGGCTAGTCGCAGACCGGTTGGACAAGACCCGATTGAGCAGCGCCCTATTTCTGATCCAGGCCATGGCCATAGCTGGTCTGGTGTTGACCACAAACCGGGTGGCAACCTACGCTCTGGTACTGATCGTGGGTTTCACGATCGGCAATGTATATATGATGCAAACCTTGCTGGTTGCTGAGAAGTTCGGGCTTGTATCTCTAGGAACCGTATACGGAGTGATTGCGTTGGCAGCACAAATAGGAAGTGGGATCGGGCCATTTGCAGTCGGTTGGATGGAAGACCGCAGCGGAGGATACACCCAACCCTTCCTGTTTGGGGCTGGGATCATGGTAATGGCGTCAGTTATTGTATTGGGCACAAATACCCCCGCCGTTTCCAGTGACCGGTAGATTCGATAGATGGACTTAGGGCTTGCCGGGAAACGGGCACTGGTAACTGGGGCATCGCGCGGAATTGGGTACGCGTGTGCCAAGTCGTTTGCAGCCGAAGGATGCGATCTGGCCATGGCGTCGAAGGATCTGGGCCGATTGCGAACAGCGGTAAAGGCCGTCAGAAACGAGTATCGGGTGGGTGTGACTAGCCACGCCACCGATCTATCCAACCCGGATCGTCAACGTGCACTGATCGAGATGGTTGGCGAAATTGATATTTTGATCAATAATGCTGGTGCCATACCACCCGGGGATCTATTGGCGATCGATGACCAGTCGTGGCGTGAAGCCTGGGAACTCAAAGTGTTTGGCTATATCAACCTAACCCGACTGGTCCTGCCTGCAATGTTTGAACGCGGTTCTGGAGTGGTAATAAATGTCATCGGGGCGGCCGCAGCGCGACCGGACCCTGACTATGTGGTTGGAGCCGCCGGGAATTCGTCATTGGTGGGATTCACCCGCGCCGTAGGTCAACAAGCCGCCAGCTATGGGGTACGGGTGCTTGCTGTCAACCCGGGTCTGGTGTTGACCTCCAGGCTGGAAACCATGCTGCGTGACGCAGCAGAACGAAGGTTCGGGAACCCAGCGCGGTGGGATGACCTGGTACCCAACGACCCTCCACCTGGAACCCCAGAGCAGATCGCCGATGTGGTCACGTTCTTGGCTTCACAGCGTGCAAGCCATGTCAATGCTACCGCTGTCACCCTTGACGGGGGAGCGTCGGGCCACTGAGCCGACCGCGGGTCTGGCATCGCGCCTGTGCTAGACGCTATGTTGCAGTCCAGCACGCTTAACGCGCCGCCAAACCCGTCTTCTAAGGAGCCATGACAGTGCCGACCCGTCAAGAAACCATGTCCAATCTCTTTTCGTGCTACGACGAGCTTGAGGCTCTGGTGGCTGATCTCACTGATGCTGAGTGGGAGGTGCAGTCATTGTGTCCTGAATGGACCGTTAAGGGCGTAGTGAGCCATCTTGCAGGGGTTGAACACGCTCTTGACGGGTGGGTTCCAGTCGAGGGCGATAAGAAGTTGCCGTTCAACAAGGTAGGCGAATGGCTCAAGGCCTCGAGTGAATGGTCACTGGACCAATATCGAAATGAACT
>Ga0316190_10004308_pt1 | contig 10348 bp, 7 predicted proteins | sample Eddworburrow2_MG_FD_204929 | JGI IMG/M metagenome (GOLD analysis project Ga0316190, IMG submission 204929) | Coastal sediment microbial communities from Maine, United States - Eddy worm burrow 2 | ecosystem: Environmental > Aquatic > Marine > Coastal > Sediment | place: USA: Maine | collected... | reverse complement strand
ATCCTGGTCTGAGAGCAGGTTTCGCCACGTGATTTACAGGATGAAAAGAATATTTCGTAGTGATTCTGGAATGCACCGCTGGTGAGGTCCTGGCCCAATCCTGTAGGAGCGCCGTCCCCGGCGCGAATCGCGGCGAGACGCCGCTCCTACAGTAAGATTTTTTGCAATCATTGGGTAGACTCCTCCCCTGCTCTATTCTTCTTTGAAAATCTCAAAGTATATTCAGTCGCTGAACCTGACCGATGCCATTACCGATGACAGCTACTCGTTGTTGCATATGGTTTTAGAGATACAAACTGCATGCAATCAGTTAACTATGAAATGCACAGTCCCCCTGCTCTGTTTAATGTTGTATGTCATTGAAGTCTTTCGACTGTTGCTTATTCAGACATAACTGAATCACAACAACTGATATGATTGTGCCGAGATTAGATTCCTTTGAAAAATACCGATGCGAATATCGATGCGAGTTGTAATCGCACCCACTATGGTTCTAACTGGGTGGTTTGCGTGGGCAAATCTATTTTGACGTTTTATAACTGACTGTTAATCATGACTGATACCAGGATAACCCCTTGAATCACCGTCCAAGGAAAAGGTTCGGCCAGGACCGCTCCCCGGTTCTGATTCCCCACGTTACTCAATCAGTTACTTGCCGGGATAACTGGATCGCCGCCACTTTTGCCAACAGTTGTTTGATACCAGCGAGGCATATAACCAACCGTTATTCTGGTCACCGGCTGCAGCAATAGAAACATGCTTGCAAGGAACAAAGCTGGATATATATGCTCGCCCTCACTAATCTGTGCATTTAATGCATGAATTCATAAAAAAGAGAGGCGTGCTTGTCTGGTAATGTACATAAATTGGCAATGCGTCTACTATTATCTGTCATTCCAACAAACCTGATCTATTTAGATGCGTGTAGCTAAATATAATTATTATTCATTCCAATAACATCGGCCCGCGAGATCTGCAAGCAGATGCAGATCTGAGTCTATCCGTCTCATGCTATTCAGGGTGAATTGGCATTATGTCTGACACTGGAACGTCATCTCCATTACCGGTAAATGAGCTATCCAATCTCAAACCACGTAATTCGAAAGGCACACTCTATTTCTTGCTATCCACCGTCCTGACCGGAACAGGCATTTCGCTGTCACTATTTAACAGCATCTTCATCTGGGCAACCGGCCAGATCATCCTCGCAGTAGCCTTGCTGCAATGGTTCATCATCCTGCATGAGGCAGGACATCGGACACTATTCCGCACCAGAGCACTGAACACTGCTGCCGGACATGTGGCCGGTTTGTTGTCCGGGTTTCCATACACATCCTGGACACTAATTCATTTTCGCCATCATAAATGGACCGGATGGCAGGACCTGGATGCCACCACAGCATCGCTGGTACCACGATCGTTAAAAAAGTGGGAGCAGCTCGTGATCAATTTCTGCTGGAAAACATGGATCCCGCTATTCAGCCTTATCTACAGACTCAACAACTACTGGAATTACCCCCGTATCGCCGGATATCTGCGTCACAAGGCACAACGAAGGAAGGTCTTGCGGGATATTCTGGTCCTGCTCGTAGCCTATGTTTCACTGTTTTATATCATGGGTGCCTCGACATTCCTGCAAGTCTTCGGGTTCGCCTTTTTAATCACGCTCATCCTGCAGGAGGTCATTCTGCTGAGCCAGCACACTCATGTGCCCACGAATGTCAGTCATGGCGAATCTGTCAGGCCATTTCCACCGCTGGAGCAGGAAGTCTATACCCGCTCGCTGCGCTTCCCCGACTGGGTTTCCAGTTTTCTTCTCATGCATTTTGACGCGCATGAGCTGCACCACATGTATGTTCATGTGCCTGGCTATGATCTGAGGAGAATTCCGTATAACACGCACAACGAAGTTGACTGGTGGGATTGGATCAAGGGTTCCAGGCAACTGTCGGGTGTATCGTTCCTGTTCGAGGACAGGACCCGTACAGGCTTCGAACTGTGATCGATAGCAATGACCGGTAGCTACCAGGTAGATCCGATTGCCATCGCGGCAGTTATAGTGATGGCTTTTATTGTTTCCGGAACATTCCATGTTCTCTGGCTTCGCCACCCTGCTTCACTGCCACTGAAACTCCCTCTGGATGGTGGGCGGACATTTCGCGGCCAGCGGATATTCGGCGACAACAAGACGGTTCGTGGCCTGGTTGCCATCATACCCATGACCGGACTGAGTTTTTTTTGTATTGCACTGTTACGTCCCTATTTCCCGGGCTGGTTGTCTGATGGCATCTGGCCATTACCGCCATTGACCTATGCCACAGCAGGGGTACTGGCGGGTTTCGGATTCATGGCAGGTGAATTACCGAACTCCTTCATCAAACGTCAGTGCGGCATACCTCCAGGCGGAAAGCCTCAGGGAGGCTTCTGGCGTCTCCTGACATCCATCATGGACAGGATAGACTCGGTACTCGGCGTCTTGCTGATGCTAAGTTTGCTGGTACCGGTACCCTGGCAATCCTGGGTCTACCTGCTACTTCTCGGACCTGGCATACACTCTCTTTTCAGCGTATGGCTCTTTAAACTCAAGGTCAAAGCGAGACCGGGATGAAGACAAATCTGCAGCAATCATCAATCTCTGATGCCCTGCCACCCCGGGTGCTAGCGCTGGCTGAAGCAAACCGCGAGTCACTGTGTGGCGGCAAGGCCACCGGACTGGCGCAAGCATTGGAGCTTGGCCTGCCGGTTCCGGACGGTTTTGTGGTCACCAACCACAGCTTCCGGCTATTTCTTGAACAGAACGATCTCGGTGACAGGATCAATGCACTGGTTACCTCCCTGGCTGAACCAGGGATCGCGCAGCTGAGAACGGCGTCCAGCACCATATCCGACTGGGTGCTTGCCGCAGATCTGCCTGCCGAGATCATCGATACAATAAAACGTCAGTGGGAAGCCAGCACGAACATTCACCCACTGATTGTGCGAAGTTCTGCTGTCGGCGAGGATTCGACCGAGGCCTCATTTGCCGGACAGCTCGATTCCTTTCTCGATATCTGCAGCCTCGAGGAGCTCGAGATCGCGCTCAAACAATGTTGGACCTCGTACTGGAGTGCTCGCTCGCTTGCCTATCAGGTGTCGACCGGGAAACAACTGCAAGGCATGGGCGTTGTTGTCCAGCAGCAGGTCGACTCCAGGATTGCCGGTGTTCTCTTTACCCGACCACCGATGCAACAGGACGATAGCGGTCATCAGTATATGCTGGGCGAGTATTGCTATGGCCAGGGTATCACCCTGGTTTCCGGGCAAATCAATCCTGGACGTTTCCACATTTTCAAACACGACCTGAGCTGGCAGAAACTTTCTGCCCCGGAACAGCCCGATTCTCCCGCCGAGACTCACGACCTGGACTCGGACTGGCTTCAACCACTGGCTGAAGCGGCACTGAAGCTGGAGGCTTATCATCAGCGACCTCAGGACATTGAGTGGTCCGTGGATAACTCCGGAAACCTGTTCATTGTCCAGTCACGCCCGATCGTGCTGCGCTCCGAGTCCTCTGCCAGCGCCCCTATGGTCACCTGGTCGAATGCCAATGTGCGTGAGAATTTCCCCGATCCAATCACACCGCTCCTCTATTCGGTTGCCTCTGCAGGCTACAGTAACTATTTTCACAACCTGGGACTGGCCTTCGGCATTTCCAGAAAACGTATCGCCGCTATGGAAGGCCCTTTGATGAACATCATCGGTGTGCACGGTGCACGCATCTACTACAACCTCAGCAGCATTCATTCGGTCATACGAACCGCTCCTTTCGGTGACAGATTAGTCCGGTATTTCAATAGCTTCGTTGGTGCTACCGAGTCACCGCCAGCCTCTCCCGGTGACCGGCAATTCCGGGACCTTGACCGTTCCCGTGCCATGCAGTTTCTGGAACTCCTGCGCATCGCCGCGAGGACCGGCTGGCAATTCCTGTTCCTCGCGCGCCGTGTCACACGGTTTGAAGCCAGGGTCGACCGGTTTGCCGCCGACACGACCCCCGCAAATCTGGAGTCCATGGGTGTCATCGAACTTCGCAACCAAATCCGTGCATTTATGGATATTCGCCTGCATCGCTGGACAGATGCCGGTCTTGCCGACGCGGCATCGATGATTTGTTACGGTATCCTGAATTCCCTCTTGCGAAACACCTTTCCAGAGGAAGACCAAAGCGCCCTTACCAACAATCTGCTGAAGGGTGTTACCGGGCTGGTGAGTAGCGAACCAGTATTTGATCTATGGAAACTCTCGCGCATGATCCTGCAGGATGATGAACTGCGGCAACTGTTCACCAGCCACCTCGGCGATGACATCGTCAAGGCAATCCGCGCCCCGAACGCCGGCATGGCTCTGTCTGAATTCTCGAAAGCATTCGATGAGTACCTTGAAAAGTGGGGCTTTAGGTGTTCCGGTGAATTGATGCTCACAGTCCCAAGCTTCCAGGAAAATCCTGGAGCCCTGGTTGATATTCTGAAAACCTACCTTGATGTCGAGGGCGAGTCACCTGTTGAGATACTGGATCAACAGAAGGCCATCAGAGAAGAACAGACACGCGATGTCCTCGCGCAGATTGCCGGCAACCGCAACTACGGCCTGCTGCGGGGGCTAGGACGTAAATCACTGGTAAAACGCTTTCTTCACTGGACCCAGGGCGCCATCAGTCTGCGGGAAAGGGCCCGGTTAAAGCAGGCGCTGCTCTATAGCCGCCTGCGCCGTATTGCCCTGCGCCTGGGTGAATGCCTCACCGAGAATCAGCTGCTGGAGCAAACAGACGACATTTTCTACCTGACCTACCAGGAGATCGATGAACTGGCCTCGAGTCGTACGATGTTCGCTCATGGCACACGTGATCTGGTCACCCTGCGAAGACGTGAACATGCGCGTCTTGGAGCAATGGAGCCGCCGGACAGTTTTCTCATGGAAGAAGGGGCCTACCTGGACGAAGACGTCTACACTAACAAGGCTGGCAGCACCCCTGAGATGACCAATCAGAGTCTGCTCGAGGGTACACCTGCCTGTGGTGGCAAGATACAGGGACGCGCTACGGTACTGCGCGATGTCTCCGAAGCCGAGCAGCTCAGTGCCGGTGATATCCTGATCACCACCCAGACCGATCCGGGATGGGCGCATATATTTTTCCTGATCAAGGGACTGATTATCGAACGCGGAGGGATGCTCTCACATGGCGCGATACTGGCCCGGGAGTTCGGCATTCCGGCCGTCGTCGGCGTTCGCAATGCCACCAAGCTTATACCGCAACATGCCACGGTATTTCTGGATGGCGATCGAGGTCGGGCCCATGTCCTGGAGTAAAGCGCTGGGGCAGTATCTCTGCAACCGCTTCCCGGTGACGCAGTTTGTTCCGCTGGCAGTTTTCATTGCTGCTGCCGGGCTTGCGCCAGCCCCCCCCGGACTGCTGTCTGAGTGGGCCGTGGCCGCAGCATTGGCGCTGATTCTAGTATTGCAATTCCGGCTTTGGGACGATATTGCCGACCGGGAACGGGACCGCATATCCCACCCCGATCGTATCCTGTGCCAGAGCCGCGATATCAAACTGTTTCTCATCGCGGCCCTGTCCCTGTCAGTGATGAGTGGTTTGCTGCTCGCCTGGTACCATGGTCAGAACGCCAGAAGTGCTGCCTATCTTCTGTTATGCGCCACACTGTTTGCCTGGTACCGTCTGCGGCCTGCATCAACGGCACCGAGCCTGCTGAACAGCATGCTGATTCTGCTCAAATACCCGGGCATTGCATGGCTCGTCAGCACTCCTGGCGCAGCCCATGATACGCCATTGTTGATCTCCTGCCTCTTCTCTGTGTACCTGATATTCATCATTTTCGAGATACTCGACGATCACAGCCTGAGGCAACTAGCCGGCGCAAATAGCAGCCTGCTGGCAAGTTTCGGGCTTCTGCTTTGTGTATGGGTCTTTATTGTACTCTGGACCAGGCCACACGCCGGTCAACTGCCCTGGGTTGCCTGGAGTCTCATCATGCTGGGGACATTGACATTGGGGCTGTCTGACTTTTTGAAACTGAGAGACCGGAAGGCAGCGCGCAAGGGACGCGGCTTTTTTCTGGTTGGACTGCTGGTATATCTTACCGTTGCGATCGAGAGAAGCCCATGAGTGGACAACCACCACCCGAGAAGCACATGTTGGAAAAGGTCACCTGTTATCTCTGCGGCTCGGGCGATTCGACCCACTACACAGAAGCCTGGGATGACCTGACCGGAAAACCCGGGACCTTTCACTTTGTCCGCTGCAGGCAATGCGGCCTGACCTATCAAAACCCGCGCATCAAAGAAGAATTTATCGGGCAGTATTATGACGATGAGTACATTGCGCACCGTAAAAAGAAGGACTGGGGCCTCATGACGCCCTTGTATAACTGGGCAATGGGCAAACACGACCGGCAGAAGACGAAGCTGGTCTCGCGCTACAAGCCCCTTTCCCCCTCCAGCACAATACTGGATATCGGCTGCGGCGCAGGCACGTTTCTGCTCAGGATGCACGCCCTGTATGGCGCTAAAATATCCGGCGTGGATTTCAAGGATCTGTCAGCACTGCCAGGCTTTGACCTGATAGATTTCCATCATGGCCCGATTCGTGAACAGGCTTTTCCCGATGCCAGTTTTGATCTGGTTACAATGTGGCATTTTCTGGAACACGACTATGCGCCGCTAGAAACACTGGAAAAGATCAAACAGCTGCTCAAGGACGATGGAACGCTTGTCATCGAGGTCCCACGCGTAGACAGCCTGACGTCCAGGCTTTATCGGGAGCGCTGGCCTGGTTTGCAGGCCCCGCAGCATACCGTACTCTATAGCAGACAGACCCTGCTGGAATCCGTACAGAAGGCGGGATTTGAGATCCAGGACTACCTGCCCTACGGCGCATTTCCTGCCTATTTCTACCTTTTCAGCGGCCTGGCTTTCAAGATACTAAAAGGCAAGGGGCTCAATCTCTCCCGTGCAATCTATCCCTATTTCGCCGGACAACTGCTGGCATCACCCATTTTGTTGTTCGAAAAGCAACTCAACCTCGCAATGCAAACGGTTATCTGCAGGAGACTACAGTGAATAAAATAACCGATCAGAGTGGCGAAGCAGATACGAATGGTAAATTTTTGTCATTTTCACCCGAGCGCAGCCTTGGCTCCAAAATCAACATCCTCCTGAAGGCATCCCTTTCGATAACCGTATTGACAATCTGGTCGGTGATCATGTTGCTGGTCGCATCGGCCACGTTATTCAGGGCCAGAACGCTTTACAATGAATATCTGGCGAAATGGCTGGCCAGATTCATCCTTTGGCAATGGGATATAAAGGTCATTGTTCACCGGAAGAATGAAATACCGCAGGGACAGGTTATCTATATCTCCAATCATAGTTCAACAATCGACATCTTCGCTATCCTGTCACTTGGCCTCGTGCGGTGTCGCTATTTTCTCTTTGGACGACTTCGCCGCTTCATTCCTCTAGGGATTATTGCCACAGTCATGGGAACATTTTTCACCTTCCCGCAAACACAGCCTGAGAAGCGTGTCCGGGTATTCAAAAATGCCGACAGAACACTACGCAGGACCGGCGAATCGGTATATCTCAGCCCTGAAGGGGTACGCATCACGACAGGGAGTATCGGCCATTTCAACAAGGGTGCATTTCACCTGGCTACCAGCCTGAAGGTCCCGATCATTCCGTTTTATATACATATACCCGGGCATATTAATCCTGGCTCCGGGATTGATGCCGAGCCAGGAACCATCCATATCCATTTCGAGGATCCCATCCCGACAGATGACTGGAAACTGGATGATCTGATCGAGAACAAGGAAAAGGTTCGAGACCTGTTTCTCGGCTATCACAAGAAATACGGCTCCCGGTAAAGCGAACTGCTTTTACCATGTAGTACAAAATAAAGAAGGACGGTTATGCCAATCAATTCTGTCACAGAGCTTGTCCGCAGCAGGGCTGATAGCCACGGCGATAAACGCATCTACACATTTCTCAAGAATGGTGAAACCGAAGCCGGTGATCTGAGTTTCGCAGAGGTTGACCGTACAAGCCGTGCCGTTGCGTCAACACTCCAGGAAACCACAGCTGCCGGCGAGCGCGTGCTGCTGATGTACGCTCCGGGCCTGGATTTTATTACCGGCTTTCTTGGCTGTCTTTATGCGGGCATCGTTGCCGTACCTGCCTATGCTCCCAACCCGGTTCGCCCGGAGAGGTACATGCCGCGACTGTCCGCAATTGCAGCGAGCGCAGGAACCAGCACGATCCTCACCACGAGCGATCAGGCGAGCAGACTCCATCCACTGATGCGTAAATTCAAGGCATTTGAGTCAGCCCGTATCCTGGAAAGCGACAAATTCGATCTATCCGAGGCGGGCAACTGGAAACCCGCGCCAACACATGCCGGGACGCTGGCATTACTGCAATACACCTCCGGGTCGACTTCCGAGCCCAAGGGCGTCATGGTAAGTCATGGAAATATTCTGCATAACCTGGCATTCATCCATGACCGGGAAGCAAACGACACGAATAGCATCAGTGTTACATGGCTACCCTCCTTCCATGACATGGGACTGCTGGAGGGCATTCTATCGCCTCTCTACGGTGCCTATCCCCTGTACCTGATGTCTGCATTGGCATTCATACAACGACCAGTCCGGTGGCTGAACGCGATCTCTACATACCATGCAACCAATAGTGGCGGGCCCAATTTTTCCTATGAATACTGTACGCAGACCATCAGCGATGAACAACGTGCAGGCCTGGACCTGAGCAGCTGGCGAGTGGCATATAACGGCTCTGAACCGGTGCATATGGAAACAATGCAAAAATTCAGCAATGTGTTCAGTCCGTGCGGCTTCAATATCGATGCATTCTGTCCGGTATATGGCCTGGCCGAATCGACCGCCCTTGCAGCCGGCACACACCATGAAACCAGCCCGTTCCAGCAGACACCTGGTCATTTAGGGGCGAGCACTATCGAGTGCGGAAAGGCAGACGGGAGTTCGCGAATACTGGCAGTCGACCCGGAAACCCGGATCGAATGCGCTGACGGGATTGAAGGCGAGATATGGCTCACAGGCCCCAGTGTCGCACAGGGTTACTGGAATGATCCGGAAGAGACAGACAGGGTCTTCAATGCGTATCTCGCTGACAGCGGAGATGGTCCTTTTCTGCGTAGCGGCGATCTAGGCTATTTGATCGATGGGGGGGTATACATCACAGGCCGCATCAAGGATCTGATTATCCTGAGAGGCCGCAAGCTGTTTCCCCAGGACATCGAATACAGTGCGGCACGCGCCCATCCCCTGATACGCCAGCATGGTGTATCCGCTTTCTCCATCCATGACGGCAATGCCGAACACCTTGTGGTCCTTGCAGAGCTGGATCAGCGCCGGGTAAAAAAGGCGGAAATGGATGCGGGAGACTCATCAACCCAGGGCACAACGCAATACAAAGAAATTGCACATGCCATTGTGGAAACCGTATCGAGAGAGCATGAGGCACGCGTCACAACGGCACTTCTGCTGCCCCCCGGTCAGATAGCCAGGACCAGCAGCGGCAAGATTCAGCGATTCCTGTGTCGGGAACATTTCCTCGCAGAGAGCATAGACGTCCTGTTTCGCTGGGATACAACAGAGCGCGCAAAATCAATCGTAAAGGCCGCCAGTCAGGACTGACCACAATGCAGAATCCGAAGCTTCAGAGTCCCGACTCACAGAGGCAGATCGAAACATGGCTTGCAGACATGGTTGCGGGCTTGCTCGGTCTACCCGGGACAGAGCTGGACACCGACACTCATCTCTCGTGCTACGGCCTGGATTCTGTTGATACGGTCTCGATCCTGACGGCGATTTCCGATACAACAGGCCTGGAAATCCCCGATGATGCATTGATTGAACACCCCACTATTGCCCAGCTTGCCGGTTATATCAGGGCACAGACTCTCCATCCTGGAAATGGCGCAACAAGACCAGAGAAGCATCTCGACCTGCATTCGCTCATGCTGCAGGACTGTATTCTGCCGGCGGATATCCAGCCGCCAGCAGGTGATGTGGCTGTCAAACCGGCTGCAATTCTTCTGACAGGCGCCACCGGTTTTCTCGGCATCCATCTGCTGGATGTCCTGCTCAGGAAGACAGCGGCGCATCTCTATTGCCTGGCGCGGACATCAGGGGACAAGGAGCCACAGAAGCGTTTGGTGGCAGCCTTGTCTGATTATGGCCTTGAGTCCCGTGACCTAGAAGATCGCGTCACCACGCTCGCCGGAGATCTTTGCAAGCCAAAGCTTGGCCTCCCGTCAACG
>Ga0316190_10004306_pt1 | contig 10349 bp, 9 predicted proteins | sample Eddworburrow2_MG_FD_204929 | JGI IMG/M metagenome (GOLD analysis project Ga0316190, IMG submission 204929) | Coastal sediment microbial communities from Maine, United States - Eddy worm burrow 2 | ecosystem: Environmental > Aquatic > Marine > Coastal > Sediment | place: USA: Maine | collected... | reverse complement strand
TCGATCTTGAGAATGCACAGTCCGGGACTCTGTCGGTGTCGTTGAACAAGGCTGCGGTGAAGACAAACGTCAAAGATTTTGTCGATAGCTATAATAAATTAATGACGACGATCAATGAGCTTACCAGTTATGACCCGGAGAGTCGGGCTGCGGGTATTCTTAATGGCGATGCCGGTGCCCGATCTATTGTCAGTCACGTCAGGAATATTCTGTCTAATAGTATTGGTGCGTTGTCCGGTCCTTTTACGACCCTTTCCGGTCTGGGTATTGGTACCCAGTCCGATGGTACGCTGAAGCTTGATGAAACAAAATTGCAGGATGCCATTGACAATAATTTTGAGGATGTTGCGACATTGTTCGCGGCCGTAGGATCGGCATCTGATTTGTTTGTTGATTATGTGTCGTCAAGTAGTGCTTCCAAGGTGGGTGACTATGCCGTGGTTATAAGTGCGCTGGCCACTACAGGCAGTGTCGCGGGTAATACTACGGCAGCATTGGCCGATGATGGTGTGGGTAATTTTTCAGCGCCCGTGGTGATCGATGCCGATAATGATAGTTTCACTATCCAGGTGGATGGCGTTACCTCTGGGGTTATTACGCTGACGCAGGGCAGTTATGCGACGACGGCAGCCCTTGTGTCAGAAATACAGGCGCGAATAAATGCCGATGATAACCTGGTGAATAAAGGGGTAACCGTGGATTTTGATGTCACCACTGATAGTCTTACCTTTATCTCGTCCAGTTATGGCTCTGAGTCTACGGTTTCATTCACGGCCGTTGATACGAACAGTGCGGCGGTGTTGGGGCTTGATGTGGCACTGGTCGGCAGCGACGGCACCGATGTCGCGGGAACCATTGGCGGCGTGGCTGCTTCAGGAAGTGGTCAATTCCTGGTAGGCACGGGTGATGCCGATGGCATCGAGTTAAAAATTCTGGGTGGTTCTATTGGGGCACGCGGAAATATTGTATTTTCTCGTGGCATTGCCGATCAATTAAACAGTTATGTTAGTGATCTACTAGACTCGAAGTCACTGGGTAACAGAATAGAAACCATTGAAGATGGTATTGACCGGATTGTGGACCAACGTGAGGTCTTGCAACGTAGAGCGGAAGCTATTGAAAAACGGTTGTTGGCCAAGTTCTCGGCATTGGATACCTTGATTAGCCAGTTACAGAGTACGGGAAATTTTTTGACCCAGCAATTGGATAGCATAGGTCAAATATCATCAGGGCGCTCGAAATAATAGATGGGCAGACTTATAAAAAATGGATGAGGGATGATTGATGGCATTATCAAAGGCAGAACAGGCTGTAAAACAATATAAGAATCTGGGATTACAGGGCGAAATTGAAGCGGCTAGCCCGCATCGTCTGATTCAGATGTTAATGGATGGCCTCTTAGCCAAGATTGTGGCAGCGCGGTATTGCATTGGTAGTAATAATATCGCTGGTAAGGGTGAAAATATCAGTATGGCTATTTCCATTGTGGGAGGCCTACGGGCAAGCCTGGACATGGATAAGGGTGGTGATATTGCCGGAAATCTGGATAATCTCTACGATTATATGGAGCGACGTCTGTTGGAGGCCAATCTACGCAGTGATGTTATGATTCTTGATGAGATCATGGGGCTGGTTAATGAGATAAAGTCTGCCTGGGATGCTATTGGTTCTGAGCTTGTTGCAAGCCAGCAGGTTAGTTGAGATATATCTATGTCTGCTTCGAATATTACTGTATTTGATAAGGTTCACAGCCTGAGTGAATCTATGTTCGCTGCGTGTAAATCAGCTGATTGGAATCAGCTTGCTCAGCTTGAGTCGCAACGCAGTACATTAATGTTTCAGGTTTTTGATAATTCAGATGCGCCTGTAGCAGCAAGCCAAGGCATCAGGGCTATGATTGAGATGGTGCTCAATGTCGACAAAGAGATAATGGCTATTTGTGCAGCCGAAGCAGAGGACTGTAAAGTTCAGTTAGCCACATTCAGCCAAGGCCGTAAGGCTGTTGCTGCATATGCAACGACGAGTAATTAATAACCCTCAGCGATTCTGTATGTGAATAAGGTGTACGCTCGTTAAGTAATCTCCAATTTTTATTGTTCTGACTTGGGGCACACCATTGTGCCGCTTATCAATATATCTTTTGATTGTCATAAGCCGCTGTTTTTTGTATGGTTCGGCTATGACATATAATAATTCTAATTTGGGTGAGGCGCTGGCATATGAGGCTTTTCTAGCCGTCAGTTGGGAGCAACCCACATCGGTATCAAATGCTGTTTACTTTAAACGCCTTAATCAGGAAAATGAAGAAACACTGAAAAATATATTAGTGCTTGAGAAGCATCATTCAGACCTGACGGATGATGACTCTGATCGCTATGTTTTAGAATTGGCGCATATTGATTTTAAAATAAACCTGTTGTTAGATTTAATGGTTCAGGTTTTTTCTAAGCAATTGAGTATCCCCCCTGAGTTTCCTGTTTCCATGACATCGTCACGCTTGCAATGGCAGTCTGATCAGCCCTTATCTGTTGGGTGTGACTTGTTCATCAATATATTTCTAAGTCCACGCTTCCCGCGACCGCTTACTTTGTATGGTAAGGTTAGCAGTGCTGCCCCCCATAAGCAGGATGGTTTTTCTATTGTGCTAGATTTTGATCAAATAAGCCCTCCCGTTCAGACTCTTTTGGAGCGGTTTATTTTTATGAAGCATCGTCGTATGGTGGCTTCAGCCCGCCGTGGATAATTAAAAAATACAAGATAATCAATGGTATAACGGTTGTGTATTGTTGCTCATCATTGTGTGACAATATTTTGACATTTTATATGGAAACAGTTTACTCTAATGACTAATAGGGTGCTGTAATTACGGAGTTAGGAGATTTAGGATGGACGTGGTACTCGTTATTGATTCAGAAAAACAGTCATTTCAACAGCTCAGAACATTGCTGGAGTTTATTGAATGTGAGTCCGTCATTTATATCGAGCCGGATGAATGGCGTAAAAACCAGGGTGATGTAGAGGGTATTTCTGTCATTTTCCTGGCTGCAGATATTGATTCTGGTTTTGATCTCCTTGTTGCGGAAATTAGTGAATGGGCCAATGGCGTTCCACTTATCCTGTTGACTCACAAAGGACAAGAACCTTTGGTTCCGACCCTTCCTACCGGCACAGTCCTCAGGTCGTTAGAGCATCCTTTTAAATATCAAGAAGTTGTAAACTGTTTGCATCAGGCAAAGGTTTATAGGAATAATAAAACACAAGAATCTGGTGGGTATTCTGCTGAGCTTTTTCGAAGTTTGGTAGGTAACAGTCGTGGTATTAGGCGCGTACGAACGATGATTGAGCAAGTTGCACCATCTGATGCGACTGTTCTCGTACTTGGTGAATCAGGTACAGGGAAAGAGGTCGTTGCAAGAAATATTCATTATTATTCTGAGCGTAGAGACAACCCATTTGTCCCTATAAACTGTGGTGCTATCCCCGCAGATTTACTTGAAAGTGAGCTTTTTGGGCACGAAAAAGGGGCGTTTACTGGTGCAATAAGTACTAGGCAGGGACGTTTTGAAATTGCAAATGGCGGCACGCTGTTTTTGGATGAAATCGGTGATATGAGTGTGCATATGCAGGTTAAATTATTGCGTGTGTTACAGGAACGAAATTTTTCACGGGTAGGAAGCAACAAACTGATAGATATTAATGTCAGAATTATTGCTGCTACGCATAGAAATTTGGAAGAGGCGATAGAAAAAGGAGATTTCCGTGAGGATCTGTTTTACCGGCTGAATGTTTTTCCCATTGATATGCCGCCTATGCGTGAACGAATTGAAGATATTCCATTGCTTGTTAGTGAGTTGATTAAGCGACTTGAGCATGATAACCGAGGTTCAGTAAGGTTAACACAGGGTGCATTGATGTCTTTATGTCAATACCAGTGGCCTGGTAATGTTCGTGAATTGGCTAATCTGGTTGAGCGATTACTTATTATGTATCCATATGGTGTCGTAGACTCCCATGATTTACCTGATAAATTTCAGACAGATCCACCTGAGGTTTCAGAAAACAGGGTTGCGGTTGAGTCGATGATTACGTTTGATCCCTATGAGGCGCCGCGATTACCTAGAGAAGGTATTGACTTAAAAGAGCATTTAGCCACTTTGGAATATAAGCTCATTAAACAGGCGCTTGATGACGCTGATGGTGTAGTTGCACATGCGGCAAATAGATTAAAGCTTCGTCGTACCACATTGGTTGAAAAGTTAAGAAAATTTGACCTTCAGCGTAGTGATAGCGTGTCATAAATTTGACCCCCGCACTTCGCTTTGAAATTAACCTGTTGATTTACATAGATTTGATGTTTTAGGCATAAATATTGCTATTAGTTTAACGAACGGAAGATGTCCGTAATTCGTTAACAAATAGGGGTATTGGTCTATATGAATGTTTGTCAAAAACTGTGTGAACACGGTGGGACAACTGCTTATCCAGAAGCAACCCCTGAATCTTCGGTACGATGGAATACGAAGGCTCGCTCAGATACCTCCTGTGAATATCCAAATATAAATGTTCTACATAATGTAGAGCACTTAAACAGTATATTTAACAACCTTCCCGTAGCTGTTATCACATTAAATGAACATGGTTATGTTTCCTTTTGTAACGAGGTAGCAATACAATTCTTTGACTTCCAGCTGATTGGAAAATTATGGCGCACAATAATTGAGCGTTGCTTTATCCAGGGGGAAGACAATGATGAGCTAGTGCTCAATGACGGACGCATTGTAAGACTCGACACTAGCCCTCTTGATGACAAATGTGGGCAAGTACTGGTTTTTAGTGATATCACAAAAGATAGAGATATAAAAAATATTCGTGATCATTATTCGAGATTGTCAGATCTAGGCGAAATGGCTGCAACACTGGCTCACCAGATCAGAACACCACTGGCAGCTAGTATGTTATTTTTTTCAAATATCAAGAAGTCACTTGAAAGTGACTCATCATCTAAGAGTTTTGATAAAGGAATGTCTGGATTACGTCACATAGAGACATTAATAAAAGATATGTTGATATTTTCAAGTGGTAATAAAATAAATAATGAAGAGGTGATGATCAGCGATTTAGTAGATGACCTTAATCAAGATGTAATAGTGTTAATAAAAGAATATGAATGTGAAATTAAAATTAATGATAAAACATCCGGCGCATCAATTTATGGTAATCGGCATGCATTGAGGGCGGCAATTAGCAATCTTATTGTCAATTCAGCTCAGGCATGTAATAAAAAGTCAGGCATTGATTCAGTAGAGCCACGAGAAAATAAATCATATAAGGCTAGGGTAAATGTTTATATTACAGAGGAGTTCTTTGATAAAGAAACTAAGTCGATTAATGTTTTGGTAAAAGATAATGGTATTGGTATTTGTAGTAATAAGATTAATAGTATAAAAGAGCCATTTTATACGACAAAAACAGATGGTACTGGTTTAGGTTTGGCAGTGACTAGGTCTGTAATAGAAAACCATGGTGGCAGTATTAAGGTTGATTCTACGGTAATGATTGGAACATCCATAGACTTAATGATTCCAAAGATAGCGTTATAGGTTTTCTGTAAAGAGGTTGAATAAGATAATGATTAAAGATGTGATTATGGTTGTTGAAGATGATGATTCACTTCGCGATGCAATTGTAGAAACACTTAATTCATGTGGGCATTCGGTAGTCGCATATAAGAATGGTGTGGATGCTTTAATAAATTTACCATCGGATAGCCCAGCACTTGTTATTAGTGATGTACAGATGGCCAATATGGACGGTATGGATTTGATGGCAAGTATTCACCAAAAAGATGCGACTATGCCGGTTATTCTTATTACTGCATATGGTAGTGTTGAAAAAGCTGTTTCTGCTATAAGAGCGGGAGCAAAGGATTATTTGATTAAGCCATTTGAGCCTGAAGTTATAAACTCATTAGTAATGAAATATATTAGAAAGGATGCAACTGATATCAATGACAGAATGATAGCTATCGATGATTCAATGGTAAAACTCTCAGCATTGGCATTGCGTGTGGCAAAGAGTGAAGCAACAGTAATGATTACTGGTGATAGTGGAACGGGTAAAGAAGTATTATCGAGATTTATACATAATAATTCTAGTAGATGTGAAGGGCCATTTATAGCCATTAATTGTGCGGCGATACCCGAGAATATGCTTGAATCTACATTGTTTGGTTATGAGAAAGGTGCATTTACAGGGGCGCATAAATCATGTCCTGGTAAGTTTGAATTAGCCCAGGGTGGGACAATTTTACTTGATGAAATAACAGAAATGGAGTTACAGCTACAGGCAAAAATACTCAGGGTAATACAAGAACGTGAAGTTGAACGCCTCGGGTCAAAAGATACGATTGATCTTGATGTTAGGGTTATAGCGACATCAAATAGGGATATGAAAAAGTCAGTATCAGAGGGATATTTCAGGGAAGATCTTTACTACAGGTTAAATGTATTCCCTTTAAGAATACCCGGGCTTTCGGAAAGGAAGGCTGATATTCGGTATTTAGCAAATCATCTTGTGGATAAATGGTCTGAAATATATGGGGCAGGTAAGAAGTTTATAGAAGAAGGCGCAATTAATATACTTGAGAAGCACTCATGGCCTGGTAACGTAAGAGAGTTAGATAATGTAATTCAAAGAGCTATTATACTAGCTGATTCGAATGAGATTTCTACTGAAAGTATATATTTTGATACTGATGATTCGTCTGCTGTTAATAGTGATAAAAGAAAGGAAGTAGATGAGCAAGAGGTTGATGTGAAAGGCCATGAGTATAAATTGATTATTGATGTTCTTGAGTCGGTCTCGTGGAGTAGGAAAAAAGCAGCATCAAAACTGGGTTTTAGTGAAAGAACATTGAGGTATAAGATGTCTAAGATGAGAGAGTCCGGTTATACAATATTAGCTGGTTAATTATAGTCTGTTATGGAGTTATTATGAGTAGTATTGGGTCTTTATCATTAATACAGTCAATGCAGGAGATGGCATCAAAGGCAAGCGGTGTAGATAATAATGCATCTTCACCGACCGGAAATAATGAGTTTTCTGATCTATTTAAGGATGCGATAAATACAGTGAATGACCTACAGAAAAATGCATCAGATTTAAAAGTTGGTTATGAGCTTGGTGATCCAGGTGTAAATCTGACACAGGTAATGATCGCTTCGCAGAAATCAGAGATATCATTTCAGGCATTGTTGCAAGTAAGGAATAAGCTGCTGACTGCATATCAGGAAATAATGAGGATGCAAATATGAATAATTTTATTATCTTAACACGGGGATATATTAAATGGCTGTAGTTGAGTCTGGAGCAATGATCTCAAAGGGATTTGCAAATCTGGCAGTAGTTAGGCAGATAGGTCTTCTTATAGGCTTGTCTGCGAGTATTGCAATTGGTGTTGCTATTGCTACATGGTCACAGTCTCCAGATTATAGAGTAATTTATTCTAACTTGATTATGGAGGATGCTAGTGAAGTAACATCAGTTCTTGACAGGGCGGGAATAAAATACAGGATCTCTGAATCTAACGGGACAATAATGGTTCCTTCAAGTGACCTTCAAAATGCAAGAATGATGCTTGCATCTGAAGGGTTGCCAAAAGGTACCGGTAGTGGGTATGAAATTCTTGAAAAAGAAAATGGTTTTGGCGTAAGTCACTTTATGCAGAATATCCGTTATCAAAGGGCCCTTGAAGGTGAGCTTTCCCGGACAATTTCATCAATTAAATCAATAAGAGATGCACGTGTACATCTTGCTATACCTAAGGCTACTGCATTTATTCGTAAAAAAAGCAAGGCTACTGCGTCAGTTACAATTGATCTTTTCCCAGGCCGGGGTGTTGATGATGGACAGGTGGATGCAATTTCGCATCTTGTTGCAGCAAGCATACCTAGCCTTGAGTCTGAAGATGTAATAATTATTGACCAAAAAGGCCGGCTGCTCTCTAAAGCGGCTGGTTCAAATGATATGAAAGTATCATCTACACAATTTAACTACAAAAAGAATATTGAGAACTATTATATATCAAGAATAGAAAATATATTAACCCCGTTATTGGGTGGTGGATCAGTTAGGGCTCAGGTTTCTGCTGACATTGATTTTACTGTAACAGAGCAAACACAGGAAACATTTAATCCTGACCTTCCCGCTATAAGAAGTGAGCAACTGGTTAAAGAACAGTCAAAAGGAAGGTCTGTTGGAGGAATCCCTGGAAGTGTTAGTAACCAACCACGTGATGTTACTTCATCATCTGAGAATGATAATGGCCTTGTAGACGAAGGCGGGCAGTCCTCTAGTAAAACAGTAAGAAACTATGAGTTGGATAAAACAATAAGCCATATACGATATGGTGGTAATTCCTTGAGGAGATTATCAATAGCAGTGGTTGTTGATAATGAACGTGTAGAGAATGATGATGGAACCTTTGATTCTAAACCCTTATCTGATGATATGATCATAAGAATAAGCGATTTAGTAAAAAATTCAATTGGATTTGATATGGCAAGAGGCGACACTATCAATGTAATAAATTCAAAGTTTTTTATTGCCAATGAAGAGATTGTTGCAGAAGAGAAAAGCCTTCTTGATAATCCAAATATCATTGTATTTTCTAAATATATAGGGGCAGGGATTATTATATTAATATTGGTTTTTGGTCTTCTAAAGCCAATAATGAAAGAACTTGCATCATCATCTACGCGAGTTGTATCAGGAAATGTAGACACAGGGATAGGTTTAGCTGATGACCTCTTATCTTCTGCTTCACAGTCCGACATAAAAAGAAGTAACCATGAGTCAAATATGACTCAGGCAAAGAGTATGGCGTCTGATGACCCTAAGCGGGTAGCGCAGGTTGTTAATAGTTGGGTGTCTGCAGATGGCTGATTCAGGAAATGAAAGCCAGGGTTTATCAGGAATCGAAAAGGCTGCTATATTTCTCCTTTCTCTCGGAGAGGAGGGTGCATCAGATGTTCTTAGGCATATTGGTCCAAAAGAGGTACATAAAATAAGTACAGCGATGGCTGAAATGAAAAATGTATCAATGGATCAGGTGACTGGTGTTTTTTTTGATTTTAGTGAAATTGTCGACAAGGAGACGGCCCTTGGTGTTGGAAGCGAAGACTATCTAAAGAGTGTGCTTGTAAAGGCTCTGGGTGAGGATAAAGCTGGATCTATTATCGATCGCGTACTTATGGGCGAAAATGTTTCCGGTCTTGAGCAAATGAAATGGATGGACCCGCGGGCAATAGTTGAGATTATCAAGTTCGAACATCCACAGATAATTGCAGTAGTATTATCATATATAGATAGTGAGCAGTCTGCTGAGGTACTTTCTCTATTGCCGGAGAATATACGCAGCGGTATCATTCTTAGAATAGCAACACTTGATAGGCTTCAGCCATCAGCATTACTTGAATTAAATAATGTTATAGAAAAGCAGTTTACTGGTAATGATCATGTCAAATCTAGTTCAGTTGGTGGGATTAAAACGGCAGCAAATATTCTGAATATGATGGATCCATCTGTCGAAGGGGCAATTATTGATGATGTCTCAGAGGTCGATAGCGATATTTCAGATAGCATACAGGATCTAATGTTTATATTTGACGACCTTTCTACAATTGATGATAAAGGTATTCAGATGCTTCTTCGTGAGGTTTCATCTGAGACTCTAGTTGTTGCATTAAAGGGTGCGGACGAATCTATAAAACAAAAAATATTTACTAATATGTCTAAGCGTGCAGGTGAGATGCTTAAAGAGGATCTTGAGGCCAAGGGGCCTGTTAAGCTGAGTGATGTCGAGTCATCTCAGAAGGAAATACTCACAATTGCAAGGCGAATGGAAGAGTCGGGTGAAATTTCGTTGGGTTCTAAGGGGGCCGATGAATATGTCTAGTTCTACTGATTATAATGAATGGGATATACCATCATTTCATTCAAATAAAAATATTATTAAATCTAGTTCGCCTATTGAAAAGTCATTGCCAACTGTTGATGAAGTAAAAAGTATATATGAAAAGGCTTATGAAGAGGGCTTAAATAAGGGGTATAAAGAAGGGATTGATAAGTCTAGATCTGAAATAAGTGCTCAGATGACTATCATAAATAATATTTTAACGAAGTTAAGTATGCCCTATGACTCATTATCGGATGACATTCTTGAAAAACTAAAGGAAATGTGCATAGTTATATCTTCACAGATAATTCGTCGAGAAATTTCTGTAAATGACGATAATGTTATGTCTGCCGTTAAAAGATCTATCGAGTTATTAAATGTAAATAACAGCGAT
>Ga0316190_10004304_pt1 | contig 10349 bp, 7 predicted proteins | sample Eddworburrow2_MG_FD_204929 | JGI IMG/M metagenome (GOLD analysis project Ga0316190, IMG submission 204929) | Coastal sediment microbial communities from Maine, United States - Eddy worm burrow 2 | ecosystem: Environmental > Aquatic > Marine > Coastal > Sediment | place: USA: Maine | collected... | reverse complement strand
ACGGTGCAGGCCAAGCTGATCCGCTGGCCGGTCATCAGCCCTGATGGCAATACACTTGTCTTTAACGCACTCGGGCACCTCCACTACATGAGCCTGCCCGACGGCGAGGTGAAACGCGTCACCGATGGCGATGCGTTCGAGTTTGCACCCACCTTCTCGCCCGATGGCCGTCAAGTCGCATTCACAACGTGGAGTGACGACGACGGTGCAACGCTAAGCGTGGTGTCAATGCGTCGCGGAGTCCCAGGGTCGATGTCGACCTTGTATCGCTCGAAAACACAGCTCGTTAACCCGGCCTACTCCGCCGACGGTAAAAAACTGCTGGTCGTAGCAGGCAGTGGCGTCAATTTGCGCGGCGGCTTCCTTGGTGGTGAGCAGCGCCAGGACATCCTGATGCTTAATTCAGACGGTTGGGGTGGCGTTACCGAAATAACGTCGACATCGAACCGCGGCTCGCAGCGTCGTGTTACGCGACCGAGCTTTTCAAAAGACGGCCAGCGCATCTGGTACTTCGACGATCAGCCCATTCCTGGACAGGAGCGCGGTCAGCGCACACCTGCCAAAACGGTGTTGTTCTCGATAAAAGTGGACGGCACCGACCGTAAGGAACACGTCAAACTGCGCTACGCACAGGATGCCGTTGTGAGTCCGGATGAGACCCACGTCGCCTTTACTGAGCAGCACAATGCCTACGTCATGAAGCTGCCTGCATTGGGTGCGCCTGTCGATTTCGATCCAAACTCTGCCGCGGTATCGTTTACCCAACTGACAAAAGACGGTGGCGAATGGGTGACGTGGAGCGCCGATGGCAAATACCTGAGCTGGGGCTTTGGTCCAAAAGTGTATCGTGCCGCGAGAAGCGACCTGACGCTTGGAGCCAAAGCGGAACCACGCGACTCCGGTGATCACGGCATTCATGTTGCCGCGGTAACACTCAACGACGATGGCCAGTTTGCTGTCGGGGACGACATCTATGACCTGGATGGCCTGAAAGCCGCACTCGAACCGACCTGGCAGGACGCAGCGCACGTTCGCGTGGACGTCACAGTCAATGGCGGCGCGACTCGCGGCGCCTTCACTGCGCTCGAGAAATGGCTCACCGAAGCCAAGGTCGGCTTCAAAGTCGTTGATGCCGAGGTCGATGAGGAAGAAACCGCAGAGGAAGACGGCAAATCCGAAGAGAAATCAGCTGAACCTTCGGAATACACGATTGACCTCGAAGTACCGCGTGCCAAACCCTCTGGTGTCGTGGCGCTGACGGGCGGCCGCATCATTACGATGAATGGCGATGAAGTCATAGAAAACGGCACCGTGGTTATTAACGGCAACCGAATTGCAGCTGTCGGGCCCGCAAGCGTCGTGGCGATACCGGAGGACGCGCGCACCTTCGACGTCAGCGGCAAGACGTTGATTCCCGGACTCATCGACGCACACGCGCACCTGAGCTACGACTCCCTCGACGTCAACGCACAACGTAATCCGCAGTATTTTGCCAACCTGGCTTACGGTGTAACCACCTCGCACGATCCATCTGCGAGTACACACACCGTGTTCAGCCAGGCTGAGATGATCGGTGCCGGAGAAATGGTCGGCCCACGCATCTTCTCGACGGGCTTTATTCTTTACGGCGCGTTGATTCCCGACATGGCAGTCATCAACAGCTATGCGGATGCATTGTCACATGTCCAGCGTCTCAAAGGCGTGGGCGCAATTAGTGTGAAGAGCTACATGCAACCGCGACGCGATCAACGCCAATGGATAGTTCGTGCTGCCCGTGCCGAAGACATGCTTGTCATGCCGGAGGGTGGCGGTGACTTCCCCACCAACATGGGTATGGTTATGGACGGCCACAGTGGCATCGAACATGCGCTGTCTGTTGGCCAGCTCTACAAGGATGTCATTACGCTGTTTGCGACGTCACGCGCCGGATATACGGCGACATTACTTGTCTCTTATGGCGGCCAGCCTGGAGAAAACTGGTTTTATCAGCACTACAACGTGTGGGAGAACGAGAAACTGCAACAATACTTCCCGGCTCGCAGTATTGATGCACGATCGCGCCGACGCACGATGTCCGCTGAAGACGACTTCAACCACAAACGCGTCGCGCATCACCTGAAGCAGATCGATGCTGCTGGTGGCCTCGTTACACTCGGCGCGCACGGCCAACTACAGGGTCTTGGCGCACACTGGGAAATGTGGGCGCTGACGCACGGCGGCATGGAAGCGCATAACGCGCTCAAGGCAGCGACAATCAACGGTGCCGAGTATCTCGGCATGGACAGCGACCTCGGCTCAATCGCCGCCGGCAAGCTCGCCGACATTGCGGTTCTGGACAAAAACCCGCTTGAGCAAATAGAAAATTCGGATAGCGTCAGCCTGACGGTAATAAATGGCGTCGTATATGACGCTGACAGCATGAATCAGCTGTGGCCACAGCAGGTTGAACGCGGCAAGTTCTATTTTCAGAATTAGCGCGATCTGACGTGGCGCAGGCCCAGGTACGCCGCGAGCAGTAGTGTCAGGAACACCAAGGTGCTCGCGGCACCGGCCACGGCCGGTGTTGCGGCCTGTCCGATAGAAATACCATAAGCAGCCCAGCCGACGACAAGCACGAAAACGGCGTCCTTGTGTCGCAGGCCGACGATCGACGCGACGGCGCCGGCCACGGCAAGCTTCAGGAATGTCCACGTGGTCTCATCAACACCGAGATTATTCCACGCAAGTGCTGATTGCATGGCACTCAGATTGGCGATTGTCGCCACGGAGATCCAACCCAGGTAGAGGCTGAACGAGGCCCGCACGAGCCAATGTTCAGCGGTGATCGCTCGGTAGATGGCTATCAGTGAGACCAGGATTACGAGCATCAGCAACAACGCGACCATGATCCACTCCTGGTGCCACACAAATATCCAGAGCACGTTTGCCGCACATCCGATCTTGAACCAGGTACTGATGGCCGCAAAGGTCTCATTACGCCGCTGCGATGGCAGTGACTGGTAGACAACGAATATCGCCAAAGACAGGTAAATGAGAGACCAGATCACGAACGTGAAGCCTGCTGGCGTGAACATTGAGTAATACTTGTCGGATATCTCGCCTGTCGTCTTGCCAGCAAATTGCAGTATGTTGGCAAGCGCATTAATGACGATGACAATAATGAGCGCGACGATATTTCCGGCCCAATCGCTGATTTTTCTGTTCATTCACACACTACCTGGCTAGATTCGATGCGAAATTGTAGCCGCATCCGTGCCAGCTGTTCATCGAATCTGTGGATTCGGTCATATTCCATAATCCCTTAGTCAGGGATAATTTCCGGCAGTATGGAAGCCTTAAGCCCACAATTTACGCTCTTCCTGACCGTCACGGCCGTTATCGGAGTCGTTCTCGGTTGGGCCATTGGCGCGCTGCAGGCCAAAGGTCGCATCGGGAGGATGACCGACGACTGGCAGATGAAGCTTGATAACTTCGTCCGCCAGCGCGATCGCCTGACCACGGAAACGGCGAGCCTGCGTACGACCGTTGAACAACAGCAGGGGGCAATCCATCGCGCCGAGCTGGCAGTCGCAAAAAACAACACAGAACTCGAATCAACACGCGAGCGGGCCAAGCAGCTGTCAAAGGATATCTTTACGCTGCGATCCGAACGCGAAGACTTCAAGGCACGCGTCGGCGAGATACAGAACCAGATGCTCATGACGAGGCGTCAATCTGAAGAGCTGCAGACCGAGTTCATCAAGTCGCGTGAATTTTATAAAGGTGAGTTGACGAAATCGTTCGAGCGACGCAAGGAAGTCGAGGAAAAACTCAAGAACGCGCGTGCGGAGCTGGAATCTTTTACGAACCTGCTCGAGTCGTCTCAATCCGAGCACGATTCCGTTAACAAGATGCTCGCCTCAGCGCAGAAGCGACTCAGCCAGATGGATATCCTCGAACAGGATGTGATTCGGCTCGAGGCTGAGAATGCGCAACTCAATCATGATGCAACGCTGACCAGGCAGGAAATTGAAACCCTGCAGCGCGATGTCGCTGAGCTCGATGAACTCAAAGTACAAAACAAAGAGCTTGCCGAGGTTCTCAAGTCAATGGAGAACAGCCGCAAGCAGTACGAGAGCGACGCCAAGCGATATCGCGAGCACGCCGACCATGCCGAGAAAAAGTCTGAGACGCTGCGCCTCAGACTCGATGATGTCGAGCAGAACTTCCTGGAGATTGAAAAGCAGCAGCGTGATGCTCTCAAGCAAGCCCGAAAGGCTGAAATCACATCCAAGCTGAACGGCAGCAAGAAGCGCAAGCCCAAAAAGGACAACCTGCAGGAGATCGTCGGCATCGGCAAAGTGTTCGAACACGCCCTTAACGAGCTGGGCGTTTACACATTTGCGCAGATTGCAGCCTTCGACATCGCCGACATTGCCCGAGTTAACTCAGCGTTGAAAGAATGTAAGGGCCGTATGGAACAGGACGACTGGATCGGCCAGGCCAAAGAGCTGCACTTCAAGAAATATGGCAAGAGCGAAGTTGCCTGAACCATCACCCTGGTCATTCGACAACAGGAGAAAATGAAATGAAAGTCATTCTTATCGCTTGGTTCATCGTGTCCGGCGACACGGCGGGTACGTCTGTCACCGCCGAATTCGATTCGATGGAAGCGTGCGAGAACGCAGCCCAGGCACTGCAACTGGCCGGCAGCAAAGGTAAGGGCAAGAATGTGAGCTGGCGGCACGTCTGCTCGCCAAAATAGCAGGTGCTCACAGCCGGGGTCGAGCCAGTGTAGGGTTTTACCCCACTACGAAATACGCTCTTAGACCCATGATTTTTCTCTAATTAATGGAACATTATGGGGGTCACGAACGTCTAGGTGATCAAGGACGTAGTTTTTCGCGTCGCTGATCATTACAGGAGACCTCACAATGAGCACGGACGCGAAGAAAAAGAGCGACTCCGACAACCTTGATCTCATGCCGGATATCTATGCAGAAGATGCCAGCGAGGACGAGCCGACCGTCGAAGTGATTGCTCTTGCGACCCCCGATGAAGATACCTCGGAAGGATTCGATCCTTACGACACTGCCCGCTTGTATAAGAAATAATTCCTGTCACTATTCGGCTATGGCCGAAAACAATCCCCCTCTGTACGGCGTTGGCGATGCCTCGTTCCAGGCTGCCGGCGGCCGCGAAGGCATATTCAAACTCGTCAACGAATTCTTTGATCGAATGGGCTCCGATGAGCGCTTTGCCACGATCTGGAACATGCACCCGGACGATAAGGACATCTCGCGCGACAAGCTCGCGAGGTTTTTGTGCGGCTGGTTGGGTGGCCCCAAACTCTATCGCGAGAAATACGGCAGCATTGGTATCCCGCGTGTACATCAGCACCTGGCTATCGCAACAGACGAGCGAGACCAGTGGCTCATCTGCATGGGCGAGACGGTCGAGGAGCAAGACTTCGATCCGTCATTCAAGGCGTACCTGATGGAACAGCTGTTTGTTCCGGCTGAGGCTGTACGCCGGCGCATCGCCGGCTTGCCAAAAATGGAGCGCTGATGGAGGGCTAGAGGCTCAGGTCGATGTGTCCTTGGTCATTTCATCCTGACAACGTCTATCGACTCCAATGCCTGCAGGTACTCGGCAACGTATTCAACCGGCACCGTACCGAATTCCGCTACAAGCCAGTCACGGATATCACTGACCGTCCTTTCGCCATCCACGAAGTTCAGCAACTCGTACGCAAGCATGCCGCCATCAGCCAGGTCCGTACTGTGCTTGAGTATGGCCAGCTTGTTTAGTTCCTCGGCACCAAGCTTGTCTTCGAGAAAAGAATAGCCAAACGCATTCATTGGACCCTGGATGTCCGGATTCCGTTCATACACTGATTCGTCGCGCGGGATAAAAATAGCCGGCACCGGCTGCAGCATTAACGGACGAAGCTGGTCCAGCGAAGCAACAGCATAACGATACTGTTCTTCCGGCAACGCCGCGAAACGCTCGATGCTGCGGATCTTTTCCCTCTCAATCTCGAAGAAGATCTCGGTCACTGCGGCGGGGTCGAGCAGCGTCAATGCACGCCGGAACTCCATGACCCCGGCACTGCGCCGCACCGAGTTGCGTCGCAACATTTCGAGCACGCGCGGAACATCGTTGTCGGACATATTGGCGAGGAACCAGGCGCTGACCGCACCAATGTATGCCGAGCGTTTAAGTTTCGTCGGATCGATGTTGGCGGCCGAGTCAAAGTTGGTGTGAATGTAGCGGTCCGGCCAGTCGTGCAGGTAGAGGCCGGGAATGCCCCACGTGCTTTCGAAGAAAACGTCGTGGTCACTACCCATGCTGATGCCTTCCATCTGGGCAAGAAGCGGTTCTTTTGCACCCTCCGGCGCTGTCAGCGGAAAGGCGGTCTCTTCGCCGCTGGCATGGATCAGCGTCTGATCGTTCACAAAACCGCCGATCTCATGCGCCAGGTCGCTGATGAATGATGGCACGCTGTATGGCCCACCGGAGATCCTGAATACCGCTTTCGTGACAGGGCCGCCACCGACCATGTCCATATGAATATTGGCCTTGATGCGCGACGGGTCATCGTGCTTGACCAGGTACATGATGCTGCCTTCGATCTCGGCCGGCCACAGGAAACGAATGCTGCGTGACGGACGCGGCAGAATCTCGCTCTCGATTAGTGCGTTCAGTGTGCGTGCTGTTTCGAGAATCGCCACGCAACCGGAGGCATTGTCGTTAGCACCGGGACGCGGATGGTCGAGATGGCACGTGAAGTGGATCTCCTCCTCCTCTTTGTCGGCACCATCGATTCTTGCCGTTACGAAACGGTACTTGCCCTTGTCATGGCTCGCCTCGACTCTGGCATGAAACAGGATCTCCTCGCCGGCGGACATTCGCGCCTGCAGATCGCGTGCCTCACCCAGCGAAATCATGAACCCAAATGTCTCGGTCTTTGGAAAACTGCTCAGGTGACCCCAACGAACCAGGCGATCGTCCTCCTTCCACCACGCGGAGCGCTGGTTCGGCGCATAGGAGATGATGCCGGCGGCACCCAGTTCACCGACGGCGCGATCAGCCACTGCCCCTGGTTGGCTTGACGTCAATACAAGCTTGCCAGCAAGGTCTCTGCCTTCGTAGTCAGCATCCGACGTCCCGGCGCCAATATCGACAAGCGTTGCCGTTACATCCGCCGACAAGCTGTCCTGTGCCAGCGACAGCGGCACGGAGTCCCAATCACCCAGTTTGCGGACACGCTGGATGCTGCCTCCGGCCTCGCGCACTTCCCAGAGCTGTGCAAACTCGACGTCCCACACCGGCCGCGATTTTTGTGTTCCAAACATCGTCTTGCCATCGGCGGCATACGTCAGGTACTCCACTTCGTCCAGACCATAGTCACGCAGGGTGTCGTAGATGTGGCGAGTCGCTGTGTCGAACTGTGAGCCCGAGCGCATCCGATGCTGCAGCGTGATTGTGTCGAGGTTTCGCTTCGCGGCCTCACCCGAGGTTTCCTCGGCAATTTGCTTGAGAACCTCCTCCGGAACGAGCTCGCGCAGCTCAGCGAGAGCACTCGATGCGGTCAACAGGAAGGCGGTAAGCAAAATCAGGAGTTTGAGCATGAAGAAACCCTTTAGCGATTCATGTCTTATGTAAATGTCGCTTTTTGGCGACGGTTGCGGCGGCGTGCGGCAGTGATACATTGATGCTACGGCTAACTATAACAACAAGTTCGACAGGGTCGACTCTCGCCCTCGCCGAGCACCGAGAAAACAATGATCGCCTACACAAGATACGCTCAAATCAGGCTGGCACTGCTGGCACTGGCCGCCTCCCTGTTCATCACCTCCTGCGGCAGCTCAGGCGGCGACAACTCGAAAGCGCCCAACAACCCAACGGCAGCAACCGGCACGATCGCATTGCTATTTACCGATCGGCCGACCGACGAGTTCAGCGCGATCAAGCTGAACGTGACAGAGGCCATTCTTATCGGCGGCAACAGTGTCAGTGGACAACAGATTCTGTTCCAGGGCTCTGAACCGATTGATTTGCTGGACCTGACAAATTACAGCGAGCCGATTGTTTTCGGTGATGTCGACGCAGGTATTTATACGAAATTGCGCCTGGTCATCGATGACCTGGAGTTGGTGCGGAACGATGGCGACCCGTCCGAGTTTCCGAAATTGCCTGCGAACGGCAGGATTGATCTGCTTGACCCAAGTGGCATCGAAATACTGCCTGGCCGGACGCTGATTGCCGAGATTGACATGGAAGCCAACAAGGCCGTCCATATTGTCAGCGCTGGCAATAGTAGCAAATACCAGTTTCGTCCAGTCGTCAAAGCCGACTTTATGGATGGCGATCTTGGCGACCTTCCTGACAAGCTCGCAAGGCTCGAAGGTACCGCGAGTAACGTCGACCTGGCAGGGACTTTCGTGCTTTGCGATGTTGAGTCACCAGACAGCTGCATTGATGTATCGACGAACGGAGAGACGAGCGTTTTCGATATTGATGGGGCAGACACAGGATTCGAAACACTGATGAACGGCGATGCGGTGGTTGTGATTGGCAGCTATTCGGTCGATGGCCGCATCCTGCTGAATGCCGCGGTACTCGAGATTGGTGGCACCGCTGAGCAGATCAAGGGCAGCGTCGTCAGCGCACCTGTTAACGAACGCTTCCTTGTACTCCGCATCGGCGGTGAGGAGATTGTCGTTGAGCTACAGGCCGGCACAAAATTCTATGATAAGAACGGCGCGCTGGATGCCGGGTCGATAGTCATCGGTGCGGATATCGAAGTCGAGGGCGTACGGCACGTGAAGGCGGATTCCGACCACCCTGACCTGATTTGGGCCGCCCTGGTCTTCATAGAGGCCGAGGAAGATGATCAGGCCACTGGCACGATCATTGACCCGCGCGATGAAGCTTCTCGCAGTTTTGGATTGACTCAGACGGGCGGTGGCGACATCTGTGTTCGCGTCAATGATGACGCAGATATCCTGCTGGTTAATGTCGCGGCATCCGAAGTCACAATGGCGACATTTGCCGAACTTGCCGTGGGCCAGGTGATCGACCTGTTTGGCAAAATGAACGACTGCTTCGACGCCAACGAGGTTATCGTCGACGTCAACGCAAGCCCTTCGCTCTAACCCTTTCGGTTTTTCGCCGATGCCATCTGCCTCCGGGCACGCTGGCGGCGCAGATCGACGAGGTTTTTCATCTTGATGGTATCCGGCGCCTTCAGCAGCTTTTCCATTTCGTTGCTGATGGGCGGCGCGTCTTCAATCTTGAGTCTGTGGTGACCGAGCGAGATGACGTCGTCGTCCTTGAGGATTGTCTTCCTCGTCCTGACCGAATTCACTGTTGTGCCATTGGCACTGTTCAGGTCAAGCAGCACCAATGCGTCGGTATAGAGCAGTAGCGCAGCATGAATTTTGCTGACGTAATCGTCATCAATGATGATATCGGCGAAATCTGAGCGTCCGATCAGCAGCTTCTTCTCGCTGAACGTGAATTCGCCGAGCATATCGCCATCACGGGTAATGATCAGTTTTGGCGGTTTGCGGCTTACCGCTGCTTCCTGCCCGAGTACGGGAATTCGTACGCCCGACTCGTCGGATGCTTCTCCCGGTGCGTAGGTATCCACCACGCTGACCGGGAATCCAGCCGAGCGCTTGATGGCCTCGAGCGCAAACTGGTTCAATGTGCCGGGCCACCCACCTGACTGTTCACGCAGGCGGTCACAGACATCGAACGGAAAAATAGTATCGGCACGCTCACTGCCTGCCGCCTGCATGCGCGCATGCAGGTAAATCATCGTTTCCTTGGATGACAACGGCAGCAATGAGTACATGACCGGATCGCGCTGAATAAAACTCGTCATACCGTCGGACTCGGCGAGCGTCTGCATCCCCTTGTCACCGGTCAGGATGAGTCGCAACGCGAATCGTCCTTGTACAGCAATAGCGGCAAGCGTGTTCAACACACGCAATGAACTCGGGTACATGCGATCGACGTTATCGATAATCAGTATCGGTGGCTGCCAGGATTGCGTTTGCTGAATCGCGAAATCGGTGACTGCCCTGAGCAGGACCTCGTCGGGCTCATCGCCGGACTCAAGGCCGAACTGGGTGAGCGTCTTTGACAGCAAGCCTTGTGGCTTGAGATGCACGCCGTTGACGAACGCCACATCGCTGTCGCCCGACAGTTGCATTGCCAACTCGCGAGCGATCGTTGTTTTTCCAGAACCCTCCGGGCCGAAAAGCAGGCCGATGCCATTGGGATTTCTAAGCGCAGACTGCAGGAACGACAACGCGTCGTGATGCGACCGGTATTTGATCGTTGTCAGAGAATCAGCG
>Ga0316190_10004303_pt1 | contig 10350 bp, 9 predicted proteins | sample Eddworburrow2_MG_FD_204929 | JGI IMG/M metagenome (GOLD analysis project Ga0316190, IMG submission 204929) | Coastal sediment microbial communities from Maine, United States - Eddy worm burrow 2 | ecosystem: Environmental > Aquatic > Marine > Coastal > Sediment | place: USA: Maine | collected... | reverse complement strand
AATAGGGGAAACGTCTTTCTATTTTCAGCATAATTCGCGTTTTGATAATTTCTGGCGTAATAGTAATGACAAGGTAGCAGGACGTTATTCGGGTCAGCGTCTCGATTTTCACCCTGTTTTCTCTTTGCCCCTGTCACCGGATTACTTTGAATTCACTCTTAACTTTGGGCTAAGAGAAACACTGTATAACACGGATAATCATATAGAAAGGCATAACAGCAGGGAATTATACGATTTTAATGCCCAGTTCGCCATCCCCTTCAGCAGGGTTTTTGATTTGAATCGGGAAGATGGAAGCAAATTCAAACATACCATAGAACCTGAACTTACCTATAGCTACATTCCTGATGTTGATCAGAGCGATCTTCCTTCCTATGATAGTATAGACAGGATAGGTGAAACAAATAGAGTAAGAGTCATCCTCAATAATTATATTACGACAAAAAGACTTGAAAATGATAATGCTATATATAACAGGCTCATTGATTTCAAGCTTTACAGCGATTACAACAATCTTGAAGCATCGAGAAAACTTACATTCCAAAGAGATAAGAGAAGACCCTGGGGTGATACGGTTGGTCAGCTTAAAATCAAAGGTGAAAAGAGATTTACCCTCGATGCCGAGATGCGATATCATACTTACAGGAGAAGGCCTCTTTCCTCCTTCGGTAATTTAACTTTTAACGGTGAAAATAAGAACAGGTTCAATATTTCCTACAGGTATAATTATAATCCCCAGAGCAGCTACCTCGATTCGGGTTTCAGGTATAAAATCTTTGATAATATTTCCATGGCTTATCGAGGCAGATATTCGCTGGAAGATAGCTACTTTCTCGAAAATGAGTATGGCGCAATGCTTGAAATGCAATGTTACAGCATGACAGTGACCTATAGTGAACGCAAAATACCAAGGGAAAGACGAGTTTACTTCCTCATAAATCTAAAAGGCCTGGGCGCACTGGGAAGTAAAAATGCGCTCTTTGCTAATTGAGATTATTAACAGAAATGGTTATCATATAGTTCTTGACAATGTTCATTGAGGGTTTATACTAAATCTAGAATCAATTGGTTTACGTCTGATTTTAAGACGGCTTCCTGAGGCAATCCATGAAATACTTCATAAATTTACTTGTAATCATTAGCTTTTTTATTTTTTCTTCTGCTGCTTTTGGAGATGAGCGCGCCATTAATGCAACCGTTGATGGCGTGGGTACTATTATTAATGGTAATGTTGCTTCGGCCAGAAAAAATGCCATTGAAGATGCACTAAAAAAAGCAATTGAAGAAGCGGTTCAATCTATTGTCTCTTCAATAAAAATTGCACAGAACTACACATTACTGGAAGAAAATATTTACTCAAAAGCAAGGGGATACACTTCCAACTATAAAGTCACGTCAGAAAAACCTATAGGCAATATGTACCAGGTAACACTGGAAGCCCGCGTTTCTACAAACCTCCTGGAGGAAAACCTGTCTGAGTTGGGCCTTATCGCTTCAAAGAGAAATTTGCCAAGGATACTGGTAATGATTGCCCACGAGAAAGACGATGGCACTTATCACTTCTGGTGGGGTGATCAAAGTAATGATGAACAGCAAGAAAGGGCCGTTGAAAAAATTATGGTTCAGAAAATTGCTGAAAAGGGATATGTACCGGTAGATAAATCGAAAGTTTCATTTAACAAAAACAGTTTTTCCCTCATTGCAGGGGAAAAACCGGGAGAAGAAACCTTGATTTCCCTGGGGAATCAGTATAATGCCGATATAATTTTATACGGAAAATCCTATTCTGTGACTGCCAGGAACGAAAATGATATGGAGTCATCCATGGTGCATGCGGTTGTAAGTCTTTCACTTTTGGAAGCTAAAAATGGACAACTCATCGCTTCATCTGAAAACGAGGAACTGACTCAAATGAGCAATAAAGAAGAAGCCTTTATAAAAACGGCTCAGGTCCTGGCTGAAAGGGTAATGAATCATATAGCAGCTCACTGGCAAAATAATAGCAGCACCATTAAAACGGTTGAAATGAACATTTCCGGTATAAAGTCCTATGTCAATTTCATGCAGTTCCAGAATTCCCTTAAAAACAAGGTTAGTGGTGTTCAGGGAATAAAGCAAAAGGGGTTTGGCGCAGGGGGAATGGCCAAGCTTGATATCACCTTTAAGGGGAATGTTCAAAGCCTTGCCGATGGGCTTACCATGATAAGCTACGAGGGTTTTTCTATCGATATTACGGACATGAGTCATGATAAAATAAGTATAAAAATGAAAAAACTTTGAACAGGAGGGGGGGGATACTCAAATAGATGTCATTAATGACGTGCTAACAGACAAGAGATAAATTGCAAACAGTATAAAACTTTCAACTATCTTGGGGGTTGTCATGAATAAACTTAAGTTTTTTCTTCAGTTCAAAGTTTCTACGTTAATCCTTTCCTTTCTTTTCTTATTAACTCCTGCCTCACATGCCATCGCTGCAGATGACGAAATTCAATTTACATTTGCAAAACCACCTGTAACAAAACCTATTGATGAAGGTGAAAGTGCCAGGAGACTTGATCTTACCTATCTCCATATTGATCAGAGTAACGCTATTACAGGAACGGGTGTGAATTTTATGATAAAAAAAGGTTATGAAAATGGTGGTATGGGTCATCAATGGGGCCTTTTTGGTATCAAGGACGAAGATGATACGCTGGAGGGGATTTTAATCAGCTATGGTGGGACAGGAGAAATTAATCTGGGGAGCAGTAAAAACTCAGTCATATTTTTTGGCCCTTCCATCTCTTTTATGTCCGCACAGCAGGAGTTGGTCTACACAGATCCTTACACAGCAAAGGAAAGGAAAGAAGATATGACTTTGCTCGTGTTAAACGTCGGCATCGTTGCTGGTTATCAGCATCATATTCCCATGGGCAAAGTAAGGCTTACTCCTTATGCAACGGTGGGAGCAAACTATTCGAGTTATTACCTTGAAATGCCCTATTATACAGATGATATTGAGGAAGATTCCACTTCAACGATGATTACGGTAGGTTTTGACTTTCTTCTCCCTGGCGGCATATCTGTAGCAAGCATGGTTCAAAGTGGTGCTGACGATGATGTGACAATGATACAGGTAGGGTGGAATTTCTAATAGATATCTATTCAGATAAATTGACAAAAAGTTTTTTAACCGATATTCTTCTTTGAAAAAATTGGGAGGTAAGAATTTATGAGAAAATCCATATATATTGCATTTGCCTGTTTACTGGCTCTATTTTCGGGCTGTGCCACTACATCTGTCGACAGGGTGGAGACAACGGAAACAATTGATTTAAGCGGCAGATGGAATGATACTGATTCAAGGCTGGTTTCAGAAGAAATGGTTGGTGATGCCATTGGAAGGCCCTGGCTGAAAAAGTTTATGAGGAATAACAAAGGAAACATGCCTACCGTTATTGTCGGTACGGTAAAAAACAGAAGCCACGAGCATATAAATGTTCAGACTTTTGTAAAAGACCTTGAGAGAGCCCTCATTAATTCAGGTGAAGTTGAATTTGTGGCAAGTAAAAGTGAGAGGCAGGAATTAAGAGAGGAAAGAAAAGATCAGGCCTCTCATTCATCGGAAAAAACGGCTAAATCTGAAGGTGAAGAGGTTGGTGCTGATTTTATGCTAAAAGGAACCATCAATACAATACAGGATAAGATTTCCGGCAAATCAGTCATGTTCTACCAGGTGAACCTTGAGCTTATTGCCATTGAGACACATAGGAAAGTATGGATTGGTGAAAAGAAAATAAAGAAATTTATTAAAAAATCCCGTTTGGGACTCTGAAATGAAAAGAGCATTCTGTAAGAATTCTTTTAAATTATCAATTATTCCGATCCTCATTCTTTTTTCCGGTTGCGCGGCAGGTCTTGAATATTCAAAACTTGAGACGCAGATGATCAAGGCAGATTGTGGCGGGGCCATTGAGTACATTAAAAGTAATAAAGATACTTACGGCACCAATATGCACCTCAATTACCTCCTTGATATGGCCATGATAAACCTGCAATGCGGAAATTATGAGGCAAGCAATCAACATTTCAAAGAAGCGGAAGACCTTGCTGAAAAGCTATGGACAAAAAGTATTTCCAGTGAAGCTGCTGCCTTTCTTGTAAACGATTATACAATCCCTTATGACGGGGAGGATTTTGAAAGGGCAGGCATAAACCTTTTTTCTGCATTAACTTATGCACTTAAAGGTGATCATGAGGGAGCCCTCGTTGAATGCAGGCGACTGGATTCTGTTTTAACCATGTATAATGATGAGTATGAAAAAAAGAATGTATACAAGGAAGATGCCTTTGGTCGATATCTCAGTGCAATGATTTATGAGGCGGAAGGTGAACTGGAAGATGCCTATATAGATTATTATAAGGCGCTAAAAACCTATGATGACTATGAAAAGAATTATAGCACTGCCAAACCTCGCATTCTTCTTGAAGATATTAAACGTGTAGCCATAGCTACAGACAGGACATCTGAACTGGAGGAAGAGCTCAGTGAATTGAGGGACATTGAAACGATAAGCAATGACAAGGCCCGCAAGATGGGGAAAGTTGTATTGATCCATTTAAATGGTAAATCACCCATAAAAAAATCGAGAACAATCACAGCACCATCAACAAAAGGGCCTATTTCCATTGCCTTTCCTCAGTACGAGGTTCAACAGCCTTCCTGCACAAATACTAAAATAATTGCCAGAGCAGGCTCAACTACAGTGACAGCCAACGCAGAACTTGTAGAGGATATTAACAAAATAGCTGTTAAAAATCTGGAAGACAGGAAAGGCAGGGTTCTTGTTAAGGCCATTGCAAGGGCAGTTGCCAAGCAGGCAGCCGCTAACAACCTCATAGAAGATGATCGATTGAAGGCCGTTTTTAATATTTTAAATACTGCGGCCATAGAAAGAGCTGATACCAGAACCTGGCGGACCCTGCCTGGCGAGGTGACTATGACACGACTCTTTCTTGAAGCAGGGGATTATACTATCTACGGCAGCAACTGCGGCAGAGAAAGGCCGTTGAAGAATGTTTCACTTAAACCGGGTAAAACCGAGTTTGTTCTTTTCGATACAATTTATTAGGAGTAAACCGTTGAAACCAGCTTTTTTAAATTATTTTAAAGTATCCTTTATAAGCCTTACCCTTCTTATCCTGCTATCTGGCTGTGCTACTGAGCAAAGTTCAATTATCAAAGGAACTAAAAGGGGTGCAACCTCTACAGACTTTTCCTCAGGTAAATATCTAAAGGCAACAGGAATCGGAAACTCTGAAAAAGAAGCAAGACTCAATGCCAAAGCTGAACTGGCTGCTATTTTTGAATCGAAAGTATCAAGCGACGTTATTAATCGTGTCAGATCTATCGTGGAAGGATCGGGTAAGGAGACGGTAACAAGAGATGACGAAAGAAACATTAAGGTACTCTCCTCTGTCGACCTTAAAGGTGTGGAAATTAACAAAACCTGGTATGATGAAAAACAAAGAGCCTACTATGCCGTTGCAATGCTGGAAAGAGCTAAAGCAGGAGATGACTGGCAAAAAGAGGTTGACCATATTGATGATGAAATAGAGTTAATTCTGGGAGCATTAAACAGACAAAAGAGTGACTTTAGCAAGTTTCAGTCCCTAAAAAAAGCAAGGCAACTGTGGATGAATAAAGAAGTCATTTTAAGTCGCCTTAGAGTACTTGGCTATAGCGATTTATCGGTAGCTGCCTATAATGCAAGAGACATATTTTCCAGCATTCAACAATTAAAATCTCAATTTATGGTTTTCATTACAGTTGGTGGCGCAAGCAATAGATTTAGTGAAGTTATCGTAAACGAAATTTCAGAAGGATTATCCAATGCGGGCTACCTGATCACTAATGATAAAGAGGAGGGAAATCTGCTCATCGAAGCATCGCTTAAGGTAATGCCTGTAGAACTCAATAATCCGGGTTGGGAATTTGCCCGGGCCGCATTAAATCTGTCAATTGTTGACAAAGCATCTGGATTGACAGTTGGTGAAATCAGTGAAAATAAGCGTTCATCACACCTGACTTATGAAGAAGCTGCCCACAAAGCAGTGAAAACTGTCTCAAAAATAAGCACTGAAAAGGTGATAGAATATTTTGGCGCTTCAAATTAATTTATTTACCTTGAAATCTGGGGGAATTTATTTATGAATAAGATACTGGTTTACTTTTCACTGTTTCTCTTTGTTTTATCCCTGACATCAGCCCCATCCATACTTTATGGAAATAGCGAATATGAGAAGTGGAAGACAAAGGAAATCAGTCAGTTCAGGGATTTTAAGGAAAAGCGTGACAAGGATTTCACTGCCTATCTAAAAAAACAATGGGAAGAATTCAGGGTATTTAAAGGCGATAAGGCCTACGAGAAGCCTAAGTTCACTAAAATCCCCATTGCACCTAAAGTAAAACCACAGGCAGTTAAATCTTTTGGGGGAAAGGTAGTAAAGATTAAACCACTACCCCAAATAGCGCCCAAACCGATAAAGAAATTAAAACTCAGTGAAGCGCCAAAAGAGGAGGAAAAAAGTCTCCCTCATTTTGTCAGGGTTGAACCAAAAAAACTTAAACTTTCTGAAAAGAAGGAAGCCTTACCTGTAAAACCTGTAGGGGAACCGGAAAAAAAGAAACTACAGGTTAAAATTAAACCGATTGAAGATCCGGATCTGGAAGAAGACCTCACTTTAAAAATAAAGCCCCTTTCCTCTGCCATTACTGAAAAAGAAACGGACTTTGACGATGAACCTGAGCCAATAAGAAAGGTTATTGAAAAGCCGAAGGAACTGCCTAAAAGAACAGTAATCTCATCTCATTCACCGACTGTAACCTCGGCACCACAAACTGAACGTTATGCAAAGGATAGCTCTGCAAGATTTGAATTTTACGGAACGCTCATCACCCTGAGATACGATTCAGCAATGAAAGTCATTCCTATGAAGAAAGTGGATGCAAAGGCCATCAGTACCTTCTGGGAAAAACAGAGCAAATCTGACTATGAAAACATATTAAAACAGTTAAAATTCTACAGAAATAGCCTTAGCCTTAATGACTGGGGATATCATCTTCTCGTTTACAAAACAGGAGAGAAAATATTTGGGCAAAGAGACAAAAATAATATAAAACTCTTTTCCTGGTTTATCTTGTCTAAATCAGGCTTTGAATCCAAAATAGGTTATAACAGCAATAATGTATTTCTTCTTATTCCCTCAAAAAACAACCTCTTTGGTATATCTTTTCTTAATATCAATGGAAGAAAGTATTATGCCCTTTCCTTCGATGGTAAAGTAACAAAAATGGGCTCCATATTTACCTACAGGGCAAAATATCCGGGATCGGAAGATCTTATGGATTACGGTATCTACAAAACGCCGGAAATTGAAAAAAAGGTTAAAACAAAAGATTTGAAGTTCAAATACAGAGGAAAGCCTTACTCTATCCCGGTTAAGTATAATAAGTCTGTGGCAGACTTCTTTGAGTATTACCCCCAGACGGAGTTTGAGGTTTATTTTAATGCTTCCGTTTCACCTGAAGCGGGCTATTCCATGATAAAAGGTCTCAGACCAATCATCAGCGGCAAAACGGAAGGGGAAGCTGTTAACATAATCATGCGTTTTGTTCAGACGGCTTTTAAATACAAGACCGATAACGGCCAGTTTGGTAGAGAGAAATATCTTCTACCTGATGAAACCCTCTTTTATCCCTATTCCGACTGTGAGGACAGATCCATACTCTTTGCTTATCTTGTGAGAAGCCTGCTTGACCTTGAAGTTGTCGGCCTTCACTACCCTGGTCACATGGCAACAGCTGTTAGGTTTAAAGATGGCATCCGTGGGGATTTTGTTACTTATAAAGGAAAGAAGTATATTGTTTGTGATCCGACTTATGTCAATGCCGATATAGGAATGGCCATGCCAAAATACAAAAGAGTTAATCCTAAAGTAATCAAAATAGGCGTCTGAAGCAGAAATAATTAAATTTTTATCTATAATAAAGCAGGAGATTTTATGAAACATTTATTCTTTATCTTCATAACAAGCTTAATCCTTTTTACGCCTTTTCTCTCTTTTGCCGCTTGCTGGCAATCTGATGAGATTTCAAGAATTGAAGGTTTTTCAGAACTTGATGAGAAGATCGTTTTTTCATTTAAGGATGCTGTCAATTGCACGCCATTGGAAGGTGTCAATGTTACAATGGCGGGCCAAAGCTTCACCACCGACGGGAAGGGTTACCTTGTTTTACCTGTAGAGGCTTTTGAAGACCTGGAAGATGATGAAATACTCCTTCAAGCTCAAATGAAAGGTTATATAAACTTAAAAACGACAGTGAGAGCGAGAATAGGCACCGTACTTGACAAGCGATTTTTAATGTCAAAAGATCTTCCCATAGAAAGTGCAAGATTTGTTCTGCAATGGGATATCGACCCTCAGGATCTTGATCTTCATCTCGTTGCACCAAACTTTCATATATCATTCAGGCACAAAAGACATGTACCTAAAAAAGCAAAACTCGACACCGATGCCATGAGAGGTTATGGACCAGAAACAATTACAATCGAAAAGGTCGGTAATTCAGATAAGTATGAATTGTATGTCGATAATTTTTCTGTAGGTGAAGATATCAATAATGAAGCGACTGTTACCGTTTACATGAACAATAAACAGGACCGGGTAGTGAGGCTCCCCGATACAGCCTACAGGGCTGTAAAGATTCTTCAAATTGAAAATGGACAGATTACCTATATTAACAAGCCTGTCAGAAAGGTAAAGTAAGGAGGGAGAAATGACAAATCATGACGAAAGGAGGGGGACAGGCGTTTTTTTCAAAATTGTTATTTCTACTTGACATTTATATAGCATTAGATAATATTTAGATAAATTCATAAAAAAGATTGGAGGGCTTAAGGTGAGAAAATTTTACTATTTATCATTAGTTTTATTGACAGCAACGTTGCTTTTGGGAGGGTGTGAAACAACACCGGAGAAAGTACAGGCTCCGGAAATGAAGAATGAGTTTGCTGATGCCCCCAAGTGGGTGTTAATGCCTGAAATGGAAGGGGGCCTTTCTGCAGTCGGATCAGCAAAAATGAGCAAGGCCGGCATTCAATTTACAAGAACAAGTGCGCTTGCCAACGCAAGGGATGAACTGGCTAGACAAATGAGTGTTAAAGTCAAAAACCTTGTAAAAAACTTCACTCAATCAACAGGAATCGGTGACGATGAAACTGTTGAAAAAGTAACCAGTACCGTGTCCAAGCAGGTTGCCAAACAGGTTCTTTCCGGCTCAAAACAGAAGGATATGTGGATTTCACCAAGTAATGAGCTTTTCGTCCTCGTTATACTCGATCCAGCAGCAGCTGCTGAGGCAGTAAAGCAGTCAGTAGAGACGAGCTACAAGAATGAAAAAGCGCTCTGGCAGCAATTCCAGGCTAAAAAGGCTCATGATGAACTCGAATCTGAAGTTGAAAAGGAATTTGGGGACTTTAAAGGTGAGTAGGACATTTCCATAATGTCTCATTGATTCAACGAATAGGGCAGTTTTTTACTGCCCTATTTTTTTTTGATGCTAATATAACTTCTGCGGAGGATTTAAAGCGCATGGTGCTTAGATTAACCTCATTACTTCCAGTTGCCATAATATTCATGGTTCTTTCGGGTTGTGCTACAACTGAAAAAACAATAACACCTCCTGTAGCAATTAAAGCAAAAGTCAACGTCCCTGAGTGGGTATTGCATTATAAGGCTGACCGGAAAATCTGCGGCATTGGTATTTCAAAGCCTCATATAAAGGGAATTCCCTACCAACGTCTTCTTTCTATATCAAGAGGTATTGATGAAATAGCCCGCCAACTTGGAGTAGAGGTGGAAACAAGACTTGAAACCTATATGAAGGGAACCTCCGAAAGTGTTCAGACCGGATTATCTACTTATTCGGTTCAAACTTCTAACGGCAAAACTGTTGAAGCAGAAATAGAAAAAGCATGGATAAACGGAGATACGGATGAGTTCTATGTACTTATGTGTATGGACAAGTAATTAATTTGATCGTTATTTTATGAAGAAAAATATTAAATACATAAGAATTGCAAGTATAGCTGCCCTATCTTTATTATTGCTATTCATCCACTTCAGTGAGCCTGTCTTTTTTACCAAGATTTTATCAGGTCTGGAAGACACCAAATTTACAATAAGAAAAGAGCTCAATAAAGAACCGCATCCGAGAGAAGATGTTCTTGTCGTTTCCATAGATGAAAAAAGCATTAATAAGCTCGGAAGATGGCCCTGGAAAAGAGAAGTTTTAGGGCAACTTAT
>Ga0316190_10004302_pt1 | contig 10350 bp, 10 predicted proteins | sample Eddworburrow2_MG_FD_204929 | JGI IMG/M metagenome (GOLD analysis project Ga0316190, IMG submission 204929) | Coastal sediment microbial communities from Maine, United States - Eddy worm burrow 2 | ecosystem: Environmental > Aquatic > Marine > Coastal > Sediment | place: USA: Maine | collected... | reverse complement strand
CAATCATGTCCAGAGTGTGCCAGGTAACAGGCAAACGTCCGATAACTGGGAACAACGTCTCCCATGCCAAAAACAGGACCAGACGGCGTTTTCTGCCAAACCTTCACAACCATCGCTTTTGGGTGGAAAGTGAGAACCGCTGGGTTCGCCTGCGCGTATCTGCTAACGGCATGCGCATTATTGATAAGAAAGGGATAGACGCGATCCTTACTGATCTGCGCGCCCGTGGCGAGAAAGTTTAAGGAGCCTAATCATGCGTGATAAAATCAGACTTGTATCCAGTGCCGGCACCGGTCACTTCTATACCACCACAAAGAATAAACGTACCATGCCTGCCAAGATGGAGATCAAAAAATTTGATCCCACCATCCGTAAGTATGTCATGTACAAAGAGGCTAAGATTAAATAACAATCTTAATCTCATATGCACACAAAAAACCCGCCTATGGCGGGTTTTTTTATGTCACCTATCTTATTTCACTATACTGATAATAAAGCATGAGCCGTATAGTCTTCCTCTAAAAGTGCAGGATTGAATAGCATATGCAGAATATATTCATTGGTAGACAAGCTATTTTTGACAGAACAATGGCTACTTATGCTTATGAATTACTTTATAGGGAAAGTGATTCTGGTGGAGCCAATGTAATAGATGGTGAAATGGCCTCATCTTGTGTCATGTTGAATGCCTTTGTGGAGATCGGCCTTGAAGATATTGTTGGCCCCCACCTCGCCTTTATTAACCTTACCCGCAGTTTTTTTATTGATGAGCCTTATGTTCCTTTTGACAAGAACCAAGTTGTGTTGGAGGTTCTGGAGGACATAGAGGTAGATGAGCAGTTGATAGAAACTGTGGCAAAACTCTCTGCTGAGGGCTACTGCATTGCGCTGGATGATTATGCGTTTGAGCCGCATTGGGAGCCGCTACTGCCCTATGTCAGTATCATCAAAGTGGAAGTGCCAGCAGTAGATCGTCAGTGCATTGAATCTCAGGTGCAACAGATACGGAAGCATAATGTAAAGCTGCTGGCAGAAAAGATTGAGACACAGGAAGAGCATCAGCTCTATCTTGATCTGGGTTTTGATCTTTTTCAGGGCTATTACTTCTCACGCCCACAGATCATCCAGGGTAAAAGGTTGGCAGAAAATCAGTTGGTTGTTTTGCAGCTGCTTGCCAGTCTAAATGATCCAAAAATTACAGTTGATGATTTAGAGCGGCTGATCGCACAGGATGCAGCACTCAGTTACAAGATCTTACGCCACATTAACTCAGCAGCTGTGGCGCTGCCTCGCAAGCTTGATCGGATCGGTGAGGCCGTAGTCTATATTGGGCTGCAGCAAATACGCGCCTGGGCCAATCTCATCGTTTTGTCACGTACTGGTGATAAGCCTCAGGAGCTGCTCTGCAGCGCGCTGATTCGTGCTTATATGTGTGAGCAACTGATACAGCATAGCCGTCGTGGTAATCCGCAGATGGCCTATACGGCTGGATTGCTCTCTACATTGGATCTCTTGCTGGACTGCCCATTGGAGGGGATTATGCGAGAGCTGCCTGTCTCTGATGAAATTAAGGATGCCATCTTAAAGCGTGAAGGGGCTATTGGTGAGGCCATCTCATGTGTGTTGGCCTATGAAACACAGCAGTGGGACAAGATAGCTTTTGCCGGATTGGATAGCACGGCGATCAGTAAAACTTTCGTGAGCAGTAGCCGTCAGGCCTTTATCTCAAGCACCTTGATGACTGAATAACAGATTTCCGGCATTGTCTTGTCGACACTGCCAGCCGGGTGCCAGCCAGCTTGTCGCCACTCTCTCTGTAATTAAGGCTGGCCCGGAGATGGATCGGCCGGACACCAGATTATCCCGGGCATAGATTGGCACCTCATCAGTGATGCCATGAATTTTTCCATAGGTAAAAGCTGTGCCAGTGCCATTTTGATCAGGCGATGCCAGCTGAATGGCAGTTGCAGGGCCATGCAGTGCGACCCGTAGATTGACCAGCTCAACAGGTACAGATATGCGATGTCCATAACGCTTTTCATGCTGGTTTTCAAAATGCTCTATGACCTCTGTAGTAGAGCCCCAGACGACATTGAGGGTGTAGGATTGTCCGCGATAGCGCAGGTCAGCTGAATAGCGCTGTTCGATGTTTTCAATGGGAATACCCTCAGCAACAAGGGCGCTAATACCTTCAGCTGCCAGCTCGTTAAATGCCTGTTCCAATTTATTGTTATCCATCTCTAACAGCAGCCCTGAATGAGTGCGTGACAGCTGGCGCCCAGGTTGGGTTGCCAGCATGCCCAAAGCAGACAAGACACCCGCATGGATGGGCACCAATGCCTGTCGCATGCCCAGAGCTTCAGCCAGGGCGCAGACGTGCAATCCACCTGCGCCACCAAAGGAGATGAGGGTGAACTCTTTGGGGTCTACGCCTCTTTGCACTGAGATGACCCTTAATGCTCGACTCATATGCTCATTAGCTACCTGAATGATGCCCTCTGCGGCTTCTTCGTGGCTGACATTCATTTGAGCAGCCAGTGGCGCAATAGCATCGTGTGCGGCTGAAATATCCAGCTGCATATGACCGCCAAGAAAGGCATCGGCTCTTAGTCTGCCTAATATCAGATTGGCGTCGGTTACCGTGGGGAGTGTGCCGCCCAAACCGTAGCAGGCGGGCCCAGGTGTGGCTCCGGCAGATTCAGGCCCGACTTGCAACATGCCGCCAGCATCGATGGAGGCGATAGAGCCACCGCCTGCGCCAATGGTATGCATATCCACCATGGGTACTGCAACGGGGTAGCGGCCAATATGGCCTTCATTGGTAAGGCGCGGGGTACCATTAATCAGAGCAACATCAGTGGACGTGCCTCCCATGTCGAATGAGAGCAGCTTGTCGCATCCGGATGCCTGCCCTACAAAACGAGCGCCCACCAAGCCGCCTGCCGGCCCTGACAGCAACATGCGCACGGCCTGTGTAGCAGCTTGATCTGCTGCAATAGCCTCCCCTGAGCTTTGCATAACAGACAGCTGTGCTCCTGGCAGCTCTTTCGAGAGGCGTTTTAGATAGCCTTCAACCAACGGCCCAACCCAGGCATTAAGCCAGGTGGCTATGCCGCGCTCATACTCTTTTATCTCAGGCAGGACTTCTGAAGAGAGGGAGCAAAAGAGACCGTCAGGGATGATGGCTTTAATAGCCTGCTCAAATCGGTCATCCAGATAGGAGAAGAGCAGGTTGACGGCCACAGCTTCAGGGCGAAGCGCCGTGAGTGCTTTGTGTAGATCATCCAGATCCTGCGCTGTAAGCGGTGTGATAACTGAACCATCAGCTGCCAATCGCCCATTGGTTTCGAGGCAAAGCGCTTGTGGCACTGGCGGTGGTTGAGGTTTGGGGTGCAGGTTATACAGCTCTTGCCGTGCCTGACGACCAATGGTGAGTAGATCGGCAAGCCCTTGGTTGGCTATGTAGACGGTACGAACCCCTTTGCCTTCCAAGGCTGCATTGGTGGCTACAGTAGAACCGTGTACCACCTTCAGCTCAGCTGGATCCAATCCCAGATCAGCAATGCCTTGTAGAATAGCCTCTTCAGGTGCATGGGGTGTTGAGAGCACTTTATGTATTTGCAGGCGACCCTGATCAAACAGCACAAAGTCGGTGAAGGTTCCGCCGGTGTCGATGCCAATCAGCTTCATCAAATAGATACAGCCACGCTTTTAATCTGTGCATAAACGGGCATACCAGCTTCCAGTCCAAGCCGAGATTGGGATTTGTGGGTGATGCGCGCCAGCAGCGGTGTACCTCCAGCATCCAGGCGCACCATAAAACGTCCAGCCCCCTGATCGACCATTTCGGTGACGGTTGCTTGAACCACATTGAGAATACTGCTCTCTCCCGGTGGTTGCAGTGCCAGGCTGATATCGCGAGCATGGATTCGGATATTCAGAGGTTCCCCTACTGCGCGTTTAATGCGACTGACCAGTATCTCTCCCCCGCAAAACTGAAGATGAGTCAGATGGTATTCATCATCGTGCTGGGTGATCTGGGTTTTGATGATGGCGCCCGCATCCTCATCTTTGGCGATTGGCAGGTCGATGCTGGCGAGCATATCGGTCAGTGGGCCTTGCTTTAGAATTTGACCTTTTTCAATCAGCACCAGATGGTCGGCAATGCGTGCCAGTTCTTCCAGATCGTGGGTTACATAAAGGATTGGAATATCGGCCTCAGCGTGTAGCCGCTCCAGGTAGGGCATAATCTCTGCTTTGCGTGCTCTATCCAGTGCGGCCATCGGCTCATCCATCAGTAGCAGCTGGGGGCTGTTGAGTAGCGCCCGTCCCACTGCCACCCGTTGCTTTTCTCCGCCAGAGAGTTGGTGTGGATAGCGCTGCAGTAGTTCACCAATGCCGAGAATGTCGCAAATATGGTTACTGTCGCCCTTGCGTTTATTAGCTGGGGTGCGTTGCCAGCCATATTCCAGATTGGCTTTGACTCGCAGATGCGGGAAAAGGAGAGCCTCTTGAAATACGTAACCCAGGGCACGCTGGTGAGATGGAAGAAATAGCCCTCTGGCACTATCCTGCCAGCATTCACCATTGATCTCGATACGACCTCTGCCCATCTGTTCCAGCCCGGCAATACAACGCAGCAGACTGGTTTTGCCAGAACCCGATGTGCCAAACAGTGCTGTAACCCCTGTGCCCGGCAGCTGTGCTTCGGCATTGAGCTGAAAGTCGCCCCGCTCCAATTTAAAGCTGAAGGCTATGCTGCTCATGAGTGAGCCCAGCGGTTGTTCTGGCGATAGACCAGAAACAGAATAATGAATGAGAAGAGTAACAGTCCGCCAGAGAGCCAGTGGGCTTGGGCATATTCCAATGCCTCGACATGGTCGTAGATGGCGATGGAGAGCACCTGAGTTTCGCCTGGAATATTGCCGCCAATCATGAGTACTACGCCAAACTCTCCCACGGTGTGGGCAAATCCCAGTGTGGCTGCAGTGATAAAGCCGGGGCGGGAGAGTGGTAGCACGATGGAGAAAAAACGATCCAGCGGTGATGCGCGCAAGGTGCTGGCGGCTTCCAAATGAAGTCGGTTGATGCTGCCGAAGGCATTCTGTAGCGGTTGTACAACAAAGGGCAGTGAGTAGAGTACAGAGCCGATTACCAACCCGGTAAAGCTAAAGGCAAGCCCGTGTGCGCTGAATCCACCGATGATGCCGCCGGGCGCCAGTGCAATCAGCAGATAGAAGCCCAATACTGTGGGAGGCAATACCAAGGGAAGTGCCACTAATGCTTCGATGACGGTTTTAATGCGTGATTGGGTCTGTGACAGCCACCAGGCCAGAGGTGTTCCTAATAGCAAGAGGATGAGGGTGGTGGTGAGTGCCAGCCGCAAGGTAACCCAGAGGGCGCTGATATCTGCTGATTCCATTAGCTGTCACCCAATCCATAGCCTTGCGCACGGATCACTTCTTTTGCACTCTCTGAGCGTAAAAAAGCAAGAAAAGCCTTGGCGGCCGGGCTGTCTGCCCCGCGCTTGAGCAGCACTGCATCCTGACGGATGGGATCGTGAAGGTTCGGTGGCACAGCCCAATAGTAGCCTTTGGTTTTGGCCTCCTCAGAGAGCTGTGAGCGTGCCACAAACCCCATCTCTGCTGCACCACTGGCGATGAATTGATATGTTTGGGCAATATTTTCACCCTGTACCAATCGTCCTTGCAGCTGCTCCCATAAACCCATTGCCTTCAGTGTTTGGCGTGCAGCTATGCCGTAGGGGGCTATTTTGGGGTTGGCAATTGAAATGCGATGGATATCGGTTTGGCTAATCAGTGCTTTGGCTTCACCCGTAAATTGCTGCTGAGGAGCCCATAAGGCGAGCTCCCCCACTGCATAGGTAAAGCGACTATTGGTGATGGCAAGCCCTTCTTTTTCCAGTATTTCAGGCCGCTTTTGATCAGCGGCAAGAAAGAGGTGATAAGGAGCACCATGTTTGATTTGAGCATAAAGCTTGCCGGTAGAGGCGGCGCTAATGCGTACTGTGTGGCTGCTGTTCTCTTCAAAGGATTTGGCTAAGAGTTTTAGTGGCTGACTAAAATTACTTGCCGTTGCTACATGGATGGTCTCAGCCATAGTGGGCATCGCCATCGTGAGCATAAGCGTGATAAATAGAAGTAGCCTCGTCATGGAGATCTATTCTACCTGCCTCAGAGTAAAAATGGCCAAAACCATGATCTGTAGCGGATTGTGGTACATGCTATTTATGCTCTTTGACTACACTCACTTTGTAGCGAACAGATAAGGAGATATCCGATGAAGGGTGAATTTGTCCGTGCGGACTCCCAATTTCGTAATTGGATTACACTGGATGGAGCACCAGGCCCAACAGGCGAAGGTGGGTTTGTTGCTGAACCGGGGCGCTATCATCTTTACGTCTCCTATGCCTGTCCTTGGGCACACCGCACGCTGATTGTTCGTGCTCTTAAAGAGTTAAAAGATGTCATTTCTGTCTCTGTGGTGCACCCGCTGATGCCGCTGGAAAGCTGGGTGTTTGGTGACTACCCCGGCTGTACCTCAGATGAGGTCAATGATGCTCAAACTCTCCAGCAGGTCTACAAGATGGCTGCCCCTGATTATGATGGCATTGTGACTGTGCCCATACTGTGGGATAAACAGCGGCAGACCATCGTCAATAACGAATCATCTGAGATTATCCGGATGTTTAATAGTGTCTTCGATAGTTGGGGTAATGCGGAGCTTGATCTGTATCCGGCACAGCTGCAAAAAGAGATTGATGCCATCAATGCGGTGATTTACGAGCAGACCAATAACGGTGTTTACCGAGTGGGCTTTGCCACCACACAGACTGCCTATGAGGAGGCGTTTGACCAACTGTTCAATACGCTGGAAGAGGTTGAGTTGCGATTGTCGCGACAGTGTTATCTAGTCGACCGCTATATTACCGAGGCTGACTGGAGGTTATTTCCTACTTTGATACGGTTTGATGCAGTCTACTACAGCCATTTCAAATGCAATCTTAAACGCTTAATTGACTATCCCAATCTCTGGGACTACACACGACAGCTTTATCAGATGCCGGGAGTGGCTGATACGGTGAGAATGGATCATATAAAGCGCCATTACTATGGGAGCCATTCGGATCTTAATCCTACCGGCATCATTCCCAAGGGGCCGCAAATCAACTTTGACCAATCCCACCAGCGTCATGGCAATATGTGGGAGAACTGCTGAATAGCGGTAGTTGTATCGATAGGTGCTGCTGAAGAGCTAGAGATTCATACAAAATGATGGCCACCCACTGTCCACTGTGGAGTGGCCATGATCCTTGCATATCTTAATTACTGCTTATGTTAGAGAGGGTTTCACCCTTGCCTTTTTGACAGAACATCTCAGAGCCGCGTGCTGCCATGGTATTGCATGCATAAGAACCTTGGTTGGCATACTCTAAATCATTGATGGCTGCTTTGGCGTATGTCTGAGCCATCTCTTCATCACCGCAGAACATGCTTGAACCGCGACCCAGCATGACTTTACAGGCATAAGAGAGTTTTTCTCCAGCAATGGCAGCATCAGTATTAAGTGAGCCGTTTGCATTGGCCATTCCGGTTGTCAGGGTCAGTGCGATCAGAGATGTGTGAATGAGTTTTTTCATGATGATGGCTCCATAAGTAAAAATAAATGATTAGATAAATATGTATTTGCAAAACTTATGGTAATTCTGAGCCATAAAAACCAACGTGTCAACACGTGATCATTAATGTTGTTATAGCAACATAATGTGCAGGTCAGACCAGAAAAATGTTGTTGTAATGACATAACGGCGAAACCTACGATACCCCGTTAATGCCAATACCAGACTGATGATTTGCTGAAGAGGGTGGTTGTGGCCTTTGCTAAACAGAGATCAAAGCAGGCTTTGGTAGTGAAGTTTTTGAGAATATATAATCAGGTGCGAAGGCAACTGCGCTAAAAAAATTACAATTATTTTTGCCTTATCAGGTTTATTTGCTATAGAAACGGCTAGAGTTATGATCAATTACGGATTTTTTATAAAAACAATATCCAGCTTGCTGCCTACCTACCTAACCCTGTATTTTCTCTTTATATGAAGCCGCTGATAAAAACAGAAGGGTTATACCGCTACTACGGTGATCATTGCGCTGTGCAGAACCTCAGCTTAGAGCTCTATCCGGGCGAAGTGCTGGGGCTGCTTGGTCCAAACGGTGCAGGCAAGAGCAGCACGCTGCGTATGATTGCGGGTAATCTTGCCCCCAGCGCAGGTAGTATTTGGGTTGATGGTGTTGATCTGCAATCTGATCCCATACAGGCTAAATCCGTGCTGGGGTATCTGCCAGAAAACCCGCCACTCTATCCTGAGCTGACGGTGGATGAATATCTGCGCTATTGTGCCCGGCTGCATTGTGTTTCTGGTGGTGCGGTGGATCAGGCTGTATCGGATGCCAAGGGACGTTGTGGACTGAGCGAAGTGGGTCGTCGCCTTATTGGTAATCTCTCCAAAGGCTATCAGCAGCGGGTAGGTATTGCCCAGGCGCTTGTGCACAATCCGAAGGTGGTGATTCTGGATGAGCCGACTGTTGGGCTGGATCCCATTCAGATTCGTGAAATTCGCAGGTTAATCGGCGACCTGAGTAGTGAGCGGGGAGTGATCCTCTCAACCCATATTCTGCCGGAGGTGCAGGCTATCTGCAGTCGTGTGCTGATATTGCATCGGGGAGAGCAGGCGTATGCCAGTAGCTTGGAGCATGATGCCAATAGGGTGAACGAATCATTTGTAATCCGACTTAAACAACCACCGGAGTTGGCTTCACTAAGTCAAATCCAGGGCATCAGTCACGTTGATCAGTTATCAAAAGGTCAATATCGTCTCTGTCTGAGTGGTACAGAATCTAGCGCCAGCAATCTGGCTGAACAGCTGGTGCAAGCAGGCTGGGGGCTGGAGGAGTTGATTCCAGAGCAGCCCGGTTTGGAGCAGATATTTGTGCGTATCACGACTGGAGAGCAAACGCCCCCATGATTCTGACGATTGCCGCACGCGAGCTGCGAAGTCTGTTTCTCTCGCCTTTGGCCTGGAGCCTGCTGGCGGTGATGCAGTTTATTCTCGCCTGGCTATTTCTGGTGCAGTTGGAAAATTTCGCACTCATACAGCCTCGTCTTGCAAGTATGGAGAATGCGCCGGGCGTGACTGATCTGATTGTTGTGCCGCTGTTTAGTAATGTTGCCATTCTCACCTTACTGCTAATCCCTTTGCTATCGATGCGTCTTATTAGTGAAGAGCTGCGTAGTGGCACCTTTGCTCTGTTGCTCTCGGCGCCAGTATCCATCTCCCGAATCGTGCTGGGAAAATATCTTGGATTGCTGGGGATGCTGGGGATTATTCTGCTGATGAGTAGCGTAATGGCGCTCTCCCTGCTTGCGGGTGGCGTGCTTGATGTGGGGCGGCTGGTTGCTGGGTTGCTCGGGCTTGGGCTGGTGATGGCTGCTGCAGCGGCTGTTGGACTGTACATGTCTACACTATCTGCACAACCGGGTGTGGCAGCCGTGGGTAGCTATGGCCTTCTGCTATTTCTTTGGCTGATTAATCTGGCGGCGGGTGCAGAGGGTAAAGGGAGCGCGCTGTTTGCCTGGATTGCAATGCCTACCCATTTTGATCATATGCTGAGTGGATTAGTGCGCAGTAGTGACCTGATCTACTTTATATTATGCATCGGTCTCTGTTTGATTCTTGCTGTTCGTAGAATTGACTCGCTTCGCTGCAAGCCATAATCGATGCAGAAGATAACCAAACATCTGGAAAGCCTAACCTTTTATGTTCTGCTGCTTGTAGCAACTGGGCTGATTGGCTGGCTCAGCCTGCGCTATGACGCTCAATGGGATTGGAGTGCTGGCGCTCGCAATACTCTTACAGAGACAAGCCAGCAGATGTTGGCGCGACTTGATGCACCGCTTCGTATTACCAGCTTTGCACCTGAGAACCCAGTATTGAGGCAGGGGATCAGTGAGATCATTGAGCGTTATCAGCGTTATAAACCTGATGTTGAATTGGTCTTTATTAACCCGGAACAACATCCTGAGCGAGTGCGTCAGCTTGGCATTACATTGGCAGGTGAATTGTTGTTGGAGTATGAAGGGCGCAGTGAGACATTGCGTCAGATTACCGAGCAGGCGCTGAGTAATACTATTCAACGTTTAGTGCAGCAGCAAACTCACTGGGTTGTGCCAATAACAGGGCATGGTGAACGCAACTTGGCAGGGGCTGCTAATTTTGATTTGGGCGATTTTGGCAAAGAGCTAAAGAGCAAAGGCTTTCAGCTACAATCACTG
>Ga0316190_10004300_pt1 | contig 10351 bp, 9 predicted proteins | sample Eddworburrow2_MG_FD_204929 | JGI IMG/M metagenome (GOLD analysis project Ga0316190, IMG submission 204929) | Coastal sediment microbial communities from Maine, United States - Eddy worm burrow 2 | ecosystem: Environmental > Aquatic > Marine > Coastal > Sediment | place: USA: Maine | collected... | reverse complement strand
GAGACCGGTTTGCAGCACGCTATCGGTATATTCCAGGGCCTGGCGGGTGCACAGCGGAAATGTCGCATAGCGCCCCATGAGACCGCGTCGAAAGCTGTACTCGAGCTGCTTGTCCCGCCACAGGTTGGAAAAGGCCGGCGCACCCTCTCCCAGGTGACGCGTTAACTCATCAACCACCCCGTGCGGATTAATCAGGGTACCGTAGATATCGAAAGCAATCGCAGTGGTCACGTTTCAGTCTCCTCGATGGCTGGCCGCTGATAGAACGCGGGCCAGCGTTTGCGCACCACCTCGCCACTGCTTGACAGTGCGAGACAGGTGTCAATGATGGGTGGTTTGGCACGCGCCTGGCCTACAGCCTCCTTCGCGGCTTCACGTTCTTCCAAGGCGGCGTGCAAGGTCTGGTAAGCAGTGGCCGTCAATTGACCCAGCAAGTCCATCAGGTGGGTGCAACTGTGATTGCTGGCGATTCGCTCACGCACCTGCCGTCGCCAGCCCGGACCGATGCGCAGACCGATCAACTCGCGCATCGCATCGGCGGCGCGCGGGCAGATCGCGAATGGTGTCTGTTCCGAAGCCGCGTGCACATCGTGAATCAGAAAATCAAGGTCAATGGTAAAACGCAACCACATATCGTGTACCGCTTCACCCGCGCGAATCAGACCACCGCGATGCAGTTCATCGTAGCCACAATCGTAGCTGCGCGTATCGACCAGGTGCACATCGATATCCCATAACCCATCGTCACGCAGGAATCCTTCGCAATCGATCTTGCGGTGATGTTTCTTTTCCCGCGGCTGTGCTTGCGGCAATCCCATAAGCTAACCCGCCTTCCTGCGCAGCAGCGCGGTGGCCGCACGGGAAACCGGTTCGCGTCCCAGGAAATCACTGATAAATTTTCCTGCTTCGAGCAATTTATCCATATCGACACCGCTATCGATTCCCATACCCTCCAGCATGTAAACAACGTCTTCGGTGGCCACATTGCCGGTGGCACCCTTCGCATAGGGGCACCCCCCGAGGCCAGCTACCGAACTGTCGATAACGCTGATACCGCATTGCAGTACGGCATGTATATTGGCGAGCGCCTGGCCATAGGTATCGTGGAAATGAGCGGCCAGTTGCTGCACCGGCAATTGCCGCGCGAGCTTCTCTACCAGCGCACTGGCCGCGCCTGCCGTGCCGACACCGATGGTGTCACCCAACGACACTTCATAGCAGCCTCTTTCAAACATCTTCTCGGCAAGCATCAATACGGTATCGGCTGACACCTCACCCTCGTAGGGACATCCCAGCACGCAGGATATGTATCCGCGTACTTTCATGTCGAGCGCCAGCGCGGCGTCGATTACCGCGTTGAAGCGCTCGATGCTCTCGGCTATTGAGCAGTTGGTGTTCTTTTGTGAAAAGGTTTCCGTGGTGGCGGCAAACAGGGCAACCTCCTGCACCCCGGCAGCATGCGCGAGCTCCAGTCCTTTCAGGTTAGGTACCAGCATCGGGTAGCTGATTCCCGCGCGCTTGCTTATTTGGGTGAACACATCGCCACTGGTCGCCATCTGCGGCACCCACCTGGGCGAGACGAAAGCACCGACCTCGATGACCGGCAGACCGGCATCGGCCAGCAGCTCGACCAGCTGCACCTTGATCTCTGCGGGCACTGTTACCGATTCATTCTGCAAACCATCGCGCGGTCCGACTTCAACAATTTTGACCCGTTCAGGAAAACTCATGGGACTATTCAACCTCCAGCATAATCAGGGTCTCCCCTTCATCCACCTGATCACCAATGGTAAACAGGACCTCACTAACCTTTGCCGCCGCCTGCGCGCTAATGGCGTGTTCCATTTTCATCGCCTCGATAACCATCAGGGTATCACCGGCCTCGACCCGATCCCCCACGGCAACCGCCACGGCAACCACTGCACCGGACATCGGTGCCTGCGGATGCCCAGCCGCGGCGGAGTTCGCCTGCGCATCATGCAGGACATCGGGCAATTGAAACTCAAATGTCTGTCCGTCGTAGACCAGCGCAATTGTGCCTTTTTCGTACAGCACGGCAAACTCGATGTGTTGTCCATCGATATCGGCCCATCGGCGTTGCGCATCGATGCGGCCGCAATTCACACGATAGTCGCGCTGCTCGCAGGTAAAGAGCCAGCCATCGGCCTGCAAGCTGCTGACAATGTCGAATTTCTGCTCTTCCTGCAGCAACTGCAGATGTTCGACACTGGGCAGATTCATTCTCCAGTGATTAGCTAAATCCCAGGGTGAATGATGACCCTCGGCCGGATCGCAGTCGAAGGCCGGCAACAAAGCCGCTGCTGCCAGCACCAGGGCCCTGTTGCGTTGTTCGCTGTCCTGCATAAACAGTTGATCATGGTGAGTGCCGATGAAGCCGGTGTCGAAATCGGCCGCGCGAAACGCCGGCATTGCCACCAGTCGACCGAGAAAATCGAGATTGGTACTCGGTCCCAGTATCTGGAACTGGCGCAGCGCATGCGCAAGCCGCGCCAGCGCGGTGCTGCGATCAGGACCGTGCACGATCAGTTTGGCGATCATCGGGTCGTAGTTGATACCGATGGTATCGCCGCAGCGCACGCCCGTATCGACCCGCACCTGCGGGGAAATAAGGGGCAGTTGCAGAAAGCGGATCCGGCCCGCCGCCGGCATGAAATCCCGCTGTGGCGATTCGGCGTAGATGCGCGCTTCAAAGGCATGCCCCTGCATCTCGATCTGCGCCTGTTGCAGAGGCAGTGGTTGCCCGGCTGCTACCCGCAGTTGCCATTCGACCAGATCCTGGCCACTGATCATTTCGGTCACCGGGTGCTCGACCTGTAAGCGCGTATTCATTTCCATGAAATAGAAACGCCCATCCTCGTCGAGCAGGAATTCGACCGTGCCGGCACCCACGTAGTCAATTGCACGCGCGCACTCAACCGCTGCAGCACCCATCTGCGCGCGCAGCTTGTCGTCAAGTCCGGGGGCCGGAGCTTCTTCCAGCACTTTCTGGTGGCGACGTTGTATCGAACAATCGCGTTCGAACAGGTGCACGCACTGGCCCTGGCTATCGGCAAATATCTGCATTTCGATATGGCGTGGTTTCGTCAGGTAGCGTTCGATCAATACCCGGTCATCGGCAAACGATGCAAGCGACTCACGCCGCGCTGAAACCAGCGCCTCATCAAACTCGCTTTGCTGGCGCACCAGCCGCATGCCCTTACCACCGCCCCCGGCACTGGCCTTGATCAACTGCGGATAACCCACCCGGCGGGATTCTTCTGCCAGCCGCTCATCCTGCTGATCGTCGCCGTGATAACCGGGAATTAGCGGCACCCCGGCAATGTCCATCAGCGCCTTGGCTTCGCTCTTGGAACCCATCGCGTCGATGGCGCTAGCGGGCGGGCCGATAAAAACGATGCCGGCGGCTTCGCAGGCGCGCGCAAAATCGGCGTTCTCGGAGAGGAAGCCGTAGCCGGGATGGATCGCCTCCGCACCACAGTCGAGCGCGACCTGCAGAATGCGCTCCGCGTTCAGGTAGCTTTCACTGGCACTGGCAGCACCGATGCAAAAAGCCTGGTCGCAGGCCTCGACGTGCATGGCATCACGATCGGCACTCGAGTAAACGGCAACGCTGGCGATACCCAGGCGTTGCGCAGTGCGTGCCACACGCACTGCAATCTCACCGCGGTTGGCGATTAGAATTTTATTAAACATGCTGACAGGTCTTTGTTTTCATGGCGGATTCTCATGGCGGGCTTACATCCTGAAGATTCCGAACTCGGTTTCTTCGACGCGCGCATTGAGCGCGGCCGACAGACCGAGGCCAAGCACCAGGCGTGAATCGCGGGGATCGATGATGCCGTCATCCCAGAGCCGGGCCGAAGCATAATAGGGATGTCCCTGGGTCTCGTACTGGTCGCTTATCGGCTGCTTGAAATCTATTTCGTCCTGTTCCGACCAGGTTTCACCGCGCCCCTCAAGACCGTCACGTTTGACCTGTGCCAGCACGGTCGCGGCCTGCTCACCACCCATTACCGAAATGCGCGCATTCGGCCACATCCACAGGAATCGACCACCGTAGGAGCGCCCGCACATGGCGTAGTTGCCGGCGCCGAAGCTGCCGCCCACCACCAGCGTCAGTTTGGGTACACGGGCGCAGGCAACCGCCGTCACCATCTTCGCCCCATCGCGCGCGATGCCCCCGTGCTCATACTTCTGCCCGACCATGAAGCCGGTAATATTCTGCAGGAAAATCAGCGGGATGCGGCGCTTGGCACAGAGCTCGATGAAATGTGCACCCTTTAACGCCGATTCGGAAAAGAGGATGCCGTTATTCGCGACTATGCCGACCGGCACACCGTATAGATGCGCGAAACCACAAATCAGCGTGGTGCCGTAAAGCTGCTTGAACTCATCAAATTCACTGCCATCCACCAGGCGCGCGATAATCTCTCGAATATCGAAGGGTTTGCGCAGACTCGCGGGGACAATACCGTAGAGGTCGTCGATCGGATACTTGGGTTCCAGCGGTTCGCGCAGCAGGATGTCGGGTTGCTTGACGCGATTCAGGTTGGCGACAATATCGCGCGCCATGATCAGTGCATGCTCGTCGTTCTGCGCGTAGTGATCGACAACGCCGGAAATACGCGCATGCACGTCAGCGCCCCCCAGTTCTTCCGCACTGACCACTTCCCCGGTTGCCGCCCTGACCAGCGGCGGGCCACCCAGAAAGATGGTGCCCTGCTCACGCACGATGATCGACTGGTCGCACATCGCCGGCACGTAGGCGCCACCGGCAGTGCAGGACCCCATCACCACCGCGATCTGCGGAATTCCTTTCGCCGACATGTTCGCCTGGTTATAAAAAATTCGTCCGAAGTGATCCCGATCAGGAAACACATCCTGCTGGCTCGGCAAATGGGCCCCGCCGGAGTCGACCAGGTAAATACAGGGCAGATTATTCTGTGCCGCAATGTCCTGCGCGCGCAGGTGTTTCTTTACCGTGATCGGATAGTAGGTGCCGCCCTTGACGGTTGCGTCGTTGGCGACAATCATGCATTCAAGCCCCTGCACGCGACCGATGCCGGCAATCAATCCGCCCGCCGCAATATTGTCATCGCCATACATCTGGTAACCCGCAAACTGACCAATCTCGAGGAATGGTGTACCCGGATCTATCAGGCGGTCGACGCGCTCACGCGGTAACAATTTGTCGCGACCGAGGTGCTTTGCGCGCGCGCGCTCGCCACCACCCTCGGCGATGACCGCGACCTTTGCGTTCAAGTCGTCGACCAGCAGGCGCATCGCATCGCGATTCTGCTGGAACTCGACATTACGATTGCTGATTCTGGATTCGATAATACTCATCAGTTGCTCACCAGTTCACGGGCGATCACCATGCGCTGTACATCGCTGGTGCCTTCATAAATCTGCGCCACGCGCACATCGCGGGCGATACGTTCAAGCGGGTAATCCTGCAGGTAACCATAACCACCGAGCACCTGGATCGCCGCCGAGCAGATCTGCTCGGCGACTTCCGAGGCAAACAGCTTGGCCATACTGGCCTGCTTCAGACAGGGTTCACCGGCATCGCGCAGACGCGCCGCGTTGTGCACCATCAGCCGCGCTGCTTCGAGTTGTGTCGCCATGTCGGCCAGGCGGAAGGCAACCGCCTGGTGCTCGATGATCGACTTGCCGAAACTGTGCCGTTCCTGCGCATAGGCGAGTGCGCAGTCGTAGGCCGCGCGCGCCATCCCGACGCATTGCGCACCTATACCGATGCGACCGCCCTCCAGGTTCATCAGCGCGATCCGGTAGCCTTCACCTTCGCTACCGATCAGGTGACTTTCCGGAATTACGCAGTCACGCAGAAAAATCTGCGCCGTATCGGAAGCACGTTGCCCCATCTTCTGCTCGATAGTGCCGACCTCATATCCGGGATTATCAGTGAGTACAACAAAGGCGCTAATTCCCTTCTTGCCGGCCGCCGGATCGGTGACCGCAAACACGATAGCGACGTCGGCATTTTTGCCCGAGGTAATAAATGCTTTGCTGCCGTTGAGGACATAGTCTTCGCCGCGCTTCTCGGCGCGCGTGCTGAGGGCCGCCGCATCCGAACCCGCCTGCGGTTCAGTCAAACAAAAACAGCCAAGTTTGTCACCTGACGCCAGCGGCCGCAGAAAGGTTTGTTTGTGAAATTCGCTGCCGCAGGACAGCAAGACACCGCAGACCACCGAATTGTTGACGCTCAGGATAGTCGACAGCGCACCATCGCCTGCGGCCACTTCCTCGATGGCCAGCGCAAACGACAGGTAGTCGGTGCCGCTGCCGCCCCATTCCTCGGGTACAAACATGCCGAACAGGCCAAGCTCGGCCAGTTGCTGTAATTGCGCACGCGGGAAATGACTGTCGCGATCCCAGTCGGCGGCAAAGGGCAGGATTTGCTCGCGCACAAAATCACGCAGGGTATCGCGAATCAGGCGTTGTTCGTCGTTAAGGCTCATCAGCGTAACTAGACCAGTTCGATGGCAATCGCGGTAGCTTCACCACCACCGATGCACAGCGCGGCCACGCCCTTTTTCAAGCCGCGCCGCTGCAGTGCAGAAATCAGCGTGACGATAATGCGCGCACCGGAGGCACCGATCGGATGACCCAGTGCGCAGGCACCGCCATTGACATTCACCTTTGCATGATCGAGTCCAAGATCGCTCATCGCCGCCATGGTGACGACCGCAAACGCTTCGTTGATTTCGTAGAGATCGACTTCATCGGCTGACCAGCCGACTGCGTCGAGCACCTTGTTGATCGCGGCCACCGGTGCGGTCGTAAACCAGGCGGGTTCCTGCGCGTGAGTGGCGTGTGCCCGAATCACCGCGAGTGGCTCGAGCACGCGCTTTTCGGCTTCAGCGCTACCCATCAACACCAGTGCTGCGGCACCATCCGAGATCGAACTGGAATTCGCCGCGGTAACGGTACCGTCGGCACGAAACGCGGGACGTAACTGCGGAATCTTTTCGATGTTGGCATTGAAGGGCTGTTCGTCGGTATCGATGATGGTCTCACCCTTGCGCGTTTGCAGCGTGACGGGCGTAATTTCGTTCGCAAAATCGCCGTCTTCAATCGCGCGCTGGGCGCGCTTCAGGGAAGTAATAGCAAAATCATCCTGTTGTTCGCGGGTGAAGCCGTATTTGTCGGCGGTGTTCTCCGCAAACACGCCCATCAGCTTGCCCTTGTCGTAAGCGTCCTCGAGTCCATCGAGGAACATGTGGTCGAGCGCCTGGGCGTGCCCCATGCGCATTCCGCCGCGCGCCTTCGGCAGCAGGTAGGGCGCATTGCTCATACTTTCCAGTCCGCCCGCGAGCATCACCCGGTTGCTGCCGGCTTTCAGCAAATCATGCGCCAACATGGTCGCCTTCATCCCCGAGCCACACATCTTGTTGATCGTAGTGCAGCCGACGCTCAAGGGTAATCCAGCGCCGAGCGCGGCCTGCCGGGCCGGCGCCTGCCCGAGACCGGCGGGCAATACACAGCCCATCAGCAGCTCGTCAATTGCATCGCCCTGCAATCCGCTGCGTGTGCAGGCCGCAGCGATGGCAGCAGCGCCGAGTTGCACGGCATTGGCATCCGACAAGGCGCCCTGAAAGCCACCCATCGGAGTACGTGCGATACCGGTAATAACAACATTTTCGCTCATCAGGTTTCTCTTAATACCTTATGCAGTTTCGTTGAAAAGTTCGCGGCCGATCAGCATGCGCCGAATTTCGGAAGTGCCCGCACCGATTTCATAAAGCTTGGCATCGCGCAACAGGCGCCCTACCGGATAATCATTGGTATAGCCATTGCCACCCAGTGACTGGATCGCCTCAAGCGCCATCCAGGTCGCCTTCTCGGCCGCGTACAAAATGACACCAGCCGCGTCTTTGCGTGTGCTTTCACCACGATCACAGGCCTTGCCAACGGCATAGACATAAGCCTTGCTCGCATTCATCGTGGTGTACATGTCGGCCAGCTTGCCCTGCATCAGTTCGAACTCGCCGATAGCCTGACCAAACTGTTTGCGCTCGTGCACGTAAGGCACCACCGTATCCATGCAGGCCTGCATGATTCCGAGCGGTCCGCCGGAAAGCACCGCACGCTCGTAGTCGAGTCCACTCATCAACACCGCGGCCCCACGGTTCAGTTCGCCGAGCAGGTTCTGTTGCGGTACTTCGACATTGCGAAACACCAGCTCGCCGGTGTTGGAACCGCGCATTCCGAGCTTGTCCAGTTTCTGCGCGCAGCTGAAGCCAAATGCCTTTTCCACCAGGAAGGCACTGATGCCGCGTGATCCAGCGCTGCTATCGGTTTTGGCATAGACCACGATCAAATCTGCATCAGGGCCATTGGTAATCCACATCTTGGTGCCATTCAACAGGTATCCCGCCGCCGTTTTCTCGGCTTTCATCTGCATGCTTACCACGTCGGAGCCCGATCCCGGTTCGGACATCGCGAGCGCACCGATATGCTCGCCACTGACCAGTTTTGGCAGGTATTGCTGCTTCTGCGCTTCCGTGCCGTTGCGATTGATCTGATTGACACAAAGATTGGAGTGGGCGCCATAGCTCAGGCCGACCGAAGCAGATGCGCGACTGATTTCTTCCATGGCGACGATGTGCGCGAGATAGCCCATGGCACTGCCGCCATAAATCTCGGGCACCGTGATGCCGAGCAATCCCATATCGCCGAGTTTACGCCACAGCGGATTCGGGAATTCATTGTCGCGGTCGATGTCGGCCGCAATGGGCGCAATTTCGGCCTGGGCGAAGTCGTATACCGCGTCGCGTAACAGATCGATGGTGTCACCCAGATCAAAATTCAAAGAGGGAATGTGCATCATTTTCCTGCTCCTGTTGAAGCCTTTCGCGAATTGCGTTGCTGCGCACGAATCTCACGTAAAGACTGGCGTGCATTGGACTCGACCTGTTCCAGGTCGCGCAGGGCATTATCGATATCATCGCGCTGTGCGATCAGGGTTTCGCGCCGCCGCTCGAGCTTGCTCAGCATCAGTTCCAGCTGAGCCTGTTCCCCGAGGCTCGAATCGTACAGGTCGAAAGATTCTCGAATTTCCGATAGCGACCAGCCCAGCCGCTTGCCGCGCAGTATCAGTCGTAACCGGACCCGGTTGCGTTCGTCATAGATGCGACGCGTGCCCTCGCGCGCAGGGTCCAGCAAGCCCTCTTCCTCGTAGACTCGCAGGGTGCGCGACGTTATATCGAATTCAGTTGCCAGCTCACCGATGCTCCAGGTTCGCTTCTCGTTATCGATCTGGCCGTCAGTATCCATGGCTATTGCCGCTGGTTCAGTCATGACTGGCTACCGCCATTAAAGTGGCGACCATGGTTGCGGCCAGCTTGCTGGAGTCGCCAGTCTCGGCGTACAACTCGGCCTCGGCAACAAACACGCTGCGCCCGGGTTTCAGCACCTTGCCGATTGCGCGAAAGCGCTCGCCCGCGGCTGGAGCGAGCAGATTGATTTTGAACTCTATGGTGAGGACTCGGGCCTCCGCGGGCATCAGGCTGAAGGCGGCATAACCACAGGCGCTATCCATGATCGTCGACGACACACCGGCGTGAATGAACTGATCCTGTTGAGTCAGGCGTCGATCGAAAGGAAGCCCTATCTCCACCTGCCCTGGACGCACCTCAAGCAAACTGGCGCCGATGGTTTGCATGATCGCCTGGTCGGCAAAACTCTGCGTTATGCGGGTTTTAAAATCGGGATCTCTGGGCTCAAATTCACTGGTCATATGGCTTGCAGGCAAACAGGCTTGTCTCTATTGTCGCGAGTAAAAAGACGGTTGACGTTAACGTCAACGTAAGGTAGTTTAATACGCCGCGCAATGCAACCCCCGAATATCTTGCTGAGGCTTCACTATATGGGCATAACCATATGAGTACCGCACCCGAAAAGTTGATCAACAACCCGTTACCGCAGGACAAAGCGCACAAGATTCGTTTTGTCACCGCCGCCAGCCTGTTCGATGGGCACGACGCCGCGATCAACATCATGCGCCGCATTCTGCAATCTTCTGGGGCCGAGGTGATTCATCTTGGGCACAATCGTTCGGTCGCCGAAATCGTCACTGCCGCGATACAGGAAGACGTACATGCGATCGCCCTGTCCTCTTACCAGGGTGGACACGTCGAATACCTGAAGTACATGGTCGACATGCTGAAACAGCGCGGACGCCCTGACATCCGTATCTTCGCCGGTGGCGGAGGCGTCATCATCCCGGCCGAGATCCGCGAACTCGAAGCTTACGGAGTTACCCGCATTTACTCGCCCGAAGACGGCCAGAAAATGGGCTTGCAGG
>Ga0316190_10004299_pt1 | contig 10351 bp, 11 predicted proteins | sample Eddworburrow2_MG_FD_204929 | JGI IMG/M metagenome (GOLD analysis project Ga0316190, IMG submission 204929) | Coastal sediment microbial communities from Maine, United States - Eddy worm burrow 2 | ecosystem: Environmental > Aquatic > Marine > Coastal > Sediment | place: USA: Maine | collected... | reverse complement strand
GCGATACATTTCCAGGGCGCTCGCTGATTTCAATAGTGCAGCCCACTGAATGTTATCCACAGTTGCGCCGACAACACGCTCATCCGGCAGCAGTATGTAATACTTGACATCAAGTATGCGTGACGTCTTGTCGGCACGCTCAAGCAATTCTCCGACCTGCAGGAAATGCCAGGCTTCTCCATGCGACATCGTGGCCTCGGTAATACCATCGAACAGATGACTCTCCGTTTTCACTGCGCTGTAAAAATCGTTGGGATTATCGAACGCAGATTTGTTGGCCGCCGCCTCCTTCACCATCAGGTAAAAACGGTTTGCCTGCTCCCACATTTCAGATGAAATGATTTCACGTACCGAACGTGCATTTTCACGCGCATGGCGCACACAACTCAAAATGGAATTCGGGTTCTCACGGTCAAAGGTCAAAAAATGCATGACATTCTCCCGTGTTGCTTCTCCATAGCGCTGTGCAAATAATTCGCTGTCACCGGTTGTTTTTACAAGCGGCGCCCACTGCTCACCAAATTCAGCCGGCATATCCAGGCTCAGGTTGATATTTACTCCAATGAAGCGTGCGACATTTTCAGCGCGTTCCAGATAGCGGCTCATCCAGTAGATCGAATTTGCGACACGACTCAACATGTTAATTCACTCCCCATCTTATCCATTTGTGTTTTCATTTACTCAACACCCAGGTATCCTTGCTGCCACCACCCTGGGACGAATTAACGACCAGTGATCCTTTCTTCAGTGCGACACGCGTCAAACCGCCTGGCACAACATAAATATCCTTACCATAAAGAATGTATGGGCGAAGATCGATATGCCGTCCCTCGAAGTGATCCTCGACCAGAACTGGCGCTCGTGATAAAGCAAGGGTAGGCTGCGCAATATAATTGCGGGGATTTGCGCGGATAAGATCGGCAAATTGCGCCTGCTGTTCCTTTGTGGAATGTGGCCCGACTAACATACCGTAGCCACCTGACTCATTGGTAGCCTTGACCACCAACTTGTCCAGGTTGGCCAACACATAATCACGCTGTTTTTTTTCTGCGCATATATGGGTTGGCACATTGGGGATAATCATCTCTTCATCCAAGTAGTACTTTACAATCTGTGGAAGGTAGGCATACACCGCCTTGTCGTCAGCAATGCCTGTGCCGGGTGCGTTTGCCAGTGCCACCCTGCCGTTGCGGTAAACTTCCATCAATCCCGGCACGCCTAACACTGAGTCCGCCCTGAAAGCATTTGGATCGATAAAATCGTCATCTAGCCTGCGGTAGATCACATCCACACGCTGAAAACCACGCGTGGTACGCATATGGACAAAACCGTCCATCACTACCAGATCATTGCCTTCCACCAGTTCCACACCCATTTGCTGGGCAAGAAACGAATGCTCGAAATAGGCCGAGTTATACATGCCCGGCGTCAGTACTACGACCGTTGGCGAAGGGACGTTATCCGGCGCAAGAAACTGCAGCGTTTCCAGCAAGCGAGCAGGATAATCATCCACAGCCCTCACCCGGGATGCCTCGAACGCGACCGGCAATGTACGCTTGAGCACCTGGCGATTTTCCAGGACGTATGAAACTCCCGAAGGACAACGCAGGTTATCCTCCAATACATAATGCTGTCCGTCACGATCACGAATCAGATCCGTACCGGTAATGTGGCACCATATACCCCTCGGTACTTTAAGCCCTACACATTGAGATCGGAATGATGAGGCGGATAGGATGATATCTTCCGGGATGACCTTATCCTTCAATATCTTCTGATCATTGTATATATCGTCAATGAACAGATTCAGCGCATGGATACGCTGTTTCAAACCCCGCTCGATATATTCCCAATCACTTGATTCAACGATGCGGGGAACAATATCGAAAGGGAAGATCTTTTCGGTACCTTCATCACTGCCATAGACAGTAAACGTGATGCCCATGTTGTACATGGCTGCTTCAGCTGCTTTCTGACGAGAAAGAATCTCTCCATCCTGTAGCGTCTCGATACGCTCGACCAGAATTTTGGCACCCGGTCGCGGCGAGCCAGCGGACTGCATCAGTTCATCATAGAAGTTTTCAGTGTCATACGCTTTGAAGTCTAGAGGCATGGTATTTGGCTTTTCTGTATTTACATTCCGAAACTGAAATCTGATGGCAAAGCCAGCAGATTTTTCAATATACACTAAATGTAGCGAAAATTTAACATCCAAATAACAAGCGGGAATATGAGTAAGATAGTCACCCCACCCGACCAGCAAAGGCGGGGAAGAGTGCAGTCTCTTTAAGCTGCCCGACGAACTTGCGCCAATCGCTCAAGCCCGAAATGAATGAATGCAAGTGCAGTCACAACCGGAGCAAATAGGTTCAAGATTGGCACAAACTGCATTAAACCGGTCAGCAAACCCAAAACCCACCATGAAGTCTGATGCATGGCAAACAGTCCGTTCATTTCCTCATGAGTGGCATGCTCTGCCAAAGCATCGAACCGAAACAATCTCTGGTTCAGATACGTTGCCGCAATGAATGGGACAACCATACCAATACCGATCAACCACAAAGGTAAAGTCAACGCCCAGATCGCGATAAATACCCCTAAGGCCAGTATCGCATTCAGCAAGTTGGCGATGATGGTCCCGCCATTTTCACGTTTAAGCTGCGGATAATCGCGATCGGCCACTAATCGAATCAGTGCAGGCATACCAAAAAAAGCGGTGAGCAGCAGTGCACTAATAAATATGAGCGGCACGAACAAAATCATATGCGCGACAACCTGGATAGCATTCGCGATCCAGATCGGCTCCAGCCCTTCAAGCCATGCCTGAATGCCGATAGCGGCAAGCCCGCTTTCAATCCATACGGAAAAGGTACCCCAAAAGGCCACACCAAGAATCAGCCACAGAAAAGCAGCCGCCAGCAACGGCCAGATAACGATCCACAATACCTGAAACTGGAACAAGTCACGAAAGGCACGCGATAACGCATCAAATACTTGTGTCATGTTTCAACCTTTCTCTGCAGATTTTATTTTTTCTGAATATGCGGAGTCGCTTTGACCTCTGCTGACATTCCTAGCGGCATTACCAACTTGGACTTATCAAAATTGGCACAGGGGTTTTCTCTATCCATTCTAGGCGTGAACCACATCACGTCATAGGGCGCCTCTCCCGTTGCACTAACCCGATTATAGCCACTCGGATCATTTTCATTTTCAGAGACTTCCACAAAACCTATCGACAAAATTCGTGATGTAGGCACTCGCGCTGCAAAATAGAGCGGCAGCCCGATGTCATAACGTGCATGACTACTACCAACAATCGCAACCACGCCTCGGCCAACGCTGGCTACAGCGCTATCAGTCATCAATGCATCACGCAGACGCTGACTGCGAGTAAGACCAACCCGAAGCTCTTCCCTGAGTTGCCCACAATGTGCTCCGCCCATATTTTTGGCCAAATACTCCTGCCGGCTTTCATTCCATACCTCCTCTACCATTAAACGTTTCAACTCATCTGCATCATATGCCTCATAACCATCCCAAATAACAGGCCGTAAAAGGTGGTTGGGAACATTGGCAGCAATTACTGGCAGGTGGTTGTCGATAGCAATAGACAACAGCGGAGTATAAAACTGTGTATCGCTGAACTTGATTAGGGCAGTAACGTTATTCAATACCTTGTCACGATCCTCGCCAGCCAGTGCCTGATCGAGTATAGGCTGACTCTGTGCGTCGAGCTGCTCCATCATCAGAGCTGGTTGTCTGCCTGATTCAATGCGCGCTTTAAACAGTTTCTGCTGAAGTTCATGATGCTCCACATTGTCATGCACCTCACCGAGCATCAACACATCCGAGGCTATGATTCTTGTGATCAATTCGTCTTCATTTATGAAACTGCGGCTATTCATATCCCATAGCTTGCCAACCAATGGATGGTCCTTCAACACCATCTCGTCTGCTTGCGCAGTCACCACGAATAGCAACGAGACTATTGCAAGTAATAGTTTACTTAAGGTCAAATTTCTCATGGTGATTAGCTTCTTCGTAAAATTTAATCGAGTTGGGGTAATTCAAAAAGTGAGGCAAATTTTTATGAAAATACAAACTATTTGGCAGTGTTTCAAAGGAGTTCACAAGGCCGGTTAAAACATAAATCCGCCTAACATTCCTGCCCCTTTATATTGAATTGAACCCACCGATATTGCCCAAGCTATCTATATTACAGCTACCGTAGTATTGTCATGGGTAATTAGTTGGTTCAACTATACGATAGCAGCAACTATGTTAAGTTCAATCAATGTCTTTACTCTCGGCATAGAACGGAATATCGCGTTTATTTATTGCAAAAACTGCCGAGTTGTCAGACGATAAGTAGCGATCACTTTTAAAATAGGAGTATTGATGAAAAGGGCATATGTTTCAGATTTCACCAAATTCATGGAACAACACCTGGCTGACAATCCGGCTGTAGCTGAAGAGCGTAAACGCAATTGGGCGTCCATGTGCCCGAGCAAGGATGATCCAAGGGCATCGGAAATAAGCAAGCAGACTAAAGGACGCAACGCCCGTTAGGTCTTTGCATCTTACACCCAGATTGGCAGATCACCGCATCTGAAATGACCCGTACAAATTGAATGATTATTACCCGGGGTCAAACCGACCCTGCGTCATTCTCGTAGCGAGTTAATGCCTTCCTTTATCAAACCTCGATTCCATCACCCACATCTAGTCGGAGTCTTTTCTCAACCTCAACGACTAGATCACTTGGCACACCATAATCCACAGCCAACTTGCTCCATCCTGAAAATGCCTGCACCACTTCGTCAATAACCTCGCCAGGATGTCTGATGCTGAATTTTTTGCCCGTCTCAAGCAACAAGGCACGCGTAAATTTGTCCGACTGCCCACCCAACGTCATCTGGTGCTGGGCGGTATAACCGGATCCTGCGGCGAAAGTCAGGTCATAGGCCGGCGCTAGGCGCCACTCAGCAGTCATTGAATCAAGCAGGAATGAGATATTTTTGACATGATCATCCTGATTACGTCCGACGATGTTGAACACCATACGCTTGTAGGCCTGCTCCATCGCCTGATGTCCGAGCTGTAATTCCAGCATCAAACGGAACCACCCTTCATAGCTAAATGACTGCGGGCTATTAAAGTCAACATGGGTGATACCGCTCAGGCTATGCAAATGCAGCTTATCAACTCCCTCACGGTCAAAACGCTTGGTCATGAAATGGAACAAGCCACTGTCTTCCAAGAAAGACACTTCTGCCATATCGATGCCGAGATGCTTTGCCAGCAACGCATAGGTGTATTCAATTCGATTGTGCGGCTTGGCCTTCATATCAAGAACATTGGCTGAGCCGACACCATCGAACTTGATCAACCATGCGTCCTCACCGGCTTTCGCGTTAGCAAAACCCGACCTCACCTGCTTGCGCGCCCTGTCCCACAGAATCAGCGCCTTTGCCCGTGCGCCACCAGCAGAGCCACCGACCCGCATGATCTCTTGCACCGCATCCTGGGTGCCCCCCTCTATCAATCTGCGCGCCGACTCAACTAGGCTTTGCACCTCCAGCGCCCGCTCCTCATCTTTCGTCTTGCGTTGCAGCGCGGGCGTATACTCAAGCGCACCCATCGCCCGTTTACCAACATACAGCAAGCGTTGCACCGGACTCAGCGCATTATCTCGCTCCCCTTTTGCCTCGAAATAACTCTGGATGATTTTGTTACCAAATGCATCTGGCAGGGAGTCTGCCAGAACGCCAGGCAAACCAAGAAAAGAATTGGAATTACGTAGCTCGGGAAACTCAAAAATACCCGCTTCCAGCGGCAGATGTTTGGGTGATATCGCACGACCAGTAGCAAGATAACTTTTATCGTAGGAAAACCCTACCCGGCCATTACTGAACTCCAGCACCTGACCAACCAGCCGCCCCCACAAATGAACATTGGCAGTGGCAATGACTTCGGGCTGATTTGCCCTAGGAAGTCTTGTTACCATTTTTCCTTCTCCGGCCAGATGCCTTCAAGCGCGGCTGCCCCCGACTGGAAATACTTTCGCCACCCGGTAGCACGTCAGGAAAAGCTGCCTCCAAAGTGGCTAGCAGATTCAATCCTCGCAGCAACTTGACCAGAGAAGACAGGCGCACATCCCTGCCCGCCTCCAAATCCATGATAGTCTTGCGATTCAAGCCGGACTTATCTGCCAGCTGATCAACCGGAATATTGCGTCCCAGCCGCCTGCTCTTGATACGTGCCCCCAATACCCGCAGAATCTCATCATTAGTCATATAGTCCGTCATTAAGGACATATACCCTCCTAAATAATCAATAAAACCATTATAGAGGATAATTTGAATAATTATAAATATATATTCAATTAGTCCATATCAACACACTTATTGACAATTTATATTGATATTTATCCACTATAAAGGATTATTTGCAAATTACAGCCGATATGCTAATTTAGGGATAACATGCAGCAAAAAATCAGCCGCACACTGCCAAAATTATGACAGGGGACGGCTGAAATAACTATGTAGTGTGTTGCCACACCGCCAGTTCACTACTTATTTGATTTTGGATAGCAGCTTCGGGTTAGTCACCAGTTTGCGCACACCGTGAGCGTGGTCTTCTTCAAACTCATTACCTTCGCACCACTTACCTACTGTATTGATATCAATCTTGGCACATTGTGGACGAACGCTCCAGGTAACTTGGTAAGGAGAGCAGGTCTGCTCAGTGTAACTCGGGCCTGTAGTTGAACCCAGAAACTCAACTGGTTTGCCGGTATTATCAGGGATTGCCTTCGCCTGATGCAGGCCATGAGACATGTTGCCATCGTAATCCAGATCATTGAAATCCAATGCGTTTGAATCATTGACCAGCGTAAAAACCTGAGTCTCTACACGAAGCTCAGGATTAGCGCAGGCTTCAGAGAGACATGAACCCAACGATTTACCCGGTTTAACATCACAAGTACTATGAACCCAATGCACCTCAATGGTATCACCCGGCTTGATTTCGCCGTGATCGCTTTTGCAGATAGGGTGCTTGGTAGGTGCCAGCTCGGCCTTACTCAGCTTCTTACTCATATTGCACTGATAGCCACTATTGTAACCATGCCCATCTCCTTCTCCAGCATAGATGGAAAAGGCCGCTGCCTTATGTTCAGCGTTCTTGTGGAAATGGATGTTGCACAGATTCATCTCCTTGTAGTCAGGCGCCACTCTGAAGTTGCCCTTGTTATTTCCTTTATGACTATCAATATCGCGTGGTGTCTGCGGACCAAAACCCACACACGCTTCACCTGACGCACCGTTTCCATCATGGCCATGCTCGTGCTCGTCAGCCATCACGTTGGTTGAAAACAAGCACAACCCCACTACAAAACAAATATAACTCCCCTTAACCCATTTCATTTGGAACCCCTCTTTGATGTTGAAATTATTTTCGCTTCCTCACCAGCAACTGCTGCATATCGAACAGGCCAAAGACAAATTTGCTTTTACACCACCCGAATACAGAGTCAATTTTACCTTCAAAGCAAGGGGAAGTTAACCAAAACCTTGCAATATGGACCCTCCTCACGTGGAAAAACACCTCACCAGAATTATTTACTTTAGTGATGATGAAATTTAACATGTGTAATCCAAGCCTTGGTGAAAATCAATCAGATTCATGAAAATAATTGGATTGAACTGACTGGAAAATAGGTGTATAAAATAACTGCAGTGACAGTGCAAGGGTACCAAGAAGCCAAACCGTTAATAAGGAGAAGCCTATCGACCCCACAGTGATATACACAATTTGTGAGTACCCTGGTCAGCATTGACTGACATTATCGGCATCCCATATGCCGACCAAGAAAAAACGCCGCTCTATGCGGCGTTATCATTTTCCGGACTGCGTATTCGCTTAGGCTGCCGCTAAATTATATTATTTCTGCTGATTCTTTTGCCATGCCGCATAAGATAGTCGCGCAACACTGAAGCAATCCGTCGTGCGGCAGTAAACATCCGGTGAACCCAGCCGCCCGACAGGCGCAAACCCGTTGACGTGCATCCGCGGCCCCATCAAATGATCAGCCACATGGAACATCACCACCTCGCCGATCACCAATGTGTTCTTGCCCAGCAACTGTGTACCGTGCAACTTGCACTCCATGCTCGCCTGGCATTCCAACACACGCGGCGGCTGCACCATCACAGAAGGTGCAGCATGCAAACCAACCGCGTCCAGCTCGCTCTCGCCCTCGGGGAAATCTGCAGCAGAAATATTCATCGCATCGAATAATTCCTCGGTCACCAGGTTCACCACAAACTCGCCGTTGGTCAGAATATTTTTCGCTGTGTCCTTGGTCTCGCCGATGTCATTCAGGCCGACGCTGAAAATGATATACAACGGATTGGCGCCAACCGCGTTAAAAAAACTGAACGGCGCGAGATTTACCACGCCAGTCGAATTCATACAGGTTACCCATGCGATCGGGCGCGGCACCACCAGATTCGTCAGCAGTTTGTAGTTATCTGGCGCGGAATGTTTGGAAGGATCGATTTGCATAATAGAATTTATAGATTGCTTATCTGGAAATTTAACTTAATGTGATTTGAATAGCTTTTCTCACCTTCACGCAAAGCACTCTGCTCAATGCACACTGTCACTCACATCCAGCAACACTTCGGACGCGAACACCAGTTCAGCATCCACCTTGTCGAAGCGATAACTGTGATTGCAGAACTCGCAGTTCACCGCCACCTCGCCCTGCTCCGCCAGCACCGCATCCACCTCGTCCTGGCCAAGCATCTTCAACATGCGCCCCACCTTGTCGCGCGTGCACGAACAATGAAAAGCCACGTGCTGCGGATCGAATAGTCGCACATCGTCATGGTTGTATAACCTGTGGATTAATTCCTCGGCAGGTAGGTCAAGCAACTCCTCATGCTTCACAGTGTCGGTCAGCATCGTCACGCGCTGCCACATATCGTCATCTTGCTCCACACTAGCGCCATACCCCCCCTCAAACGGCATCTGCTGCAAAAGCAGACCCGCTGCGCCCTGAGCATCCGCTGCCAGCCACAGGCGCGTTTCCAGTTGCTCGGAACGCTGCATGTAATGCTGCAACACCTCGGCCACGCTGTCGCCATCCAGCGCCACAATACTCTGGTAGGTTTGGCCGCTATCGCGTGGGTCCAGTGTGATGACAAAACGCCCGTCACCAACCATCTGAGTGAAATTCAACCCGTCCAACTCGTCCTGCCATTTTGCCGCGGCGCGCACATTCAACTCGCCGTCGCACTCTACCACCAGCAACGAGACCGGCCCCTGACCCTGTATCTGCAGAATCAACGCGCCCTTCAGCTTAAGCATTGCCGCAAGCAACGTCGAAGCTGCCATCAGCTCACCCAACACGGTTCGCAAGGCAGGCGGATAATCATGCCGCTCCAACACCGCACGCCAGGCGGCATCGAGATGTACCACCTCGCCGCGAACATTAGATTGATCAAACAGAAAACGCTGCAAGGAATCGGGATGTAGTTTCATGTCTTGGGATAATATCACGCGTAATGAGTGGCTTTGAATGACAACGTGAGAGATATGCCGCCACAGCTTGACCCACGACCAAGCGTTCACGCGCTAGAATGTCAAACATATCCAACCAATCTCTGAACTACAGGATCATCCCATGAGTGAAGAACGTTTAGAAAACATTGAAACAAAAATCGCCTATCAGGAAATCATGATCGAGGAACTGAACAAAACGGTTTATCAGCAACAAAAAAAACTGGAGCAACTTCAGGCGACTTGTAAAGCGCTCGCAGGACACATCGCATCTCTTGCTGAATCAGCAAGTGAAGCTGGCCTTGCGATGAATGAAAGGCCGCCCCACTATTAACCAGCTGTTTCGCGGCCCCGATAACGGGCTACTTCATACATTTCAATTAAATATTTAAGCATTGAGAAAGCCATGCTGAGCAAATTAAACAATTTCCTATCTGCGATCATGCCCCCCGAAAGTGTCGAGGCCCGTCCAGAACATACCCTGCAACTGGCCACTGCCGTGCTATTGATCGAGGTAATGCAGTCGGATGCCGATAGTACGGACGAAGAGAAGGCGACGATACTCAACATCCTCAAAGTGCGATTTCAACTCACAGACGCGGAAGTTGCGCACCTATCCGAACTGGGTCACCATAAGGTAAAGATGGCCACTGATCTCCATCAGTTTACATCGCTCATTAATCGCGAACTGGCACTACCCGAAAAAGTTCGTATCATTGAATACCTGTGGCAAGTTGCCTATGCCGACGGGCAAATCAGCGCACATGAAAATCATTTG
>Ga0316190_10004297_pt1 | contig 10352 bp, 8 predicted proteins | sample Eddworburrow2_MG_FD_204929 | JGI IMG/M metagenome (GOLD analysis project Ga0316190, IMG submission 204929) | Coastal sediment microbial communities from Maine, United States - Eddy worm burrow 2 | ecosystem: Environmental > Aquatic > Marine > Coastal > Sediment | place: USA: Maine | collected... | reverse complement strand
TAATACCCGCCTGCCCTGGTGTTGGTCGGTACTGCCGTCCGGGCAGCAGCGTAGGAGGGCCGGCTGTCACCATAACGGCCATCGCGCAAATCTGCCCCGGCGATCATCTGGTCCAACGGGGTGCGGCGCTTGAGTTCATCGTTCATCGCGGCCAGATGCCCGTAATCGGGATCTTGCAGCGGGGCACGGCCAATATACTGCACCTGTGCCTTGGTCTTTCCCATGCGCCGGAACCCAAGAAGATCGGCGGCGCGCTTGGACAAATCGACAATCCGGTCATTCACAAACGGGCCGCGATCATTGACACGCACTATGACTTCGCGGCCGTTCTCAAGGTTCGTGACCTTGGCATAACTCGGAAGTTCCATGGTTGTATGGGCAGCCGTCAACTGTTCCATGTCGAACCACTCTCCGTTGGAGGTCATGCGGCGGTTGAACTTCGGACCATACCAGGACGCAACGCCGATCTTGTTATACGAGGGTTCATGTTTGGGATGGAACCAGATGTCTGCGACCTGGTAGGAGTTGCCGACATGACGTCTGCCGCCGCCTTTGGGTATGGGTCCTTTTGCACTATCCCACACCGGAGAACCAATCCCGGCAAACGGATCCTTCTTCTTGCTGAAAGGCCCCGAACCGGAACAGCCAGCCAGAGCAATGGCGACAGCACCCAGCACGCCCAGCCCGATGAAGAAGTACCCGCTGCGGGCACGTGTCGGCAGCCTTAAATTCTGATCCGTCATGATCACCTGGTTCCCACGTTTTTAACGCCGTGTTTAGGTCAACGAAATGCCAATGCTTTCGCTAAATGTTTAACGAGCTTGCATCAATGACGGTAAAGGCGCAGTTCAGAAACACGGTTAACAAAAGCCTTACCGTGACGCACGCGACCTTGCCGCTTTCCTGAATGCAACACAATATCTATGGTCCAGCCCATGACTCACATGCCTTCTCCAGTCGACCTCGTCCCGTCCCTGAGTGCGCAACTCAGCACTGCGATCCTGTCGCGGCCTGTATCCGATGATGATCTTGCTGCGGCTGCCTTGTTCATGCTGGATGCGGTTGCCAACATTGTTGCCGGCAGAAATTCAGTGCCGGGACGCAAACTCCTCGCGTGGCAGAGCGCAATGTCTGCGGGTTTGAGCCAGCCAATTGACAGAGGCCGCCTGGCATTTTTATACGGTAGTCTGTGCCATATCCTGGAAGTTGATGACCTGCATCGGGCATCGGTGGTGCATCCTGGCTGTGTCGTGGTGCCCGCGGTGTTGGCGATGGCGGCCGGAACCGACGGCAAAACAGCGTTGACAGCGGTTTTGCGTGGATTCGAGGCGTGTTGCCGGCTTGGCATGAGTGTCGGTTCACAACATTACAAAATTTGGCACAATACCGCGACGTGCGGGCCCTTCGGATCTGCCATGGCAGTCGCCAGCCTTCTGGATCTCGATGAACAAGGGTATATCAATGCGCTGGGCAATGCGGGTTCGCAATCTGCAGGACTGTGGCAGTTTCTGGATACCGGTGCCGAAACCAAACACCTGCATGCGGGCCGCGGGGCGGAAGCCGGCCTGGTTGCCGCAACCCTGGCTGAATTCGGATTCACCGGTGCACCGGAAATTCTGGAAGGTGAGCGGGGGTTTTACAGGGCAACCTGCCCCAATCCGGATGAAAACCTGCTTGTGCCGGCACCAGGCGATCCGTGGCAACTGCACGAAACCTCAATCAAGCCATGGCCGTCGTGCCGGCACACCCATCCCGGCATAGAGTGTGCCCTGGCACTGCACGAACAATTGCCTCGGAGCGTCCCCATTGCGCGGGTTTCCGTTTTCGCATACCAGGCTGCCCTTGACCTGTGTGATCGCGCAGAAGTCGGCTCTGCCTATGCCGCCAAGTTTTCACTGCAACATTGCGTGGCGACCGCGCTGATGAATGGCGTTGTTAACTTTGACAGCTTTGAACCACAGGCACGTGCGGCCGCGGGCGAACTGCGATCCAGAACGTCGGTATCCACCGTGGAGCAGTTCCAGTCTGCCTATCCTGTCCATTGGGGTAGCCGGGTAGAGGTCGAACTGCACGATGGTTCGGTTATCCGTCATGAAGTTGCAGATGCCAGAGGCGACCCGGAGCTTCGCCTGTCGCATCACGACATGGTCACCAAGGCCAGGGGGCTTTTGGAACATGGCCAGCACCCGGACCTGGATGCACTGATTGATGGCGTCCTTGCCATGGCCGTCGGCGGACCTGTGCCTGATCTGTCGCAATTACTGGCTTGCCGGTCGAACAACCCCGACTGAATTGATCCAGTTGCCGGATACCCGGGTGTTATACCAAAGGAACTGACTGTTGACTCATTTGATGGAGTCAACAGTCAGTTCTTTTGGTATTAATTATTGCCACTTGTATCAGCCGCCGGATCAGTTTCCACCTCAGTTCCGGGGAACTGGGCGTCATTGATTTCCTGTTGTACAGCTCGCTGTCTGGCTGCGGCCTCCAGAACGGCTCTGAGGCGAACCATATTCCCGGCGCCATGTACGTTTCCCGCAGCAGCCGATTTTTGATACAGTTCCAGCGCCCTGATGGTGTTCTTTACTGTTCCCCAGCCCATCTCGTACATGCCGCCAAGGTTGTTCAGGCCCCATGAACTGCCGGATTTGGCGGTATCATTGAACAAGCGAAAGGCGGTTTTCAGGTCGCGGTCAACACCCTTGCCCTGCAGGTACATCAAACCCAGATTGTTCTGGGCGGCGACGTGGCCCAGGTCGGCAGCCTTCTCATAGTATTCAATTGCCTTGATGTCCGCCGTCTTGACGCCCTTGCCGTAGTGGTAGGCGTCCGCGGCCCAATAGGCCGCTTCGATGTGACCCTTGTCAGCGGCGCTGGCATACAGGGTGACCGCATTTTTCTCGTTGGCTTTCAATCCCTTTGCGCCCTCGCGCAACAGGTTTGCCAGCAGGAACTGCGCTTCTGCATTGCCGGTCTCGGACGCGGTGGTCAACCACCTGGCCGCGGCTACCGGTTGTTTCGGCACGCCATTTTCACCGCTCAGATAGTCCCTGGCCAGTGAAATCTGGGTGTTGACATCGCCATTGCCTGCCAATTCCAGCCGTTCCTCGAATGTGGGACCTGACGATTCGGCTTCCGCAGCCAGTTCGATGGCCGTATCCTCAGTGATGGATTGCGACCACGACGCTGACGAAAACAGGCCGGTCAACAACACCGTAGCGACAGCAATTACAAATTTCATAGACATGATGAACATTCTCCCCAACAGCATCCGCAGGTCCATCGCCTTATTGCACGGCAGCTTTGGCAGTGGCCACCCCGTCAATGCACCAAATGGCCGTGCAGTGGCTATTTAACCCGTGTCCAGGTTTGAGACCCGCACAGAATGAACGCAAAACAGCCTTCCACTTCCATGGTGGCGCGTTGCGGTGTCAAGTAGACTTCATAGACATTGCCGTCTTCGGCATTGTAAACTTGACCCTTGAGCTGGGAGTCGTCCTCCGGCTGCAATCCGCTGAGGATTGTCAATCCAAGCACTGGCCTGCGCCTTTGTCCGACGTCCGGATTATTGACATCGGTCCTGGGTTGGCCACTTTCATCATTGGGGCTCTTGAGCCAGATCACGCGACCGCAAAGAGCTGCGCCGCACCTGGCGATCTCGATATTTGATTCGCCGTCTTCATCAGCCCATATGCCCAGGGCCAATTGAGCAGGTTGCGCTGACGCAACCTGTATGCCTGACACGAGCAGTACCAAGCCGAGCAGTACTTTTTTCATTTCTTTTACACCAGCGCCGATTTTAATACAGAACGGCCAACCCACTACGATTGATCTGTGGCCACACTAGGGTCAGGAAACATTAATCTTATGCAATTCTGTTTGAAAGAAAACATTCGAATGGTGATGAAAAAACGCAAGACAAGGCTTTGTGCCTTTTCGAGCATTTTTCGCCTTCAGGCGAGTGTTTCCTTTCAAACCCGAAGGGCGGGGTCTATTTTGCCCATGACAGTGTTGAAAGGTCTTGAAAACCGGACGGTTTCCTGCGCCCTTTCGCCTTGTCACAGGCAAAATATCCTCCCGTAGAATGGATAACATTAATGGGTCCTGACCCAAGGACAATTGCGATGAAGGGAAGATGAAATCGGCACCAGGCACGGTTAATTTCTCGCATTGGTCTTGCGCACGGACACCGGGCCGACTAAACCCTTCTCCTGACATTGGACATCATGCATCCAGAATACCTTTGCGGAGGGGTGGCAGAGTGGTCGAATGCGGCGGTCTTGAAAACCGTTGGGCTTCACGGTCCCGGGGGTTCGAATCCCTCCCCCTCCGCCAGTTTCCTGATTCTCAATACATCGACGGGCTGCTAGCGGCGGCGGACCAGGCAGTCGCGCTCGCCTGCCGAGATGAGCTTGTTGCATAACTCGGTTGCTGCACTTTTTGATGCCATCGGTCCCATCCCAAGACGGTAGAAGGTACCGCTGGCGCCAAGGTTGGTCTGTTGAACCGACGGTGGCAGATCGCCGATGATGTTGCCGTGCCTGGAGCGCAGTTGCTGATACTGGCCCAATGCTTCCTGTTCGGACCTGTAGGCCGCTAGCTGTACGACATATCCCGATCCCACAGGAGGACTGGCAACCTGGTTCTGACTTGCAGGCGGTGGCGAAAATGACTGCAGTGATTGCGATGTGACCGGCTGTTGCGGCGCAGGTGCCGGAAACGGTTGCGGCGCAACGACTGCAGTGCGCTGCTGTTGCAAAGCCTGCGGCGCCTGCTGGGCCGATTGTCCAGGTGAATTCAAAGGCGCGCGCAAGCCGGAAAGCGGATCATCGTCCCGGGCCACGGTGCGCGTTTGCGGCAATTGCGGCGCAGGTGCTGCGAACTGATTGTTCGCGGGCGCTTGCGTCTGGGGATTGATGATCGCAGCTTGTTGTTGCAGATCGATTGGCGCATTCAGTTGCTGTTCAGCCGTCAGGGCTGGCGCTGGAGCAGGTGCCGGCTGCAATACCGGCTGGAACTGCGTGGCAGGTGCCTGCTGCACTGAAGCTACAAGATTTCGCGGTTTTCTGCGCGGTAGCGGTGGCTGGTTGATCGAGCCCTGATCAACCTGCGGTGTTGGCTGTGGTGTTGGCTGCGGTGGCAAAACGGCAGAAGCCGCCGGTTCACTCCCGGCGGCTCCCTGATATTCCAGATTGTCTCTTGCCGCGCTGGCGGTTTGCTGCGCGGGGTCTGGCCCGGTATTCCCGGGTGTCAGTGAGCCCTGTATCTGGGGCGGCGGCGGTAACGGCAACGGCAGCAGACTATCATCGCCACTATTGCTGTCCGGGGCCTGCGGGGTTTCCTGCCTTGGCACGATGCGCTCCGGCTCACTCGTTGTCCCTGATCCAAGAATACGATCATAGATCAGCTTTTTGCCCTGGGCCGGCGCGGAAGCCGGCTGATTTGTGTCACCATCAGGCTGGGCCTTGACGGGATTGTCAGGTGCACTGATGACCGGCACCTGGCCTGTTCCGGCAGTTGTCGAGGTTTTTTGCTGGGTGTACCAGTAAATCAGGCCGGCAGCGATTGCGCCGATCGTGACCAGCGCGAGCACGACCATGACAAGACCACCCCAGCGGCGAGGCTCGTCTTCTTCATAATCGTCGTCGTCATATTCGCGGTAGGCCTGTGAATAATCGTTTGCCGTACGCCCGCCATATTCCCGCCGGTCATCAAATGGTTCATCGAATTCCGGCCGCAATGGCTCATTGCGTGCCGGTAAAGGCGCAGCCCTGCCCAGCGGTGCCGCCGGGCGATAGCCATTGTCCTCGAACAGATCGAACTCACTGGCAGGCGGTGCGAAGCGCTGTCCCTGCCCCGGTGCTATCTGCGGGGGCTGCGGAGCCGGCGGCCTTGGTGCCGGGTAGCCGCCACGTCCATAGGGGTCGGCGCCCTGCGGTGCATAGCCTTGTGGTGGCTGCTGGCGCGGGCCAGGTGGCGGCGGCGCTGCGTATCCCGGGCCTGCAGGCCTGTAGGCAGGTGAAGGCTGCTGTGGTTGTCTGTAAGGAGGCTGACCATGCGACGGTTGGCCGTGCGGTGGCTGTGGCGTGCCGTACTGGGCAGGTCTTGGACCTGCTGCAATTCCGGGTGCGCGCACCGGCTGCAACTGAACTGGTCGTTGCTGGGGTGCTGGCGGACGCTGAGCGACCGAACCTGCCGGCGACGGTGATGAAACAGCCGTCCGGACAGGGGCTGCCGGTCTGGCAGCCGGAGCGGCAGGCTTGTTTACAGGCGCAGTCCGGTTCGGCGAAACTGGCCTGTTTGCCGGGACAGACTCCGCGCGGGCAGTCTCGACTTCTTTTTTCGCGAACGAAAACTTCTCCAGTCCAGGAGATGCACTCCGCTTCTTCACAGCTTCTTCAGCTGCCGCGCGATGCTGGCGAAGACGCTCGGCAAACGCATCATCCTTCGGGCTCGCAGCGGCTTGCGGCCGTTCGGCTTCAGGCTTGGGCTTGGCGGCGCTGTTTGCCTGTTCGGCTGCTGCCGGCGCTGCTCGCACGGGCGCCTTGGCGGCCGCCCCGGGGCGAGGTGCCATGGGAGCCGGTTTCGCAACCACTTTCGGCCCGCCCACGGATGCTGTCTTCGTCGACGGCGCTGCCGCCGATGATGATGATGCCGCTTCCGATTTCGAAGAGCCGTCGTCGGTTATACCAAGGCGGTCGCGCCAACTGCCGCGACTGCCCGACTTACTATTTGATTCCTGATCCATCCAGTTCCCATCAAAACCCTTACATCTCATCGACAGGTTTTACGCCCAAGATGTTAAGTCCGCCAGCTAAAGTATAGCGGATCATTTGCAACAAGGCGAGACGTGCTTGCGTAAGATGCATCTGTTTAGGCAAAATAAACCGTAAATGAGGCTGATCTTTGCCCTTGTTGTAGTACGAATGAAATTCTGCTGCAACTTCATATAGATAGAACGCAAGCCTGTGGGGTTCCCGGCTGATCGCAGCCATTTCGACCGCCCGCGGCCAACCGGCAATCAGCCCGATGATTCGCTGTTCGGTCTCATCATCGAGCAAAAGCAGCGATTTTTCGGGTAAATCCGACAGATTGATCGCAGCTTGGCCCATTTCGCTTTCAGCCTTCGCAAAGGCTGATCCGATGCGCGCGTGTGCGTATTGAACGTACCAGACGGGATTATCACGCGACTGTTCTGTGACTTTCTGGAAATCGAAATCCAGCGGTGCGTCATTCTTGCGTGTCAACATCATGAAGCGCAGCACATCCGAGCCGACTTCATCGACAACTTCACGCAAAGTGACGAACTCACCAGCCCGTTTGGACATTTTCACCGGCTCACCACCCCGGAACAGCCGCACCAACTGGCATAACAGCACATCAGCGGTAACGCTGCCCCCGGACAGGGCCTTGGTAACCGCCTGCAGTCGTTTGACATAGCCGCCGTGATCCGCGCCCAGAATGAACACCAGTTCGTTGAAGCCACGGTCGATCTTGTCGCGTGCATAGGCAACATCGGCTGCAAAATAGGTGAACGCGCCATCTGATTTCATCAATGGGCGGTCAATATCATCGCCGAATTCAGTCGCCCGGAACAAGGTCTGTTCGCGATCTTCCCACCCTTCGGGCAATTGCCCCTTTGGCGGCGGTATACGGCCTTCGTAGACCAGCCCGGCATCACGCATAACCTGAACAGTCTCCGCTATCTTGCCGTTTTCATGCAGAGTTCTCTCGGAAAAGAAAACATCCTGATGAATGTTCAGCGTTGCCAGGTCTTCGCGTATCAGGTCCATCATCGCGGCTATGGAGCGGTCATTGAGCAATGATTTACGCTGCGCCGGATTCATCGTCTTGAGTTGGTCGCCAAACTCATCGGCAAGCAGCTTTCCGACCGGCACCAGGTAATCACCGGGGTACAGACCAGCCGGAATGTCTCCAATGTCTTCGCCGAGCGCTTCGAGATAGCGCAGGTACACACTGTCGCCGAGCGTGTCAATCTGGCTGCCGGCGTCATTGGTATAGTACTCGCGCGTAACATTGTAGCCTGTCATCTCGAGCAGATTGGCAAGGGCATCGCCAAACACGGCACCTCTGCAATGACCGACGTGCAAGGGACCTGTTGGGTTTGCCGACACATACTCCACATTGACCAGGCGGCCCTGTCCCATGGTCGAATCGGCGAACCTTTCGCCTGCTGACAGGACCGTTCGCATGAAGCCCGGCCAGAACGTTTTCGAGATACGCAGGTTCACAAATCCGGGGCCGGCAATTTCCGCCGAAGCTACATCTGCGTGTTCACCGAGCACTTCACACAGGCTGCCGGCTATGTCGCGCGGAGACTTGCCGGCAGGTTTAGCCAGCACCATTGCTGCATTTGTGGTGATGTCACCGTGGGCCGGGTCACGCGGCGGTTCGACAACAACCCTGGATGCATCCAGGCCGGCAGGCAGCGAGCCTTCGCTTGCAAGCCGCGCAAGGGCGTCATCGACTATGGTCTTGAAATGGCTGAAAGGGTCCATGTGATCCCGGACTGTGCTGTGAATGGTGCCTGCATCCATTTGTCTGGACGCGCCGCGCGGGGCTTAACGGAAAAGCGGATCAAGGTCAAACAGCCGCTTGTGTTCATCAAGAGCATAACGATCCGTCATGCCGGCGATGAAGTCGCATATCTGGCGGGCCTGACGGCTGTCGCCCCGCGAATACCCATGGTCCTGCCAGTCTGTCGGTAATTGTGCAGGATCACTGCTGTAGGCATCAAACAGATCCCTGACGACCCGGCGGGCGCGGTGCATGATCGCAATGACCTTTGCATGCTGATACATGTGTTTTGCCAGAAACGCCTGCAAATCCGCGTTATCCTGTTTCATCCGGGGAGAAAAACCCACAATTGCCGATGCGGCTTTGCGCACCGCATCGGCGTTGTCTACGTGATTGGCCTCGGCGTTAGCCCGGGTTTGCGCAATAACGTCAAAAATCATCCAGGAAATAACCCGCCTGACGGTTTCGTGAATCCGCCGGTGCCGGTCCAGACCTGGCCACATCTCGTCAACTTCACGGATTGCCTTGCCCACGATCGGGACATCCAGCAGTGCGTTGACCTCGAACAACCCGGCCCGCAACCCATCATCAATGTCGTGCGAGTTGTACGCAATGTCATCGGAGATTGCGGCAATTTGTGCTTCCGCAGATGCATAACTATCCAGGTGCAAGTCATGATTGCGTGCAAATTCAACGATGGCATGAGGCAATCCAAGCTTGGCATAACGGCCTGCAGGATTGCCGCCTGCGTCCAGCACAGGCCCATTGTGCTTCACCAGACCTTCCAGCGTCTCCCATGTCAGGTTCAGGCCGTCAAATCCGGCATAGCGGCGCTCAAGCCGGGTTACAATACGAAGTGCCTGGGCATTGTGATCGAAGCCGCCATGATCGGCCATGCATTGATCCAGTTCGCGTTCACCGGCATGGCCAAATGGTGTATGGCCGAGGTCGTGTGCGAGCGACAAAGCTTCCGTGAGGTCCTCGTCCAGATGCAGGGCCCGGGCCATGGAGCGGGCCACCTGTGCGACTTCAAGCGAATGGGTCAGTCGGGTGCGGTAGTGATCGCCTTCATGGTAGACGAACACCTGGGTCTTGTGTTTCAGGCGTCTGAAAGCTGCCGAGTGAATGATCCGGTCACGATCACGCTGAAATGGCGACCGGCGCGCAGCATCGTGTTCGGCAACGAACCTGCCGCGAGAGGCAAGCGGGTTACTTGCATATGGCGCCAAATCTGTCATGAACTTTTTTCCATTTGAGCCAATTTCAAGGTGTGCATTGACAAAACACTTATCCCAACCAACATTCAGGCCCAACACACCATTTGAGTCAGGACTGCTTTTGCCATGTCTGCCGCCATTACCCTAACTGAAAACGCTGCTCGCCGAATACGGGAAATCGTCGCCAAGGAAATCGACAAGACCGCATTGCGGCTGGCGGTAAATGGTGGCGGCTGCTCCGGCTTTTCCTACGAATTTGAACTAGACGACAAATCCAGTGAAGGTGATGTTGTCATTGAACGCGATGGTGCAACGCTTCTGATAGATTCGGTATCTCTGGTTTATGTCCTTGGATCAGAAGTTGATTTTGTGGATGACCTTATGGCCGCACAATTTCAGGTCAACAACCCGAATGCGACAGCATCGTGTGGGTGTGGCACCAGTTTTTCAATCTGAAGCGTATCGCACGCAACGGCCTCGTAAAAGGCACTCATATTCCCTGGAACCGGGCCGGTTTACGGTTTTTTGGTCACAAACTGCATAAATCAACCTGCTGCAAGCCCACAATTGCGCCATGATCATGCGCAAGATCGTGCC
>Ga0316190_10004296_pt1 | contig 10354 bp, 7 predicted proteins | sample Eddworburrow2_MG_FD_204929 | JGI IMG/M metagenome (GOLD analysis project Ga0316190, IMG submission 204929) | Coastal sediment microbial communities from Maine, United States - Eddy worm burrow 2 | ecosystem: Environmental > Aquatic > Marine > Coastal > Sediment | place: USA: Maine | collected... | reverse complement strand
TTTATTGGTGTTCTTATAAGGACCAATTCTAACGCGGTGACGAACATCCTGACCATTAATGACTACGCGTTGAATATCTGCAGTGACACCCATCATTGCCAGTTTGGCTTTTATTTCATCAGCGGCTCCAAATTGCTTGAAGGAACCGACTTGTAAAACAAACATAACCGGCTGGTCTTTTTGTTGTGTATTTTCTGTATCATCTTCGACGGATTCCCACTCAGAAATATTGACCTCTTTATTTGGCAATATTTTATAGAAATCAAACTGTGGTTCTGGAAGTTGTGCGATATCTTCGTTTTTATTATCAATAATGCTATTAGCGTCAATTACCGGTTCATTTGTGAGTAATGCGTTATTTTTTTCTATAGCGGCGCTGTGTTCATGAAAGTAAACAATAACAGCAACAAACAGGCCCAGACTTAGCCCTGTTAGAAATGAAAGTGCACCACTGAAGCGTTGCGTAAGTGGCGCAGGTTTTTTGGGTTTAATACTTTTATAATCCCTTGGCACTACATTGCCTCTGGAGCGCTTACGCCTAAAACAGATAACCCATTCGCAATAACTTTTTTTGTAGCTTCTATCAAGACGAGACGTGCATTCCTGATCACATTATCTTCAACTAAAAACTGGTTTGCGTTGTAGTAGGTATGAAAATCATTTGCCAGATCCTTAAGATAATAAGCCAACTGATGTGGTTCATAAGTAGCTGCCGCATTTTCTATTACATCCGGGTATCTAGCAAGCGTCGCAAGTAATTTAATTTCATGTGATTCGACAAGACTGGACAATCCATCTAACGCTGCTGTTCTATCATAATCATAGCCCTTTTCAGGCAGTTGCCTGAAAACACTACAGATTCGTGCATGAGCATACTGTATATAGTAAACCGGATTGTCGCTGGATTGCGATTTAGCCAGTTCCAGATCGAAATCAAGATGCTGTTCGCTTTTTCGCATGATATAAAAAAAGCGTGCTGCGTCTTTACCTACTTCGTCTTGAAGTTCTTTCAGTGTTATAAATTCACCCGAACGCGTAGACATCTGTAACTTTTCCTTACCACGATAAAGCGTTGCGAACTGAACTAACAGTATCTCCAGTTTTTCAGGCGATAGTTCAAGTGCCTGCATGGACGCCTTTACTCTGGCAATATAGCCGTGATGGTCAGCGCCCCAAACATCAATAATTTTTTCAAAGCCACGTTCTACCTTTGAGAGATGGTAGGCGATATCAGATGCGAAATAGGTGGCTTGGCCATTTTCTCTGATTAACACGCGATCTTTTTCATCGCCAAGCTTGCTGGAACGAAACCATTGGGCGCCATCTTTTTTATAGACCCAGTCATTTTTAATTAATTTCGCAATGCATTGCTCGACGGTGTTGTTTTCTACCAATGAGCGTTCTGAAAACCAGGTATTGAATTCAACACCAAAATCAATCAAATCATTTTTAATTGTAATCAGGATTGAATCCAGGCCTGCATCAAAGACCAATCGATAGCTTTCTTCTCCAAGCGTATCTATGCAGTGTTTGATCAAACTATCAATCTTTAACTCAGCATCTGCTTCATCAAAAAGGTGACTAAAACTATCAGCAGGCTGGTTAAACTTTGCTGCGTAGTCAGAGTGTAATTTAACGGCAATATCGATTATATAATCGCCTTGATATGCATTTTCCGGGAAAGGGATTTTTTCACCACAGTGCTCTAAATAACGTAACCATATACTGACAGCAAGAATATCCATCTGTCGTCCGGCATCGTTTATATAATATTCACAACTGACATCGAACCCGGCTTTTTTAAGTAGGCTGGCGACGGCTGCTCCGTAAGCAGCACCACGACCATGGCCAATGTGCAGTGGGCCAGTCGGGTTTGCAGACACGAACTCAATTAACGTTGGTGTATTTGCCCCAATATTTGAATCACCATAATGTTGGTCTTTATTAAAAATTTCAACAATGATCGATTGATGTGCATTTTGTTTTAGAAAAAAGTTGATGAAACCCGGGCCGGCAATTTCTACACGCTCTAAAATGCTGGATTCTGGAAGATGATCGATCACCTTTTGCGCTAACTCACGTGGATTGGTTTTCGCCGCTTTTGCGAAAGTCATGGCGATATTAGACGCAAAATCTCCATGTTCCGGGCCACGGGAATTTTCGATTTTTATCGTAACGTCTTCTAACCTCGGCAATAACTCTTTTGACTGTAACGCCGCTAAAGACTGAACGAGTAGCTCTTGGATCTGCTTTTTCAATTTAGACTATCTCAAAAAAGTCGCACATTGTAGTGTGTTTAATGACTCAGGAGAAGGTAGGGCACGAGTTTATTTGACTACGGTTAAGCCAAGGCTTTCCCAGTTTTGCATACCACCACGGTACCATTTCAGTTTATGGGCCGGGTAGCCAAAGCGCAGCAAGGTTTTTATATTAGAAGGTGATTGGCCACACCACTGGCCATTACAGAACAGCACAAGGGTTTTGGCGTTGGAATAATCCCACAAACCTTCAATACTAATGGCTCCGAATCTATTTTCCAGAATGTCAGCGATTTGAAACGGGTCTGCTCCCGCTTCCTGTTTTAATAAGATCCAGGGGATATTTACCGAACCCGGTATAGTCCCTTTTTTGACCCAATCTTTAGTGCGCGAATCGATGACCAGGATTGTCTCGTCGCCATTTGATGTCCGTTCCAGATAATCCAGAATTTCCAGTTCACCAATGGTTTCGACACCTTCAGCAAGTATTCCGGGTTGTACACAAAATGGTGGGCATTTTCTGGATGTTTTTGCATAGTTCGGGTTGATTGTATTTCCCGGGGCTTGTGCTCTTTGAATGCGTACCGTCTTGCCATTATGTTTAACATCGACAAAGCTTATTTCATTGCTTATTTTCACATCCAGATCAGATGATGCAGATACTGAACTCCATGCTAATGAAGCTAACATAATAAATAATAGATAATTTCTATTCATAATATTAATACCGAAACCTTATGACATGTCTTGGGGGTCAACATCTAAAGACCAGCGCACTTTTTTTGAAGTCTTTATGACATCAAGTTTATCTAACCATTCATCCAAATGTGAGTGTAAAGATTTTCTGTTAGAAGACTGGATGATGAGTTGATGACGGAAACGACCGCTGCGTTTTTCAATTAAGGCAGGAATTGGGCCGAATTGTAATAACGTATTATTTGTAAGTTTCTTTAACTGCATTGCGGCATCACTTAAAAAATGTTTAGCATCATTCGTATTATGTGCTTCAGCTCTTAAGAAAACCATATATGAATACGGCGGTAATAACGAATGTTTCCGTTCTTCAAGCAAAGACTTACAAAAATAATTATATCCTTGTTTTATAAGTTGAGAAAACAAAGGGTGTTCAGGATTATAGGTTTGCACAATAACCGTTCCTTCTTTTTCGCCTCTGCCAGTTCGACCGCTGACCTGCATAAAAAGTTGCGCTAATTTTTCGCTAGCCCGAAAGTCAGTTGAAAACAAGCCACGATCCGCGTCGACTATGCCGGTAAGCGTGACATTTGGAAAGTGATGACCTTTAGCAAGCATTTGTGTACCAATCATTATATCAATTTCACCAGATTGAATTTTTTCCAGATAATCATGCATGGCATTTTTCTTACGCGTTGTATCGCGATCGATTCTGGAAATAGTTGCACTTGGAAATAAAGCAGCGAGCACCTCTTCGATTCGTTCTGTTCCATGACCCATAAGCAATAATGGTTCATTACAATCAGGACATTTATTAATATGTCGTTTTGTTACGCCACAATGATGACAAACAAGTCGATCTATATTCTTATGATACGTATAAGGTAATTCACAGCGTGTGCATTCAGCTTTCCAGGCGCAACAATGACAATATAAATGCACTGCATAACCTCTACGATTTAAAAATAATAATACCTGGTTTTTGTTTTTTAAATGTTCGCTGATCTCATCAATGAGTGTTTGTGATATTGGACCATGCATTTTTTTACCGCGAATATCGAGTAATCGAAATTTAGGTGGTTTTGCATTAGCCGTTCTGGAAGATAATATTAAATGTTTATAGCGTTCTTTTTTGACGTTATAAAGCGTTTCTAATGATGGTGTTGCAGAACCTAAAATTGCTGGAACCTTGTCGCGTGTAGCACGCGTTATAAGCATGTCTCTTGCCGAATAACGAAAACCATCTTGCTGTTTATAGGAGAGGTCATGTTCTTCATCAATTATATATAAACCAGGGTTTGCCAGTGGCACCCATATAGCAGAACGTGTGCCTATTATTATTTTGGCCTTGCCAGATTTTGCATCCAGCCAATACCTGGTTCGTTCTGTATCAGATAAACCCGAGTGTTGTATGGCAATATTGACTTCAAAGCGGTCTTTAAAGCGTTGTATTTGTTGAGGCGTTAAGCCAATCTCAGGCAATAAAATCAGACACTGTTTGCCGGCTCTAATGACGGACTCCATCAGCGTCATGTAGACCTCGGTTTTGCCACTGCCTGTTAAACCGTCGAGCAAGAAGATAGAAGCATTATCGATCGACTTTAAAACTTCATTTGTTGCAAACTGCTGATCTTTATTTAACTTGAATGGGCTTTTGTTAATTTTAATAACATTGTCAGGCACATCTTCAGTGCTTCTTGTGATTAAGCCTTTTTCCTCAAGCGAAAGAAGCGATGGTTTCGACCTTGAATAAATAGAGTTGATTTCGGCCTCATTAGCAGGCGATTTTCTTTGTTGTAGATAATTTAATAGTTGTGATTGTTTAGGTGCCTGCTTAATGAGCTTGGCTTCAAAGGCAGCCCCTTTTTCTGTTAAGCACCAGGTTTTCTCGTTAAATTTACTTATTGAATGATTTTTTCTTAATGACGAAGGAAGCGCGGAAAAAATAACTTCACCTATAGGATGATGGTAATAATTACTTGCCCATTTAAGCAAGTTCAAGTGCTTTTGACTGAATACCGGCTGATCATCGATTACATGATTAATTTTTTTTAACTTATGTTGCGGATAATTACTTTGACTACTTATCGACACCACAATACCTGGTATATCTTTGCGTCTGCCAAATGATACGGAGACACGTAATCCAGGCTGTAAAGTATTCAGATTAGATGTGTCAGCTGGCAGATAATCAAACAATGTTCTTAAGGGTGTTGCTATTGCAACACGCAGAATCAATGAGTCTGTCGTCATATCTGCGATAATGACTTACTGTTCATCAATAAGCCTTTTTACGTTCCGTAAATTTGCGCGTTTCATCGGGTGTTGTGTTATTGGGTCTATAGGCGCATGTCTTTTAAAGGAATATGGCAAGACTATTAGTACAATATTTATATTGCCGGCAATAAATTTCAATGCAGTGAAATAGGTATGATTTTTCTTTTCTGTCTTCAACCGGCGCTCACAGATTGATGTTGGGATGCCCTTGTTTTCAAGATAAAGAGAAACAGCTTCAGGCGAGTCAGAAAATAGTTGAATTATAATTTCAGAATTTTCATTGGCAGTGCCACTTAATACGGATCCAACAAGCAGGGGATTATATTCCTCAAGCAATAGCATTGTTTTGTATGCGATTTTTCTGGATTCAAAAACTATCTGTAGCTGCTTATCGTTTTGAAATAGCGATTGATATTCAATCAGAGCAATTTCAATTTCACTGTTGCTGGGTAGTAGTCGCTTATTATTAACGTTTAGTTGTTGAGCAGCCTTTTTCTTTGCCAATAAAAAGTCTTCTAAGCCTTCTAATGCAACCAGTTTGGCAGCCTCGTGGGCAATATTTTTTCTTATGCGGTCGTCAGCGGTAAGACGCATTATTATAATAGCTTAATCAGAATAACTGTTCGGGCGTAGATGCTGCTTCATTATCTTGTATAAACACATCAGGCTGTTTTGTTTGTGTTGTCGATTTTGGCGCATGTTCCAGCCTGAACACTTCAAAAATTGCATCTGGGTTACTGGCATTGGCCAGTTGTCCGGTTTCCGGGTCTATACGAACATTTACCAGACCTTCTGGCCGCTCCATGATAGCTTCAGGCATGCCTTCAAGAGCAACTCTCATATACTCAATCCACATAGGCAATGCTGCACTTGCTCCGGTTTCTCTGCTCCCTAATGGTTTAAATTTGTCGAAACCAACCCAGCAGATAGTGACAATATCGGAATTAAAACCAGAGAACCAGGCATCATGTTGATCGTTTGTTGTGCCTGTCTTTCCAGAAAGATCCGTGCGTTTTAATTGTAGTGCGCGTCGCCCGGTACCATTCTTTATTACGTTTCTTGTTATTGAATTCATGATCCAGATATTCTGGGGATTAACTACGCGAGGCGCATATAATTTTTCAGCGATTAAATCTTCTTCTGGCTCAGGAACTATAAATTCATTCTCATCCGAGAGAGAGTCTTGTTCTGTTGTATCAACCAATGTGCCTGGTTCATCTTCTATACACTCATTACAGACTACTAATGGTTTTGCCTGAAATATCACTTCATCATTGTAGTCTTTAATCTGATTTATATAGTATGGATTGATTAGGTGTCCGCCATTTGCAAAAACACTATATCCACGCGCCATTTCCCATGGCGTTAATTCAGCGCTGCCGAGTGATAAAGAGAGGTTATGAGGTAGTTGGTCTTTATCAAAGCCAAACTTTTGAATGTGTTCAAGTGCAAATGGAACGCCTATAGCATGCAATAATCTTATCGATACAAGATTGCGAGAATGCGTTAATGCAACTTTTAGTCGGGTAGGGCCATAACTTTTTCGGCTGTAATTTTCAGGGCGCCAATCATCTTCAATCCCAGGATCATCAAATACGATAGGCGCATCATTAATGATTGATGCAGCAGTCATCCCTGATTCAATTCCTGAGGAATATATAAATGGCTTGAAACCCGAACCAGGCTGTCGTCTTGCTTGAGTTATGCGATTAAATTTATTTTTATAGAAATCAAAACCTCCAACCAGAGCGAGAATTGCGCCATCATGAGGAGAAAGCGATACCAGTCCACCTTCGACGTCAGGTATTTGTGAAAGCGCCCAGTCACCGGTTTCAGTTTCAATTAAGCGTATAATATCTCCGGGTGATAAAACTTCTGCTGCAGTTTTAAGCTTACTACCGCGACGGTTCTCTGAAATATATTTTCGTGCCCATTGCAAACCTTCCCAACTTATCTCAACCTGTCCAATACCGGTAATATACGCACTAACGGACTGTTCATTAACATAGGTTACCAAGCCTGGGTATAGATTCCCGAGCGTTGGAAAGCTTTCCAGTAAAGTTTCAATCTCATCTTCAGTCTTGCTTTGTATATCATCTATATGATGTTCCGGTCCTCGATATCCATGACGCTTATCATAAGCGAGCAATGTATTTCTCAGTGCCAGGTTGGCAGCGTTTTGATTTTTATCACGGATGGTTGTGGTCACTGTTAACCCATTACTGTAAGCATCATCCCCTTGCTGATCAGTTAGATCGCTCCTGACCATCTCTGCTATATAGGGTGCTTCGAGCTCAATTGAAGCAGAATGCAATGAGGCGCTAATGGGTGCATTCGAAGCAAGCTCATATTCATCTTCAGTAATATATGAAAGCAATAGCATCCTTTGTAACACGTAGTTTCTGCGTATTAATGCACGCTCGGGGTTAGTTATAGGGTTTGTTGTCGAAGGCGCTTTTGGTAGTCCGGCGATCATTGCAATTTGAGGCAAGCTTAATGAGTTGATATCAACGCCGTAATAAACCTGAGCAGCAGCGGCAACGCCGTACGCTCTTTGCCCTAAATATATCTTGTTAAGATACAGTTCCAGGATGGCGTCTTTACTGAGTTCTTGTTCAATTTTAAATGCGAGAAAAATTTCATTAAGTTTTCTTAAGTAGGTTTTTTCACGACTTAGAAAAAAGTTTCTGGCAACCTGCATAGTTATCGTGCTGCCACCTTGTTTTTTCGAACCTGTTTTTACTAAAGAGTAAACGGCTCTTGCAATGCCTTGCCAATCAACGCCGGGATGAACATAAAAACGATCATCTTCAGCAGCTAAAAATGCTTGCGTTAATTTTGGTTGAACTTCATTGATGTTTATTGGAGCTCGTCTCTTTTCTCCAAATTCTGCAATTAAAGATAAGTCCGCACTATAAACACGTAAAGGAACCTGTAGTTTTACATCCTTTAAAGTGTCTATATCTGGCAGCCCAGGCAGCACATACCAGGACACAATTACGACAGTAATTATGCCTAATGCCATTATTGAAAGGAGAAAATTAAAGAAAAAACGCAACATCTTGTGTAGATAATATCTTAATTGCCCAACATGTTCTGTTTTTTTAACAAAAGTGTAAAATTGAATGCATTACGTTAAAAAACCCCATAAACCTATTGTTTTTTAAATTTCTCTTGGCTATAGTAACCAAAGTAAGTTAATGTTGTATTACACATATGGCATATAACTAATGACTTCAAAAGGAAAAAATAGTGTTTTCGTTTAATAAAAAGTCAGTTCCAATATTAGGTGTCGACATAAGCGCAACTGCAATAAAGTTGCTTGAACTAAGCCGCAGTGGCAGTAAATACCGTGTGGAAAGTTACGCAGTTGAGGCTCTTCCACCTAATTCAGTCTCAGATAAGACTATAAACGATATTGAACAAGTCGGCGAGGCTGTAGCGCGTGCTGTCAAGAAATCAGGCACCCGTACAAAGCAGGCTGCAGTTTGTGTTGCAGGCTCCTCAGTTATTACGAAAGTTATCAGTATGCCGTCCGGTCTTTCTGATGACGAAATGGAAAATCAAATTCAGGTTGAAGCAGACCAATACATCCCATTCCCTCTGGAAGAAGTAGCAATGGACTTTGAAGTCTTGGGTGAGTCTCAGGAGGGTAATGACAGAGTTGATGTTTTGCTTGCCGCATCACGTAGTGAAATTGTCGATAACGTTGTCGCCTCAATTGAGCTTGGTGGACTTACAGCGAAGGTCGTTGATATAGAAGCTTTCGCCATTGAAAATACCATCGATTTAATGAGTAATGATTTTCCAGCTGGAACTTCAAAAGATGCAATAGCGGTGGCTGATGTCGGTTCTGCGGTTACTACATTCAGCGTCATGGAGAATATGAAGATCATCTATTCGCGTGAAGAAACGTTTGGTGGCGCGCAATTAACCGAAGATATCCAACGACGATATGGCTTGTCTTATGAAGAGGCAGGTTTGGCGAAGCGTCAAGGTGGACTGCCTGATAATTATGAGCCTGAAGTCTTAGAACCATTTAAAGAAAACATGGCCTCACAGATTGGGCGTGCTCTGCAATTCTTTTATGCATCAAGTCAAATAAGTGATGTGGACGTCCTTATTCTTGCAGGTGGTTGTTCTTCAATACCTGGTATTGCTGAGCTGGTGGAATCAAAGCTAGGTGTTAAAACAATGATTGCTAACCCATTTGCCAATATGGCTGTAGCCTCAAAAATTCCAACAAACAACCTTACCAATGATGCGCCAGCGATGATGATTGCTTGTGGTCTTGCCTTAAGGGGGGATGGCTAATGTCAACGATTAATTTACTCCCATGGCGTGAGGTAAAACGTAAAGAGCAGCAGACCCAGTTTATTATGGCGATTGTGACTGTTGCGGTATTAGCACTAATCGTTTGGGGAGCCGGTCATTATTATCATGTGCAACTGATAGAGGTACAAAATGCCCGAATTGCTCTTGTAGAGCAGAATATTGCAGCAGTTGATAAAAAGATAGAAGAAATTAAAGAACTTGAAAAAGAGAAAGAACGATTATTGTCACGTATGCGTGCTATTGAGCAATTGCAAGGTAACCGACCACTGATTGTCCGTTTTTTTGATGAATTGATTAATAGTCTGCCAGAAGGTGTGACTGTATCTAACGTTGCTCAAAAAGGAGCAAATATAACAATAAATGGTCTAGCACAGTCTAACGCCCGCGTTTCGTCTTTTATGAGGAAGCTGGAAAACTCTAAATGGCTTGCAAAGCCAAATTTGAAAGTCATTAGGGAGTCAAATGCTGCCGGATCTAAACCGGTTAACAGCTTCACCCTTACCTTTTCACAAGTAGTTCCTAAGGTGGAGGTTGAAGACTGATGAGTTTTATAGATGATATCAATAATCTAGACCCGAATAATCCAGGTGTTTGGCCCATGCCTGTCAAGGCCGTTGTGTTCGCTATTGTATTTGTCGGGATAGTTTATGCAGGCTGGCATTTCGATATAACAGTGCAACGTGAAACATTGTCCGGGCTGGAGAAAAAAGAGCAAGACCAACTGGGAATTTTAGACGTAAGGCAAAAAAAGGCTGCGAATCTTAATGCTTTGAAAGATCAGATGAAGGAGA
>Ga0316190_10004295_pt1 | contig 10354 bp, 10 predicted proteins | sample Eddworburrow2_MG_FD_204929 | JGI IMG/M metagenome (GOLD analysis project Ga0316190, IMG submission 204929) | Coastal sediment microbial communities from Maine, United States - Eddy worm burrow 2 | ecosystem: Environmental > Aquatic > Marine > Coastal > Sediment | place: USA: Maine | collected... | reverse complement strand
GGGTGGCCTGGCCATGGCGGTTTTCGCCGGCTGGTTTATGTCGAAGGAGTCCACCATGGATGAACTGGGAATAGGGGATAGCCAGCTTTTCCGTATTTGGCATTTCCTGGTGCGCTTTGTGACACCCCTGGCGGTGGTTATCGTATTTCTGCAATTGATTGGGATTATTAATTTCTAATGCCTGTTGTAAATAAAACTGCGCTGGTGCCCTATTCGTCGGCCCAGATGTTTAATCTCGTCAATGATTTTGAGTCCTATCCCAGCTTTCTGCCCTGGTGTCGTTCATCACAGGTGATTCAGCACACCGAGCGAGAAATAGTCGGCCAGCTTGAGGTGGCCCGTGCCGGCATACGGCAGAAATTCTCAACCATCAACAAGCTGACGCCCCCTAAACTCATCGATATCTCTCTGAAGGAGGGGCCATTCTCGAAATTGACGGGGGGATGGAAATTCACGGAGCTGACGCCGGATGCCTGTAAGGTGGAGCTGACCCTGGAGTTTGAGTTCTCGGGCAAGCTGATCAATTCGGCCTTTGGGGCCATATTCAATCAAATCGCGGGTACCCTGGTGGAGGCCTTCTGCAAGCGGGCAGGCGAAGTCTATGGCAGATGAGGCCCGTATCGAGGTTGAGGTGGCCTATGCAAGGCCGGATGAGCAACTGATCCTGCGTGTGGAGGGAGAGGCAGGCCTGACGGCGCAGGATGCCATTGAACGCTCACATATCCTGGAGCGGTTTCCCGAGATTGATCTCAGCGCTAATAAGGTGGGTATCTTTGGCAAGGCAGCCAAGCTGGATACCCTGTTGGCCCAAGGGGATCGGGTGGAAATCTATCGCCCCCTGATTGCGGACCCCAAGGAATCACGCAAGAAGCGGGCGGCAAAAAAGAAAGATTAAGGGGCCGCCAGCGCCTGTTTTTGCCGCTGGCCTTTCAACTGCCCGTTAATTCTCCTCGTCTTTGATGCCGATCTTTTCCAGGGTGCGGTCGATGAGGCCCTTTTCCCGCTCCGTATAATCAGGGACGCTGACCACGGTCTCTTCCTGTACGGCCATCGGGTCACTGGGTAATGGTCTGAAGTCCCCTTCAATACGTCCCAGCTTGTCACCCTCAAAAAAGAGGGCAAGGCGCTGTTGCTCGCTGGGCTCGGCATTTGGCTTCAGGGTGTAGATGTAATCCCAGCGCTCCTGGTGAAAGACATCCACCAATATGGGTGTGCCCAACAGGTAACGGACCTGGCGTTTGGCCATGCCGGGGCGCAACTGGTTGATGGCCTCCTGGCTGATGACATTGCCCTGTTGGATCTCGGGCCGGTACATCAGGGGCACATTGTCCAGTGATGGGGTAATGGCATCACCCCATTCATTAATGGTGCTGCACCCACCAAGGGTTAAACTTGCGCCCAGTACCCAATAGATGAGAAGCTTTTGCATGCTGTCGGAGCCCGCCTAGGTCTTTATTAAGAGGCTGAGATCATACCTCATAATAGGGGTAGGAAAAACAAGGGCTGAGACAATCGGATGCCTGTGTGGCCCTGATTAATAACTATTGGTTTCGTGAAACCTAAGGAGATCGGAGTGGAGGGGCAGGAGATTCGCAATGCCGGGCTGAAGGTGACCATGCCCCGGATAAAGATCCTGGATGTGCTGGAGAAGGCCGGGGGGCGCCATGTCAGTGCTGAGGATGTCTACAAGCTGCTGCTGGAGTCTGGTGAGGAGATCGGCCTGGCGACGGTCTACCGGGTCCTGACCCAGTTCGAGTCGGCAGGGTTGGTTACTCGCCACCATTTTGAGAACGGCCTATCCGTATTTGAGCTCAACCGGGGTGAACATCATGACCACATTGTCTGCGTGCACTGCGGCAAGGTAGAGGAGTTCTACGACGAGACCATAGAGCGCCGTCAGCAGGAGATTGCGGCGGAGAAGGGCTTTACCGTGGAGGATCATGCCCTGACCATCTACGGCCATTGCACCAATCCGGATTGCAAGGGCGATAAATAACCCAACATCGGGATTGTGGGATCCTCTAACCCCCCGAATTTGCTACCATCTCCCTGGCGTGATCCAACGTCGTGCTGGTAATCTCCAGCCCCCCCAGCATGCGGGCCACCTCTTCAATCTGTTGGTCCTGATCCAGCGAGCGCACACCGGTGCGGGTGCTGTCGCCGTCTGTCTGCTTGCTCACCTGGAGATGTTGGTGTCCCTGGGCGGCAACCTGGGGCAGGTGGGTGACGCAGAGCACCTGTCTTTTCTCCCCCAGCTGTCGCAGCAGTTGCCCAACGATTTCCGCCACGCCTCCACCAATGCCCGCATCAACCTCATCGAAAATGAGTGTGGGAATACGACCACAGCGGATAGTGGCGACCTGGATGGCCAGACTGATGCGTGAAAGCTCACCTCCGGATGCCACCTTGGCCAGGGCTTGCGGTGGCTGGCCAGGGTTGGCGCTGACCAGAAATTCAATCTGATCCAAGCCGGCAGCGGATGCGCGTTCCTCTGTCAGGGACTGGATGTTGATGCTGAACTGTCCCTCCGGCATGCCCAGGCTGTGGATGCCCGTGCAGACCTCCTGTTCCAGCTGCTTGGCGGCCTTGAGGCGGCTTTTACTCAGGGACCTTGCCTGGGCGAGATAATCGCGTTGAAAGGTCTGGACCTGCTCCTCCAGCCGGGCCAGATGGATGTCGGCATGCTCCAGCTCTTCCAGTTCGGTCTGCAGCTGTTCCAGGCGGTCGGGTAGCTCTTGTGCGGGCACCCGGTATTTTCGGGCCAGGTCGTGGATCTCTTCCAGCCGCCGTTCGACCTGATCCAGCTGTTGGGGATCCAGCTCCAGCCCCTCGCCATATTGACGCAGATTGGTGGTTGCCTCTTCCACCTGGATCAGGGCATTTTCGAGCAGCTCACGGGTTTCGGCCAGGGCAGGGTCCAGGGAAGAGAGCTCTTCCAGTTCACGACTGATACCCGCCAGCTGCTCCTGTACGGAGCCGTCGGTATCGTATAGGGACGAGAGGGCCTGGGCGCAGGTCTCACGCAGTCTTCCCAGGTTGCTGAGCCGGCTGTGCAGCTCATCAAGCTCTGCTATTTCGTTGTCCCCAAGCTTCAGGTTGCCCAACTCATTTACCTGATAACGCAATAGGTCCAGCCGGGCCGTACGGTCGTCGGAGGCCGTTTGCAGCTGCTCCAGGGCCGCCTTGGTTTCATGCCACTCCCGATAGAGGCGGGTGGTCTCATCCAATAATGATGGGTGATTGGCATAGGCATCCAGCAGTTCCCGTTGATGCCCCTTGCTGAGCAGTGACTGATGGGCATGCTGCCCGTGGATGTCCACCAGCAGGTCACCCAGGGCCTGTAGGGACTGGAGGGATACGGGGCTGTCGTTGATGAAGGCCCGTGAGCGGCCATCCCGCACCAGTACCCGGCGGAGAATGCATTCCGGGCCGCTCTCTAGGCCCTGCTCAGCCAGCCAGCCCTGTGCCTCGCTGTGGTTAGCAATATCAAATGCGGTGGTGATCTCTGCCCGGTCACTGCCGGCACGAATCATCCCGTTATCGGCCCGGTCGCCCAGTACCAGCCCCAGGGCATCAATGAGAATGGACTTGCCGGCACCGGTCTCGCCGGTCAGTACGGTCATTCCGGCAGACAGCTCAAGCTCTAAGGAGCTGACAACGGCGAGGTCCTTGATGTGGATATGAGTCAGCATTGAGCCTAAACCGGGTGCTCACTCCAGCCCAGTTTGGCCCGCAGGATGTTGAAATGATCATGTCCCGATGGGTGGATCAGCCGGACCTTGTGCTCATGCTTGCGGATGTGGATATGATCATTCTTGGTGGCAACCTGGTTGCTTTCACCGTCGCAGGTAATCCGCACATGCTTTGGTTTTGTGCGGCCGCAGATCACGATCTCGATCTTGCAGTCTCCCCCGACAACGATGGGGCGGTTACTGAGGGTGTGTGGGCAGATCGGGACCAGCACCAGCGCGTTGAGGGCGGGGTCCAGCAGGGGGCCGCCCCCTGACAGGGCATAGGCCGTGGAACCGGTTGGCGTAGCGACGATGAGGCCGTCCGAACGCTGTGTGTTCACCAAGCGGCCATCCACATAGGTCTCATATTCGATCATGCGGGCCACATTCCATTTGTGGATCACGACGTCATTGAGCGCCTTAGTGGGGGTTGTTTCCTGCCCAGGAGGGCCAATATGGGTGCGCAGCATGAAGCGCTGCTCTTCGTCATAATCCCCCGCCAATATCTGATCCAGGGTCTCGGTCATGTTATGGGGTGAAACATCGGCCAGAAACCCCAGCCGTCCAAGATTGATGCCTAGCAGCGGGATATCATAGTCTGCGATGCTGCGGGCCGCCCGTAGCAGAGTGCCATCACCGCCGACCACCATGACCAGGTCGGCATTTTCAGCGATCTGTTCCGGTGTGGCGGACTCCTGCTTCCAGTCACTGAACTGGGTGGCGATGTCGCTCTCCAGCATGACCCGATGGCCGCGCTTTTGCAGAAAATCGCCCAGCTGCTGTAGGGTGCCACCAACCTCCGGGTCGGTGTGCCTGGCCATGATGCCGATGGATTGGAAGCTGTTTTTCATGCGGAGCGCTTTGTTCCGGTAAGAGTGAGCTGTTTTGGGAAACTTAGCATGCCTCAAAGATGCCGCCAACAGGAGAATTCCTTGACACTCTCGCTTGTGGGAAACCATAATTTTGCTGTTTGGCACTCTTTGTGAAAGAGTGCCAATGATTCAACCCTAATATTGAGGTAGCAGGTGACAGAGAAAAAGGTGCTCAGCGAGAATGTGGTTGGCGAACGGGCCCAGCATTTCCTTAAGGTGTTAATCGAGCGCTATATCAAGGATGGCCAGCCGGTAGGGTCTAGGACCCTGGCAAAGGATGCAGGCTCCGGCCTTAGCCCTGCGACTATCCGCAATATCATGGCTGATCTGGAGGAGATGGGGCTGGTCGATTCGCCCCACACATCTGCTGGGCGGGTGCCCACGGTCTCCGGTTACCGCATGTTCGTGGATTCCCTGTTGACCCTCCAGCCGCTGCAAAATCTGGAGCTGGGGCAGCTTAGGGATCAGCTGGAGATAGAGCAGGAACCCTCCATTCTATTGTCGTCCGCCTCCCAGATGCTGTCCGAACTGACCCACATGGCCGGGGTGGTGATGATGCCGCGCCGTGAGCGGGTGGCCTTTCGTCAGATTGAGTTTTTGCCCCTATCCGGCGACCGGATTTTGACCATCCTTGTCACCAACGAGGAAGAGGTACTCAATCGCATTATCCATACCAAGAAGAGCTATACGCGCTCTGAACTGGAGCAGGCCTCCAATTATCTCAACCAGGCCTTTTCTGGAAGGACCCTGACCAGCATGCGGGAGACCCTATTTCGGGAGATGCAGCAGACCCGCAAGGATCTGGACCGGAATATGACCCAGGCTCTGGAGATAGCGGGACAGCTGTTTCAGCAGGAAGAGCCGGCGGAAGATTGCGTGATATCCGGCCAGACCAACCTCATGGATTTTAATGACCTGGCGGATATGCAGCGGCTGCGACAGCTGTTTGATGCCTTTACCCAGAAACACGATATCCTGCACCTGCTGGATCAATGTCTGCACGCGGATGGTGTTCAGATCTTTATTGGTGATGAGTCGGGCTACCGGCATCTGGATAATTGCAGTGTGATTACCGCCCCTTACCGTGATGGAGATGAGGTCATTGGAGTGCTGGGTGTCATTGGTCCAACGCGTATGGCCTATGACCGCGTTATCCCCATCGTTGACGTGACTGCAAAATTACTCAGCGCGGCCTTGAAACAACAATAAGCGTCCCCACATGGGGAATATCCCTGTATTCAGGACTTAAATTTAAGCGCCTTGCGGAGCTGTTTTCCGCTCCGTTGAGGCTGCTATCACACTATTTATACTGATTATTTGTAGTCTTTGAGGAAATAGTAAGATGACGAAGAACCAGGAAGCGGAACAGAACGACACCGCTGTTGAGGAGGAGCTGCAAGCCGATGCCGTATCGGCAGAGGCCGCTGTGGATATGGCAGAGGTTGTCGGTGAAGCAGCTGCCGGCCCACTGTCCCCTGAGGAGTTGACCCTCATGCTGGAGGATGCCCGCAATAAGGCGGATGAGCATTTCGATATGTTGGTACGTGCCCGGGCCGAACTGGACAACCTGCGCAAGCGCCATGATCGGGATCTGGAAAATGCCCATAAATTCGCCCTGGAGCGCTTTGTTAATGAGCTGTTGCCGGTACGTGACAGCCTGGAGCTTGGACATGACGCCGCTCTGGATGAGACGGCGGATGTGGCTAAATTGCGTGAAGGGACGGAGCTTACACTCAAGCTTCTTTCAACCGCGATGGAGAAATCCAATGTCGAGCAGATCAACCCGGAGGGTGAACCCTTCAACCCGGAACTGCACCAGGCCATGTCCATGCAGCCGCGGGAGGATGTGGAGCCCAATACCGTGGTTACGGTGATACAGAAGGGATACACCCTGAACGGGCGTCTGGTACGCCCAGCCATGGTTATCGTATCCCAGGGCGCGCCCCAAAATATTGATGAACAGGCTTGAAATCCACGGGGTATTACCCCATCTCTGGATTATGCGCTAACCGCACAGAATTTAAGAACTTCCGACTGGAGAAACTGAACAATGGGAAAGATTATCGGCATCGACCTGGGTACCACCAACTCCTGCGTAGCAGTGATGGAGGGTGACAAGACCAAGGTGATTGAAAACAGCGAGGGTGATCGTACTACCCCTTCCATCATTGCTTATACCGGCGATGGTGAGATCCTGGTGGGACAGTCGGCCAAACGCCAGGCGGTGACCAATCCGCAAAACACCCTGTATGCCATCAAGCGTCTGATCGGACGTCGCTTTGAGGATGAGGTGGTGCAGCGCGACATCAAGATGGTGCCCTACAAGATCGTCAAGGCCGATAATGGCGATGCCTGGGTAGAGGTCAACGGCAAGAAGATGGCCTCACCGGAGATCTCCGCCAAGGTCCTGCAGAAAATGAAGAAGACCGCTGAGGATTACCTGGGTGAAGAGGTGACTGAGGCGGTAATTACCGTGCCGGCCTACTTTAATGACTCCCAGCGTCAGGCCACCAAGGATGCTGGCCGCATCGCCGGTCTGGATGTGAAGCGTATTATCAACGAGCCGACCGCTGCTGCCCTGGCCTATGGCATGGACAAGAAGCGCGGCGACCAGAAACTTGCAGTATTCGATCTGGGCGGTGGTACCTTCGATATCTCCATCATCGAGATCGCCGAGGTGGATGGCGAGCACCAGTTTGAGGTGCTTTCCACCAATGGTGACACTTTCCTGGGTGGCGAAGATTTCGATATGCGCATCATCGACTATCTGGTTGAGGAGTTTAAGAAGGACCAGGGTTTTGATCTGCGCAATGATCCGCTGGCCCTGCAGCGCCTGAAAGAGGGTGCGGAGAAGGCCAAGTGCGAACTCTCCAACAGCCAACAGACCGACATCAACCTGCCCTATATCACGGCGGATGCCTCCGGGCCCAAGCACCTGAACATCCGCCTTACCCGCGCCAAGCTGGAGTCACTGGTGGATGAGCTGGTACAGCGTACCATCGAGCCCTGCCGTATCGCACTGCAGGACGCCGGCCTTAGCACCTCTGAGATTGATGAAGTGATCCTGGTGGGTGGTCAGACCCGTATGCCTAAGGTGCAGGAGGTGGTACAGGAATTCTTCGGTAAGGAGCCACGCCGGGATGTGAACCCCGATGAGGCGGTGGCCATTGGTGCCTCCATCCAGGGTGGTGTGCTGGGCGGTGAAGTGAAGGACGTGCTGCTGCTGGACGTGACCCCACTGTCTCTGGGTATCGAAACCCTGGGCGGCGTCATGACCAAGCTGATCGACAAGAACACCACCATTCCGACCAATGCCAGTCAGGTCTTCTCTACTGCCGATGACAACCAGACCGCAGTGACCGTGCATGTACTGCAGGGCGAGCGCGAGCAGGCCGGGGCCAATAAATCCCTGGGCCGCTTCGACCTGACCGATATTCCACCGGCACAGCGTGGCACTCCGCAGATCGAGGTGAGTTTCGACATCGATGCCAACGGTATTCTGAATGTATCTGCTAAAGACAAGGCCACCGGCAAAGAGCAGTCCATCATCATCAAGGCCTCCTCCGGTCTCAGCGATGACGAGGTCGACCGTATGGTCAAGGATGCCGAGGCCCATGCGGACGAGGATAAGCAGTTCCATGAGCTGATCACCGCACGCAACCAGGCGGATAGCATGATCCATGCAACCCAAAAGTCCATGGAGGAGTTGGGCGATAAGCTCGAGGCGGATGAAAAGAGCAGCATCGAGGCCGCGATCAAGGATCTGGAAGAGGTCATGAAGGGTGATGACAAGGATGCCATTGAGGCCAAGACCAAGGCCCTGACCGACGCATCCGCCAAGATGGCCGAGCGTATCTATGCCCAGCAGGGTGCTGAGGCCGGTGCTGGTGCACCAGGTGCTGAAGCCCCTGAAGCAGAGGCGGAACAGGCCGCAGGTGCTGAGGATGTTGTCGATGCCGAGTTTGAAGAGGTGAAGGAAGACAGCAAATAACGGGCAACTGGATCCGGTTTTCCAGCTGTCCATGGCTGGGGTCTGAGCGGTGGATATATGCCACCGCTCGGGCTCCGGCCATTTGGCTATTCAGAGATGGTTTAACCCAGGTGAAGGAAATTGGGGTTTTTGATTTCTGCACCTGCAACTAGTGATTAAAAAACTAGATGTCAAAACGCGATTATTACGAAGTACTTGGTGTAAGCAAAAATGCCAGCGAGGCCGAGCTGAAAAAGGCTTATCGCCGCTTGGCCATGAAATATCATCCAGATCGCAACACGGGTGAAGATGGCACAGGGGCCGAGGCCCAGTTCAAGGAGGCCAAGGAGGCCTATGAAGTCCTCTCCGATGCCCAGAAGCGTACCGCTTATGATCAGTTCGGTCATGCCGGCGTGGATCCCTCCATGGGGGGCGGAGGCCCTGGGGGATTTGGCGCGGGAGCCAACTTCAGCGATATCTTTGGGGATGTCTTTGGCGACATCTTCGGCGGCGGCCGTGGTGGTGGTGGGCAGCGGGCCAATCGCGGCTCCGATCTGCGCTATAACCTGGAGCTGAGTCTGGAACAGGCGGTGGCAGGCACCACGGTAAAGATCAAGGTGCCGACCCATGTGCACTGCACGACCTGTGGTGGTTCAGGGGCGAAGAAAGGCAGCCGTCCTGAGCCTTGCGCGACCTGCGGCGGGCACGGCCAGGTGCGCATGCAGCAGGGCTTTTTCTCCATTCAGCAGACTTGCCCCCGCTGTCATGGGGCGGGAACCATCATCAAGGATCCCTGTTCGACCTGTCGTGGTCAGGGCAAGGTGCAGGAGAGCAAGACCCTCTCGGTCAAGGTGCCTGCGGGTGTGGATAATGGTGACCGTATTCGCCTGGCGGGTGAGGGTGAGGCCGGTGACCATGGTGGGCCTTCCGGTGATCTTTATGTGCAGATGTCTATCAAGGATCATGAAATCTTCAGCCGTGAAGAAAATCATCTGTATTGTGAGGTGCCCATCAGTTTTGCCACCGCAGCCCTGGGTGGTGAACTGGAGGTGCCGACCCTGGATGGCAAGGTGATGCTCAAGATTCCAGCAGGGACACAAACCGGTCGGATGTTTCGTATGCGAGGCAAGGGTGTAAAGCCGGTGCGGGGTGGCCCCGTGGGGGATCTGCTATGCCGAGTGCAGGTGGAGACCCCAGTAAATCTGACAGACGAGCAGAAGGAAATGCTGCGAGAGTTGGATGAGTCCATGCTGGCCGGTGGTAAGACCCACAGCCCGCACTCTACCTCCTGGGTGGATCGCGCAAAGACCTTTTTTGAGGGAATGGGGTTTTAACGGTTTTCGCAAAGCCCCCATAATAAATAACAGAGAGAATCAATAATGATCCGAATCGCAATCGTAGGCGCTGGTGGGCGCATGGGTAAAACCTTGATCCAGGTTGTTCATGAAGCTGAAGGGCTTGAGTTGGGTGCCGCTACGGAACATCCCCAGAGCCCCCGTATCGGTTCGGATGCCGGTGATCTGGCGGGCATTGGTACCCTGGATGTAAAGATCAGCGGTTCCCTCGATGAGGTTGTGGATTCATTTGACGTGTTGATTGATTTCACCACGCCGGCTGCGACCATGGCGCATCTGGCCGTCTGCCGCAAAGCGGGTAAGCGCATGGTTATCGGCACCACGGGGCTGGCCGATAATGAAAAGGAGCAAATCCAGGAGGCGGCCAAGGATATCGGCATTGTTTTTGCCCCCAATATGAGTGTCGGGGTGAATCTTTGCTTCAAG
>Ga0316190_10004294_pt1 | contig 10356 bp, 11 predicted proteins | sample Eddworburrow2_MG_FD_204929 | JGI IMG/M metagenome (GOLD analysis project Ga0316190, IMG submission 204929) | Coastal sediment microbial communities from Maine, United States - Eddy worm burrow 2 | ecosystem: Environmental > Aquatic > Marine > Coastal > Sediment | place: USA: Maine | collected... | reverse complement strand
AAAAGGGCATTCTGGAAGAACTCGTGGCTCCGGTGTCTGAAATCACCAACGTCAATCAGGAAGACCTGGTCAAAGTCCTGATGGAAAGAGAACGGCTTGGCAGCACCGGCATTGGGGGGGGCATTGGCATTCCCCATGGGAAGATGAAAGATATTGATTCGCTGGTCCTCGGCTTCGGCCTCAGTCGCAAAGGTGTCGATTTTGAGTCCCTGGATGGACAACCCACCCATATCTTTTTTTTATTGATAACGCCGGAAAATTCGACGGGTCTTCACTTGAAACTGCTGGCCCGAATTTCCCGGATCCTAAAAGATGATCCATTCAAGACGAGATTGTTAAACGCCACGAGTGGTGATGAGATATTTGACATAATAAATGGGGAGGATGAGGATTTTTAGCTATTTTTAGCGATCTAAAGTGAAAAATAAACGGTTATGCATAATTACCGGGCTTTCTGGCTCCGGAAAGAGTACCGCGATGGCCGCCCTGGAGGATGCTGGTTTTTATTGCGTCGATAACATGCCGGTCGATCTACTGCCGAAATTTATGGAATTGCCCATAGAGCAAGATTCCGAAATTGCCGGAATCGCACTGGTGATGGATTTGCGCGAAAAAGGCTTTCCGGACAAATACAAGTCCATCTTTAATGAGCTTAAACACAAAGGTTACAATTTCGAAATTCTCTTCCTGGAAGCAGAAGAAGAAATCCTGGTTCAGCGATACAGCACAACGCGGCGACAACACCCTCTATCAGGTGGGAAAAGCCTGCTCAATGGAATCCGGACAGAAAAAAAGCAGCTGAAAGACTTGAGAACGGCAGCCGACTTGGTGATGAACACCTCCAAGCTCAATGTCCATGAACTCAAGTCTAAAATTCTCGATATTGCCCAAAAAACCAAAAAACTTTTGCCGATGCGCATTAATGTGCTTTCCTTCGGTTTCAAATATGGGATACCGTATGATGCCGATTTGATCATGGATGTGCGATTTCTGGCGAATCCGTATTTTATTCCGGAATTAAAAGAGCTGGATGGAGAAACACAAGAAATAATGGCTTTTGTCCTGGAAGACCCGGAGACGCGTGCCTTCCTGAAAAGATATCTGGAACTCCTTGATTATTCAATACCCTTATACGAGAAAGAGGGTAAAGCCTATTTAACCATTGCGCTCGGGTGCACGGGGGGCCGGCATCGTTCGGTGGCCATTGCCAGAACAATATTTGAACACATCCGCGCAATGGGAAAAACGGTGGAAATCAATCACCGCGACCGCGCCCAGCCTTGAAAAAGAAAAAATAGCTCAGCAATCCTGATAAAATATTTATAAGGCATCTTAATAATTAGCAAGGTGATTTATGATCGGTATTGTTATTGTTACACACAGCCAGCTAGGGGAAGCATTGATAGGGGCGGCTGAATTTATTATCGGTAGCCGACCCGGGTCAATCGAATCGATTTCGATTGACTTGAGTGAAAATGCAGAAAAATTACGCCGAAAAATAGATCAGGGCATTAAAAAGGTAATGGGACAGGAAGGCGTTATTATTCTTACGGATATGTTTGGGGGCACGCCTTCTAACTTGAGTTACTCGTTTTTAGAGGAGGGCCATATCGAGGTGCTATCCGGTGTCAACCTGCCGATTTTAATCCAGGCTGTTAATATGCGCAAGAAAAAGGAGCTCGGCCAACTGGCAGCTGATCTGGAAGCATTTGGCAAAAAGAGTATTTCACTGGCCAGTGGTATTTTAAAAGGCAACAAGCGGAGCTAAACCGTGAACGGTTGGCAACTTGTGAGTATCAACCATGCCGACCTTGAACCGATTCTTGCTATTGAGCAAAATTCGTTTCAGCGGCCCTGGGACCGCCTGTCTTTAGAATTTGCGTTGCGCTGCCATAACGCTCGCAATTTCGCGGTCAAACCAACTGAGGGGAAATCTTGCGGTCCGTTCATTGCATATGCTTTCTTACGTCTGTTGGGCGATGAAGTGCACCTTCAGAAAGTTGCCGTCATCCCCGCCTGGCGCGGACAGGGGGTCGCCTCCTGGCTTCTTGAGCGATGCTTCACCCTGAACGTTGAGCAGGGTGCCAGATCGGCTCACCTTGAAGTTCGCCCTTCAAACATCCCGGCCGTAGAACTTTATCTGAAACTCGGGTTTGAATTGGTTGGAAAGCGACCCAAATATTATACAGATTCAAAAGAGGACGCACTATTAATGATTAAAATCCTAAAGGAGGATCTATGAGCATAAAAATTGGTATAAATGGTTTTGGCAGAATCGGACGCATGGTTTTAAGGGCCGCTTTAAAACATCCGGATGTGGATGTCGTGGCGATAAACGATCTTACCGATTCTGAAACAATGGCCTATTTGTTAAAATATGATTCGGTCCACGGCCAACTGAATATGGATGTTACGGCCCAAAAAGACAGCATCGAAATCGATGGAAAATCAATCACCATTCGATCCGTAAAGGACCCGGAAAAAATTGGCTGGGGCGAGCTGGGAGTGGATATTGCGGCTGAATGCACCGGTATTTTTCGAGACCGGGATGGCGCCTCCAAGCACCTGACTGCCGGTGCGCGCAAAGTTATCATTTCCGCACCGGCCGGCGATCCCGACATTACAATTGTCATGGGAGTCAACTCCCATCAGTATGATCCCCGGCAGCACCATATTATTTCCAATGCCTCCTGCACAACCAACTGTCTGGCACCGGTTGCCAAGGTGCTGCTGGAAAATTTCGGGCTCAGTCAAGGATTGATGACAACCATCCATTCATATACGGGAGATCAGCGCCTGCTTGACTTCCCCCATAAAGATCTACGCCGGGCACGAGCGGCCGCTTTATCCATGATCCCGACAACCACCGGCGCCGCCAAAGCCGTTGCCCTGGTCCTGCCGGAATTGTCCGGCAAACTAAACGGTCTTGCCATCCGGGTGCCAACGCCCAATGTGTCTCTGGTGGACCTGGTGGCAACGGTCGATAAATCAGACGTTAACGTCTCGGATATAAACGAGGCCTTAAAACAGGCTTCCGAAGAATCGCTGTCCGGAATTCTGGGCTACAGCGATTCCCCGCTGGTGTCGATTGATTTTAACGGTTCGTCCCTGTCATCCATTGTGGATGCACCGACCACCTATGTTGTCGGCAATATGGTCAAAGTGCTCTCCTGGTACGATAATGAAGCGGGGTATTCGCACCGCATGGTGGATCTGGCCGCGATGATCGGAAAAGAACTATAAGAGAATGCGGAAGGTGGAATGCGGAATTAAAAATTATGCTGCAACCGTAAAGTCAAATTTCCCCTCCCCTGGCGGCCTCCGGCTCGTAGAGCCTACGCCTCGGAGAGGAGGGGATTAAGGCGAGGGGGAATAAAGGATTTAGTTCCGTTTCTTAATTCCCACTTCCCAATTCTGACTTCCGAATTCAAAAATCTGTCTTCTGACCAAAAAGGAGATATTGAAATGAATACCCGTACCCCACTTATTGCTGGAAACTGGAAAATGTATAAGACAACCCCGGAGGCGGTGGAAACCGCCCAACGGCTTGTGGAGTTGGTGGCCGATTGTGCTGATGTGGACATTATGATTGCGCCGGTATTTACGGCTCTCGGTCAGGTCTCCCAGGTTGTTCGTAACAGTCCGGTGGCACTGGGCGCGCAAAATTTGTACTGGGAAAAAGAAGGCGCCTATACCGGAGAAATATCAGCTGATATGCTGGTATCCGCCGGATGTCAACATGTGATCATCGGCCATTCTGAAAGGCGCCAGTATTTCGGTGAAACCGATGAAACGGTCAATAAGAAAATTCGAGCAGCACTTGATGCCGGTCTGATTCCGGTTCTTTGTGTGGGCGAAACCGAAGAGGAACGCGAATCCGGTAACACATTTTCTGTGCTTGACAAACAGGTAACAAAGGGGTTAAATAAATATTTTGCTAAAGATCTGGGTTCCCTGGTAATTGCCTACGAACCGGTCTGGGCAATCGGTACCGGTAAAACCGCCACCAGGGAACAGGCTCAGGAGGCACATCAGTACATCCGGTCTTTGATAGACCAGAATATAGATAAGGCGTTAGCCCAGGCCATCAGAATTTTATACGGGGGCAGCGTCAAACCGGACAACATCGATCAACTCATGCAAATGCCGGATATCGATGGCGCCCTGGTAGGCGGGGCAAGTCTGGATGCCGAATCTTTCAGCAAGATCGTTAAATTTAAATAAAGTGTTGTTGGTTTCATTAATATTTTAGGACACGGATTTTGACGGATAAACACAGATAAAAAAATCAGGGATACCGGATGTAAGTTATTTAAAATCGGATTTTTTCCTTTTTTTAATTCCGCATTCCGAATTCCACATTCCGAATTCCGAATTCAATTTTTTTTGGAAAAATATGCTATGTCAATACTACTCATTATTATTCACGTTCTCGTTTGTATTGCGCTGATTATGATCGTTTTGCTCCAAACCGGTAAAGGAGCAGACATGGGCGCCGCCTTTGGCGGTGGCTCCAGTCAGACGCTGTTCGGCAGCACCGGTGCCTCGACCTTTTTAAGCAAAGCCACCACCGGGGCGGCCATCTTATTTATGGTCACCTCACTGAGCCTGGCCTACCTTTCCAGTCATAGAACCGGAGGTGAATCAGTTGTAACCGATTCCCCGGCTCCCGTTCAGACCCAGGCCGCACCTGCCCAAACCGCACCGCCGGCCACGGGCAGCAGTGAAACGCAGCCGGCCAAAACAGCCGAATAACCGTTTATCACTTTATCGAGTTTATTTATTCAAACGTGCCGAAGTGGTGGAATTTGGTAGACACGCTATCTTGAGGGGGTAGTGGCCACAAGCCGTGCCGGTTCAAGTCCGGCCTTCGGCACCAATTTTAAAGGCACTTATTTTATTAAGTGCCATTTTTATTTCCCTGGTTTTTTTGATTTTACCCACCAGACATTATTCGCGAAATCCAGCAATCATCTGGCCTACCTTAATCACAAATAAAACCTCTACCCCTATTTCTTTTTAAAAAAACATATTGACGATATGTCATTTCTGGCATATTATCAGTTATATGAGTTCAAATGACAAACTGCTGGTATGGATGCATGGTGAGATTACGACCCCACCCTTTTCTTCTAACGCTCGAATAGAAGCGGGATATTTGTTGCGGCAAGTTCAAAAAGGCATAAAGTTATCTTCACCTCAATCACGTCCGATGCCGTCAATTGGGACCCGGTGTCATGAATTACGAATAAATGATGAAAAACTGACGTGGCGAATAATCTATCGAATTTACACCGATGCAATTTTGATCTTGGATGTTTTTGAAAAGAAGACAAACAGAACCCCAAAATCAATTATTGATATTTGTAAGCAAAGAATTAAACGCTATGAAGCAGATGTTAAAGAATGGGAAAAATAAAATGGATAAGAGAAAAAAGAAAGCTTTAGAATCTAAAGGCTATAAAGTCGGAACTGTAGAAGCGTTTCTTGGACTGAGCCCAGAAGAATCGGAATACATCGAGCTAAAACTGGCTCTTAGCGATGCTCTGGCAAAACGCCGTAAAAAAAGCAATTTAACACAGGCACAGTTAGCCAAACTACTGAAATCCAGTCAGTCAAGGGTCGCCAAAATGGAAAAGGGAGATCCGACCGTGTCCGTGGACCTCCTTATCAAGTCCTTGCTCGCAATTGGTGCCAATAAAAAGAGTATCGCTAAAGCGATTGCCTAACGCGTCTTGATGGGAAAAACATGAGCACAACTCCCACATTCTTTTTCACCGCTGATCAACACTATGGGCACGCAAACATTATCAAGTATTGTGAGCGTCCTTTCACATCGATTGAAGAAATGGATGCAACGATTATTAGTAGACATAATGAACTGGTATAGTTTCAATGAGTTCTGTAACAGGTTTCAAGTTACTCATAAGCTGGGGGATATGAAATGAGCGATAAAGATATCGTTTTGCATGACAACTATAGTCGTAACAACCATAATGAAAAAGACAAATTCGAAAGTTACGAAAATAATAGATATGAAACTGCTATTCAAGAACTCCGAAAAAAACATTCGAGGTTTTTAAAAATAACAGCAGTGGCGTCTTCAATTTTCGTGATCCTTTTGATTGTTATCATTTATAAAAGCCAAAAATTAGCAGAAAAAAATCAGGTGTTGGCCATTGAGAAAAGACTTGATCGACTCGAAGCCGAATTTACCTCACTCAAAATCTATATCGCATCAAAATTAGATCAAGCTATTAAAGAAATGGAGCGCGATAGAAACACGACAACTACCCAAAATTCATATTCGGAAAAAACACCATCGCCCACGCAAAAGGAACAAAAAGATGCAAAACCGAAAGTACACAAAGTCCAGCCTGGTGAATCCCTTGCTAGAATCAGTCGGTATACTGGATTATCTGTCAAACAACTTCGCGACTATAACAATCTTGACGCGGATTCGATAATTCACCCTGGCCAAGAACTAAAGCTGACCCCATAAATCAGAAGCCCGGAACCCTCAATATAAATTAAAAAGCTAACCATTATTGTTACCTAAATTGCCCAGGTTTGGTAATTACGGGTAATAGAATTTGGTGACTGGAATGCATGTCTGGAATGCTTGCTTAACCATAGCTGCAGGCAGTCCCAGTTTTCGATGGTGCCTAAAAAACGAATACGAAATCCCTACTGCTGCCTAACGGACCTAGGCGTATTCTTTTTATCGATGACGAGAATGCTTTGGTTCAGATAGGAAAACAGCAATTGTATCAAGGGGTTCGCCAAACCAAAAAACCGGCAGGCGACTGTTTGAATTCGTGGAAGGTAGGGCCGGGGGTAAGTGGCCAGGATCAGCCATAAAGCTTTCCTAAAAAATAATTCATCTGGCGATACCACCAGGGCCAGTCGTGGTTGACATCATGGCCCCAGTAGTCGATCCAGGCCGGAACGGATTTTTGCCCGAACAGATAATCCAGGTAACGGGTATCTTCAATGGCTTCATCCTCCCAGGCGCCCTGCCCCACACAAACGATAATCCGGCTCCGGCGGTATTGTTCCAGGTACCCCGCATCCGTCAGGCCGGATAAATAACTTATGGGGGAATTGAAATAGACTCCCGGCAAATCATCTGCGGTCAGTTGAAATTCGGGTCGGTCCAGCCGGTAGAGACCGCTGAGGGCAATGGTTCCTTCGAAGACATCGGGATGTTTTAAAAAAAAGTTGACCGCATGGTAGGCCCCCATGCTGCAGCCGTTGGACATCACCCGCTCTTGCGGTGATTGGCAGTGGTTGCGGATAAACGGAATGACCTCTTCTATGATGTAGCCATCGTAGTCCTCATGCCGGGCATTACGATCCAATGGGGAGACAGCATAATTGTACCAGGACTCTTCATCGACACTGTCCACGCAAAACAACTTGATTTTGCCGGCGTTGATAAAACCTGCCATGGCCTCGATCATTCCCATCCCCTCATAATCAAAATAGCGACCCCGGGAGCAGGGAAAAACGATAAACGGTTTACCATAGTGTCCGTAGACCTTCAGGGCCATATCGCGGTTCAGCTGGTTGCTCCACCACTGGTGATGTTCGCTATGCATTCTGCCGTCCTTTCTACCCTAAATTAACCACCCCACGCAAGCGGTTTGGTCCGGTTAAGTATTGGTCTGGTGAATAAACCGAACAATTTCCAGCATTTCATCCAGGCTTTGCGATCTAAAAATATAACCGATATCCCCCAGGGCGCTGCTGAAAACCCCGGGCACACTTTCGATCTGGACCATGAAGGTGCCATAACGCGCCAGGATGTCTTCATGGCTGTGCGCATAGCGCAGGTTGAATTTGCGGCTGGCATAGCAACAATGATAATCCCGTGTATAATTAACAGCCGTCCGATTATGAACCAGCAATTCGGCCCAGATCCGGTAGATGTCTATATCACAGGCGTAGTTAAACATATCGGTGGTATAACCGCCCGGCGGCCGCATATTGACTTCCAGGGACACATATTGGTCGGCCGCCGTCTGGAAGAATTCAATGTGAAAAAACCGTTCCCTCACATTAAAAGCCCTGAGGCACTCGCGACCGATCTTCTCCAGGCTGGCAGGGATATCGCGCAGCGAATAGTAGTATAAATGACGCGCTTCATTGACGGTTTCCATGATGCCCTGGCTGAAGGTGTGGGCTGTATAGAATAAGGGGTTGCCGCTGCGGTCCGCCAGTCCATCAAAGGAATAAATGGTACCGGATATGAATTCTTCCATGATGTAATCGATGTTGGGCTTGGCCTCGAAAAATTCAGCAAGATCCTGGTTGCCGTTGAGCCGGTATGTGGCGATGGCACCCACCCCGTCATCAGGCTTGGCTATGACCGGATAACCGGTTTCATGAATCAGAGAATGGGCATCATCCACGGTGCGGACAATCTGTCCCCGGGCCACCGCAACTCCGGCCTCACGAAATTTGGCCTTCATACGGGATTTACGTCGAATGAAATCTATTTCTGTGCCGCGAACGCCAAAAATGTTAAAATCGTCCCTCAGGCGCGCCTCGGTGCTCAGCCAGTATTCATTGAGGGAATCCAGGCGATCGATTTTGCCGTAGCGGTGGGTAAAAAAGCCGCAGGCCCGCACCAAGGCACCGTAGTCGTGCATGTCAGCGACCCGATAATACTCGGTCAACGCCGTGCAAACTTGCGGAGACAGGTTATCATAGGGTTCGTCACCGATACCCAGAACATTGGCTCCGGCCGCTTTCAGGTTCAGGCAAAACCGGTGGTAATGGGTCGGGAAATGGGGCGAAAGAAAAACAACGTTCATAGATAATCCCTTTAGTTTTCCTGATTTTGGTTTTTTAATACATAGTCAGCAATTTCAAGTAGTTTCCCTTCGTTCGGCGAACGAAAAATATATCTTTCAGTTCCCATTGCCTGGAAAACGGGCGGGTTCAGATCATGTTCTACCAGACAGTGCCCGAAGGCGGCTAGGATCTCATCATGGCTGTGGGTATAGTGTTTATTTTTGCGTCCGATATAGCTGCAATAATATTTCTTTGGGGCTGCAACAGCCGCCCGGCCCCTGGCAATCATGCCGGCATATGCACGGTACAGATCATCATCGACACTATAGTTCATCATATCCAGTATCGCCCCCCCCGGCGGCCGGCAGTTAATTTCAATCGGCATATAAATTTCGCCGATTTTGAAAAATTCAAAATGAAAAAATTTGCGGCGGATGTCAAATAGCGGCACCAGTTTTCGACCGATTGCGCGCAGTTCATCTGGAATGTGTCGGCTGACATAAAAGAAGGTGTCTTTGCCCTGAACGAATTCGAGCATGCCATTGCCGTAAATCAAGGAGTTCTCAAAAATAACCTTGCCGTCGTAGTCGGTCAACCCGTCATAGGTGACCATATCGCCTTCAACAAATTCCTCGATAAGATAATCTTCTTTGATTTGCGACAGATGCAATTTGAGCTGGTGTTTATTTTCAACCTTGTAAATGCCGCCGGCGCCAACCCCTTCGTCCGGTTTTAATATCAGAGGGTAACCCAGGGTAGCAACCAGATCCATGGCCTGCTTAATATCCGCAATCCGCTCTCCCCTGGCGACCGGCAGCCCGAGTTCCTGGAAAAGCTGCTTCATTCTGGATTTTTTCTTCAACCGGGGCAAATCCTGTTTCTTGATACCGTCAATGCCGTATTTTTCATTGATGATGGCTTCCAGGCTCAGCCACTGCTCATTGTGAGATTCCACCAGATCAAAATTTCCCCCATGACCGCAAGCGTACTTTTGCCTCAAAAGCTCATCTAGGGCGTGTTGCACAGCATCAACATTGTTCAGATCCGCCCGGGCATACCAGGATAAAGCCGATCGCAAGCTTGCGGGCATGGAATGAAAATCAGCCTCACCCAAGCCCCAGATTCTAATGCCCAGTGAATGCAATTGCTCGATGAAATGAGCATAATTGGGAGGAAATTCGGGTGAAATATACAAAAAATCCATCTGTCACCTGACCGGCACAAAAGCTAACATTTTCCGTTCGTAAAATATCCAAATTACCCTGCTTTAGCCATTGAAATTGCAGTCTATCATAAGCGTGAAACATGTCCAATGGATAACTTTGGGGGGTGGCAAGCCCGTCACCGCCCCAAATTTTCTCACCAAGAGCGATTTTTACTAAACTTGGTGGGCATTTGTACCGATATAATGCATACGACTCATGAAAAAAACGGGTTAAGATCCTTACCCTGGAGGAGGCATGGGCATATACTATAGCGTTGTTTACCAAGGTAAAATTCTCGAAGGCTTCGACTTTGAAGCGGCTAAAAACAAACTCATCGAAAAATTCTCTCTCA